>ENA-ORDG01001176-ORDG01001176.1-marine-metagenome-genome-assembly--contig:-NODE-1176-length-10975-cov-2.487062_pt1 | contig 10975 bp, 10 predicted proteins | sample MGYA00248629_ERZ508524 | MGnify/ENA primary metagenome ERZ508524 (study PRJEB26194, sample SAMN05421901) | marine metagenome | isolation source: East of Rio de Janeiro, Brazil, South Atlantic Ocean...
GAAGGTGTTTCAAATTTCCATATTAGCTTTCCATCAATTGTAGAAAAACAATTAATTATATTATTGCTATCAACTGCAAATATTTTGTTTTTAGTGATTTTTATTTGAGAATTGAATAACGCTTTATGCCGTTTAACCCAAATTATTTCACCAGTATCTACATTTATCGCATAGTATTTTCCTAAATTATCTATGGCATACAGTTTACCTTTGGAGAGAGCTAGGGAAATACTTGCAATTTTTTTTTTCTCTTTTTTACTATAAACATTTCTACTCCACTGCAGTTTTCCTTTATTAACAAATTTTAAAATTGAACCTTTCTCACCAATAGTAATAAAATAATTTTTTTCTATAATTAATGGATTCTCTTTAATTACGCTATGTTGAATTTTTTTAAATTTATATTTAGAAAATTTGTTAATTTGACCATCAAACCTTAGATGATAAGTAAGATTTGAATAATTTAATCCTGACATTATCCATTTTTTATTTGTTTTTGCTTGAGAATTAAAATTAATTGTTAATTCAGGATTAAATTCCTTTTGAAAACTATTTTGTTCATTAGATAATTTTATAAGTACAGTATTGGCAGTTTTCTGTTTTGGCTTATCTTTCCATATGCCAGTTTTGTCATCAAAAGAACATTCAAAGAGAATAATCGATAAAGCAAATGTTAAAATAGATCTAAAAACTTTATTCACCATAGTTTTTCAAAATTCTTTGTTGCGCTTGGTTAAAAATATTCTCATTGGTTTTCTGGGATGTCAAAATTTGAGAATAAAAATTTTTGGCTTTTTGTTTTTCTCCTTTAAATAAAAAATAATCTCCTAGTAATAACAGAGAGTGAGGTTTCCAAATGCTTTCAGAATTAATTACTGGTTTTAAAATCTCTATCATTATATTTTCCGATTGAAAATCAGCATTAATAAGTGCTTTTTTATAAATTATTAGATTTTTGATTTCTTTTTCCAGATTGGTGTTATTAAGAACCCGATCAAATAAATGATTTATTTCTTCATTTGAATTTAAAACTTTATTATCTATTAAAAAAAAGAGTGCCAGGGGAGCATATGTTGGATCATGAGTATTAATTATTTCATTAAATTCTTTTAAATAATATGCTTCTTTTTTTACATTGTAATTTATCGATGCTTTTATAAATTTATCAGCAATTTCAGCTTTTTGCTTTTTAGCATTATCTAAATAAAAAAAAGTTGAGAAAATAGTTAATAATATTAAGCTTGTCAAAAAATAAATTTTTTTTTTATGTTTAATAAAAAAATTTTTTATTTCTTCCCTTCTAGTATTTCTTGCAATTATAGCTAAATCTTCATCCATAAAATTTTAAAAGTTAATATATATTTTTTCTACTTGGAAAGTTTTTGTTTATAACATCGTGTCTAAATCTTAAAACACTTTTATTTATTATTTTTTTTATATTAGAATATCTTCTTATAAATTTTGGTGTAAAATTACTCAATCCCAACAAATCATCAGTGACTAAAATTTGCCCATCACAATGTTTAGATGCACCAATGCCAATAGTGGGAATAGGGATAGATTTTGATATAATTTTAGCTAAACTCTCTTCAACACATTCTATCACGATTGCAAACACTCCAGCATTAGATAATAATCTTGCATCTTCAATAATTCTTTTCCTTTCAACTGAACTTCTTCCTTTAAATTTGAATTTTCCCCTTTCAGATTGTGGCAATAAACCTACATGACCCATAACAGGAATGTTCTTTTTAATTAAATATTTTATGATATTTATAATTTTTTTCCCTCCTTCTAGTTTTAAAGCATCACACTTAGTTAATTTGATTATTTTCTTTGCATTTTTGTATGCTTCTTTCTTATTTCTATACGTTTGATATGGCATATCGATAACTAAAATACTTTTGGAAATACCTTTTTTTACACTCTTGCCATGGTTAATTATCATATCAAGGGTAACTTCTCTTGTAGATTTCATTCCATACAAAACCATGCCGAGAGAATCTCCAACCAGAACTATATCGCAATACTTATCTAAAATTTCTGCAATTGTTTTTGAATATGCTGTAAGACAAACAATTGGTTTTTTATTCTTTCTTTTAAGAATTTCTCTGATTTTTCTATTTTTCATTATAAATAATGAATTTTTTTTAGTGCTCTGTAACTTTTTTTGGTTTAAGATTTTTAATTTTTTCAGCAATAATACTTTTATTATTACATAACTTTAAACAAATTAATGAAAACTTTTCATTTAATTCTTTTGCTTTTGAAAAATTTGATCTTTCTAGTTGTAGTTCAATTAACATAAAGAGAGCTTCTTCATTTTTTGGATTCAATAGCAAAGTAGTATTCAAATTTTTTTCTGTTTCATTTTTATTATTTTCTTCTTTATATATTTTTGCTAAATACAAATATGATAAATAATCTTTTGGATTAAATACTAAAAATTTTTGAAACAAAAATTTTGACTGATTATAATCTTTTTTCTCAAAATATATTTTTGCATCCTCAAAAACATTTTGATTAGAAGCGATAGAACTGTTTGATAGAAATAAAAAAATAATCAATATGTGTAAAACAAACAGCCTAATCATTTAAAACCTTTAAATTTCTACAGAAAATATAAATTTCCTTAGATTCTTTTCGACTTGATTTTGGTTTAAAAATCAATACCTCTTTAAATATTTCCTTTGCCCGAATATGAATCTCTTTAAAAATAGCACCCATAAAAATTTTCGATACAAAATATGCATGAGTCTTTAAAATTTTTCTTGAAAATTCTAGTGCATTTGAACATAAATTGCCAGTTCTTAAAGAATCAAGCTCTTTATTACCCGTAGTATTAGGTGCCATGTCAGAAACCACTGTATCTATTCTTGTATTAAAAAATTTCATAATTTTGTTTTGAGTTTCTAGTTTAGTAAAATCTCCCTTTAAAAATATGGTATTACTTATTGGTAACATTTCTTTTATATCTACAGATAAAATTTTTCCATTTTTAATTTTTTTGGAAGCAACTTGCGACCAACTTCCTGGTACAGATCCTAAGTCGAGAAGAGACCTAGATTTAGATAAAAAATGAAACTTTTGATCAATTTCAATTAATTTAAATGCTGATCTAGATCTATAACCTTGATCCCTAGACTCTCTTACATAAATATCTCTATTTTGTTTAATTATCCAATTTTTAGAAATTTTATTCTTTTTCAACTAAACAATACCGTATCTAAGACTTTTAAGAATTTTATTTCCCTGCATAGTTTCAATTGGAATCTTTATATCTTTATTTACTCTCATATCTTTCTTGTCATTCCAAATACCAGCAGCAAGATGCATTATACCAATTTTTGTATTTGGTAGATAAGGTTCTACAAAACTTTTTGATTCTTGATCATATTTTGGCAGTACATTGCTCGCTATCCAGTTGCAAGATAATGGCAAAAATTCTGCTTGAACATCATCTGCATAGACACTTATATTCATCGCTAATCCCTCTGATCCAAAAATACTTCCAGCCTTTAAAGTTTTTTTTAAATTTTCTTGCCAAATTTTCCAACATTCAGAATCTTTTTCCAAAGAAAAAACTCCAATATTTAAATGTGGAGCAAAAGCAATTTTTCTTGCAATAGTTTCTGAAAAACCTGATTTCTTAGCATGTTTATAGTTTTGAGATTTTATCCTAGCTAGACTTCCCAAAATCCATTTTACTTTTGTTAAAACTTTATATCCCGCTCCAATCGTTTGGGTAATTCCAATTTTTCCATTTTCACAAGCCTTAAAATATAGATCAACACACTCCCAAGTATTCACCCAAGCATCACAATCTATCCATAAATATTTTTTAAAGTCAGGAAAATAGTCAGGTAAAAAGGCTCTAGAGACTTGACTTTTTAACCACTCTTTTCCCAAAACTTTAAATTTTGGAACCTCAATGTCCCAATTTGCTTTTTTGATTATTTCAACTTTGTTATTTAAATTTTGAATTTGATCACCCTTTAGACCTGCATCAAGAACACAAATAGAAATATTTTTACTTTGTTCAAATTGTTTTATTGAGGAAATTAGCTCAAGTAATAAATCAAAATAATTTGAATCTGCAAGAGTTACAATTGCTTGCGATTTCATTCTTAAAGAACGTCCTCTGTTTCATCAATATCTTCAACTTGTTTTAAAATATTCTCTTTATTATTAAGTCTTCGAAAATGAAGACAGCTAATAGGAATTGTACAAAGATAAACAACTCCTGTAATAAAAAGAACTTCGAAAGTATAAACAAATATCAGCCCAAAATATAAACCAATGCCAAATAACAAAAAAATTGTGGTTCTTCTTGGAATTGTTATACGTTTAAAAGAATAAGTCGGAATTTTGCTAATCAATAAAATTGAAGTAATAATAAAAATTGTTGAAACAATTAATAGTTTATATTGATCAAAGTTATATATTTCTGATTTATATAATACTAAGGGCAGCAACACCAAGCCCGCACCTCCAGGGGAAGGAACTCCTTCAAAAAAACTTTGCTTCCACAAAAAATCATCGTCGTAAGTCGTAATATTAAATCGTGCTAATCTTAATGCACAACAAACAACATACACTAGGACAATTAACCATCCCAAATTTCCAAGTTCATTTAATGTCCAATAATACATTATAAAAGCAGGAGCTACACCAAAACTCACTACATCGGTTAGTGAATCTAGTTCTTTACCAACTTTAGATGTAGCTTTAATTAATCTTGCAATTCTACCATCCAAAGTATCTAGGATACCAGAAATTAGTATGGCAATTATTGACAAGCCATAATTTTGATCCATGGCAAATTTAATCGAACTTAGGCCTATACAAACTCCAATTATGGTTAATGTATTTGGCAAAATTGTCCTAGGATTTTTTTCGGGAATAATTTTAAATTTTTTCTGATTATCAATCATACAATTTATTTCTTGGCAATTAATGTTTCTCCAGCAACTGTTGTCTGATTTTGTTTTACTAAAGATTTATAATTATTAAAATAAACATCAACTCTGCTGCCAAATCTTATCATGCCAATTCTTTCACCCTGTTGTAGCGTTTGTGATTTGCTACATTCACATACTATTCTTCTAGCAATTAAACCAGCTATTTGAACAACTATAATTTCATCTCCATTGTTGGTTTTAAATTTAATTAAATTTCTTTCATTATCTTCGCTTGCTTTATCAAGCGTGGCATTTAAAAATTTTCCAGACACATAAAATATATCTTCTATCGATGCAAGTATAGGTGATCTGTTAACATGACAATTGAAAATACTCATAAAAATACTAACACGAGTAAATTTTTTGTTTTCCAAAGAAAATTCTTTTGGTCCATTAGTTTCAACTATTTGAGTAATTAATCCGTCAGCAGGACTTACTAAATAGTCTTGGTCATCAATTGAAACTCTATCTGGATCTCTAAAAAAATAATAAATCCAAATGGTAATTAATAATCCTATAAAGCCTAAGAATTTTGAAATTAATAATAAAATGAAGGTAACTAAAACAGAAATGGCAATGAATTTGTAGCCTTCATTGTGAATTTTCTGAAATATTGCGTCAAATATTTGGGTTCCAACTTTCATATTACTCTAATTGATAATTTTACGTTAATATGTATAAAAACCAATTAATTTCAATTGTTAAGATTGATTAAATTAAATGAGCAAAATTAAAGTAAATAATCCAATTGTAGACCTAAATGGTGATGAGATGACCAGGATTATTTGGGATTTTATTAAAAAAAAACTTATTTTACCTTACTTAGATTTAAAAATTGAAAGCTACGATTTAAGTATTCAAAATAGAGACAAAACTGCAGATAAAGTAACTATAGATAGTGCCAACGCCATAAAAAAAATTGGTGTAGGAATTAAGTGTGCAACAATTACTCCTGATGAAGCACGAGTAAAAGAATTTAATTTAAAAAAAATGTGGCGCTCACCAAATGGAACTATCAGAAACATTATTGGGGGAACTGTGTTTAGAGAACCAATAATTTGTAAAAATATTCCAAAACTTGTTCCATCTTGGACTAACCCAATTATTATTGGAAGACATGCTTTCGGGGACCAGTATAGAGCCACAGATTTTAAAGTTCCTGGAAAAGGGAAACTTGAAATCAAATGGACTTCAGAAAATTTAAAAGAAGAAAAGAAATTTGAAGTTTTTGATTTTCCTGGACCTGGTGTTGCTCTCTCAATGTACAATTTAGATAAATCTATAGAGGATTTTGCAAGATCATGTTTTAATTATGGTTTAATTCGTAAATGGCCAGTTTATCTTTCAACAAAAAATACTATTTTAAAAAATTATGATGGAAGATTTAAAGATATTTTTGAAAGTATTTTTGAAAAAGAATTTAAAAATGATTTTAATAAACTAAATATATCTTACGAACATAGACTAATTGATGATATGGTTGCATGTGCAATGAAATGGAATGGAAATTATATATGGGCCTGTAAAAATTATGATGGTGATGTTCAATCTGACACTATAGCTCAGGGATATGGTTCCTTAGGATTAATGACAAGTGTACTATTAACCTCGGATGGAAGAACAATAGAGTCAGAGGCTGCCCATGGGACAGTAACTAAACATTATCGAATGCATCAGCAGGGAAAAGAAACTTCAACCAACCCTATTGCATCAATATTTGCTTGGTCAAGAGGATTGGCTCATCGTGGAAAATTAGATTCAAACCAAAAATTAATCGATTTTAGCAAATCTTTAGAAAAGGTTTGTGTAGAAACTGTTGAAAATGGATCAATGACAAAAGATTTGGCAATACTAATAAGTCCTACCAATAAATACCTGACTACCAATCAATTCTTAGAAGAAATTAATGGTACGTTAAAGAAAGCGTTTAATTAATTTTTTTTAAAATTTCTTTATAGGATTCTTCAATCTTTTCTATTTTCTCTCCTCCTGCCTGGGCAAAATCATTTCTTCCGCCGCCTCCTTTTCCACCTAATACAGAAGATCCAATTTTAACTAGCTCTACAGCGCTAATTTTTTTGGAGAGTTCTTTTGTAACTCCGATTGCAATTCCTAATTTTTGTTCGTGTACTGCGTAAGCAATTATAATTCCTTCTTTAAGGTCTTTTTTTCCTTGATCAATTATTGATCTAAGTTCTTTTGTGGGAAATCCTTGTATTTTCTGAAATCTAATTTTAATTTTATTAACAATTTCATCTTTAACCTGATTTTTGTTTCGGTCTTTTAAAATGCTATCTATTAATAATTTTTCATACTGATTTTTTAATTTATTTAAATCTTGTTCATCTTGATTGATTTCTCCTCCAAGAGATTTAATTTGATTTTTAATTTGATTAATATTTTCCTGTAATTTTTTGTCTTTGTTTTCTTGATCAATTTTTTTTGAGTTTAAATAATCAGTTAATTGTGAAGCTCTTAAAGCCTCTACTCTTCTTACTCCAGCAGCAATTGCTGACTGGCTTACTATTTTAAAATTACCTATTTCAGATGTATTTCTAACGTGAGTTCCACCACATAATTCTGTTGAAAAATATGCGTCTTTATCATTACCCATTGATAATACTCTTACTTCGTCACCATATTTTTCTCCAAATAAAGCTAAGGCTCCATTTGCAACTGCCTCTTTGGGTGTCATTAATCTGGTACGAACATCTCCTTTAGATTCAACCATTGAATTAACATAGTTTTCAATTTTATTTACTTCGTCTTTTGAAATTGGTTTCATATGGCTAAAATCAAATCGAAGTCTATCCGATCCTACAAATGAACCTTTTTGGGTTACGTGTTTTCCTAATACTCTTCTTAATGCTTCATTTAATAAGTGTGTTGCCGAATGATATGCTCTGATACTTGATCTTCTTTCTGTGTCTATTTTTAAATCTAAAGTATCTCCTTTAGATATTGATCCTTTAATTAGTTTACCAATATGAATATGGAGATCTCCTAATTTTTTTTGAGTATCTGTTACTTCAAACTGACTTTTTGAGCCAAAAAGAAAACCTGTGTCTCCTATTTGACCTCCTGACTCTCCATAAAAAGGGGTTTGGTTGGTAATTATTATTCCTTCTTTGTCTTCATTTAAAATTTCAATTTCTTTTTCATCATGAATAATAGAAAGAACCACACCTTGTGAATTATCAGTTTCATATCCCAAAAAATCTGTAGGTCCCAATTTTTCTCTAATATTAAACCAGATATGTTCAACGGCACTGTCCCCTGAGCCTTTCCAATTTTTTTTAGCATCCTCTCTTCTCTTGGTCATTAATTGATCAAATGCCTCGGTGTCAACTTTTATAGATTTGTGTCTTAGAACATCTTGGGTAAGATCTAATGGAAATCCATAAGTGTCATATAATTTAAAAGCAACATCGCCTGGAAATACGTCTTTAACTTTTTTTGTTTCCTCCTCAAGAATATTCATACCTCTTTCAAGAAGTACTAAAAATTTTTCTTCTTCCATTTTTAAAGTTTCAGAAATAAGTGCCTCTGCTCTTACTAATTCAGGATAACTTGAAGACATCTCGTTAATTAAAGTTTTTAAAATTTTGTAAAAAATTGGTTCTTTAGAACCTAATAAATGAGAATGTCTCATACCTCTTCTCATAATCCTTCTTAAAACATACCCTCTTCCCTCATTAGAAGGTAAAACTCCTTCTGCAATTAGAAAAGAACTTGCTCTTAAATGATCAGAAATAACTCTAAAACTTGCTATATTTTCTTTATCTGCTTTTATTTTTAAAATTTCAGAAGTTGAACTTATTAATTTTTTAAAATGGTCTGTTTGATAATTATCATGTGTACCTTGCAATAAAGCAGAAATTCTTTCTAATCCCATACCAGTATCTACTGATGGTTTAGGTAAATTAATTCTTCTTTCCTTAGATATTTGTTCAAATTGCATGAAAACCAAATTCCATATTTCAATAAATCTATCTCCACCTTGATTAGTGCTTCCAGGAGGCCCTCCTTTTAAATGGTTTCCATGATCATAAAAAATTTCTGAACAAGGTCCGCAAGGCCCTGTTTCTCCCATAGACCAAAAATTATCAGATGTAGAAATTTTAATAATTCTGTCCTGATTTAAACCAGAAATTTTTTTCCACAAATTAAAGGCATCATCATCTTCATTAAATACAGTCACATATAATCTATCTTTTTTAAGACCAAATTCTTTTGTAATTAAATCCCACGCTAAACTTATTGCTTTATCTTTAAAATAATCACCAAATGAAAAATTTCCTAACATTTCAAAAAATGTATGGTGTATTGGTGTATATCCAACATTTTCTAGATCGTTGTGTTTTCCACCAGCTCTTACACATTTTTGTGAAGTGGTTGCTCTTAAATATTCTCTTTTTTCTAAACCCGTAAATACATTTTTAAACTGAACCATTCCTGAATTAACAAACATTAAGGTTGGATCATTATTTGGAACCAAATTACTAGACTCTACTATTTTATGGTCATTTTTTTTAAAATAATTTAAAAAAGTATTTCTTATGTCATTTAGTGATTTGTTAGCCATATTTCTAAAATACAGCTTTTTTATTTGATGTCTAGATAACCGTGAACAAAAGAAAGGTGTTTTATTAAACACCTTTCTTTGTTTTAGATGACTATTTTATTAATTTTTTTTATTATTTTCTTTTTCAGTTTCGGCGGTCTTTTCTATAGGGTTGCCTTCTATTTTTTTTGCAATAACACCTGCTTTAGTTCTAATTGCCATTTCAATTTCAGCTGCAATCTTAGGATTTTTTTCTAAATAAATCTTGGCATTTTCTCTACCTTGGCCAATTTTTTCACCTTTATAGGCATACCAAGCACCTGCCTTCTCTACAATTTCTGCTTTAGCTCCTAGATCAATTAGCTCGCCTGATTTGCTGATTCCTTTTCCATACATCAAATCAAATTCTACTACTTTGAATGGAGGTGATACTTTGTTCTTTACTACCTTTACCCTCGTTGAATTTCCAATTATTTGATCTTTTTCTTTTATTGCTCCAATCCTTCGAATATCTATTCTGACAGATGCATAAAATTTCAATGCATTTCCACCAGATGTGGTTTCTGGATTACCAAACATAATACCAATTTTCATTCTTATTTGATTTATAAAAATTACCATCGTATTAGTTTTCGAAATGGAACTTGTAAGTTTTCTCAATGCTTGGCTCATTAACCTTGATTGTAAACCTACATGATGATCTCCCATCTCACCTTCGAGTTCAGCTCGTGGCGTTAATGCAGCAACTGAGTCAATAACCAAAACAGAAATAGATCCCGATTTAATTAAGGTATCTGCTATTTCTAAAGCTTGTTCACCAGTATCTGGCTGGGAAATTAAAAGTTCATCAGTTTTAACTCCTAGTTTCTTTGCATATATTGGATCAAGTGCGTGTTCTGCATCAATAAATCCACAAATTCCTCCCAATTTTTGTGCTTCAGCAATAACCTGTAATGCTAAAGTAGTTTTTCCTGATGCCTCAGGTCCATAAATTTCTGTTACTCTTCCTTTTGGTAGACCCCCTATTCCTAAAGCCAGATCTAAACTGAGTGATCCTGTAGATATGGACTCAATATCCATAACAGTTTGTTGACCTAGCTTCATTACCGAACCTTTACCAAAAGTATCATCAATCTGACTTATGGCTGCTTCTAAAGCCTTATTCTTCTCTTTGTTCTCTAATTCTTGATTTTTATTTGATTTAACGATTTTTAAGTTATTTTTTATCATTTTTTACCTTTTTTTTTCAATATTCGTTGCACGAATCACTAAATTAAATGTACACATTTTGTTCTTTTAATCAATAGTTATAAATTGCTATATTTTAAGCGAAAATCAACACTTAATTTTAATTTAAACGTAAATAAGATCCAGTCAATCGACCAATTGATGCTAGAAGCTTAAATTGAGATAAAAGAAAATCTCTTTTTGAGTTTACCAAATTAATTTT
>ENA-ORDG01001179-ORDG01001179.1-marine-metagenome-genome-assembly--contig:-NODE-1179-length-10953-cov-4.369621_pt1 | contig 10953 bp, 13 predicted proteins | sample MGYA00248629_ERZ508524 | MGnify/ENA primary metagenome ERZ508524 (study PRJEB26194, sample SAMN05421901) | marine metagenome | isolation source: East of Rio de Janeiro, Brazil, South Atlantic Ocean...
AGGTTCTTGTCCATGGCTTCGCCCGGATGGATCTTGTTGGTGATCCCGTCGAGGCCCGCCATCAGCAGTGCCGAATAGGCGAGGTAGGGGTTGGCCATCGCATCGGGGAAGCGGAACTCGACGCGCTTCGCCTTGTCGCCGGCGCCATAGGGGATGCGGCACGAAGCCGAGCGGTTGCGCGCCGAATAGGCGAGCAGCACGGGGGCTTCGAAGCCCGGTACCAGGCGCTTGTAGCTGTTGGTGGTCGGGTTGGTGAAGGCGTTCAGCGCCTTGGCGTGCTTGATGACACCGCCGATGTAATAGAGGCAGTTTTCGCTCAGGCCGCCATACTGGTTGCCGGCGAAGGTGGGCTTGCCGCCATCCCAGATCGACATGTGCGTGTGCATGCCCGAGCCGTTATCATCCTTGATCGGCTTGGGCATGAAGGTCGCGGTCTTGCCGTAGATATGCGCGACCTGGTGCACGACATACTTGTAGATCTGCATGCGGTCGGCCGTCTCGGTGAGCGTGCCGAAGGTGAGGCCGAGCTCGTGCTGAGCAGCCGCCACTTCGTGGTGGTGCTTGTCGCAGGGCAGGCCCATTTCGATCATCGTCGAGACCATCTCGCCGCGAATGTCGACGGCACTGTCGACCGGGGCCACGGGGAAGTAGCCGCCTTTGGCACGCGGACGGTGCGCAAGGTTGCCGCTCTCGTATTCCTTGCCGCTGTTGGTCGGCAGTTCGATATCGTCGATCGCATAGCCCGATCCGGCATAGCCGTCCTCGAAGCGGACATCGTCGAACATGAAGAATTCGGCTTCGGGGCCGACGTAGATCGTATCGCCGACGCCGGTCGATTTCAGATAGGCTTCGGCGCGCTTGGCGGTCGAACGCGGGTCGCGCGCATACCATTCGCCGGTCGAGGGTTCGACGATGTCGCAGAACACGATCAGCATGGGTTCGGCGCTGAACGGATCGACATAGACACGCTCGAGGTCGGGCTTGAGGATCATGTCGCTTTCATTGATGACCTTCCAGCCCGCGATCGACGAACCGTCGAACATCAGACCGTCTTCGAGTTCGTCTTCGCCCAGTACGCTCGCGACCATGGTCAAATGCTGCCACTTGCCCTTGGGGTCGGTGAAGCGCAGGTCGACCCACTCGATGCCTTCGTCCTTGATCTGTTTCAGGACGTCGCTTGCACTTGCCATTGGTATTGCCTCCGATTGAACAGGATGTGTCTGTGCGGGCTAACCCCGCGATTATTCAGATCGCGTCGTCGTCGCGTTCGCCGGTGCGAATGCGCAGCGCGCCCTCGATCGACGAGATGAAAATCTTGCCGTCACCGATGCGCCCGGTCTGGGCCGCTGCGGCGATCGCTTCGACCGTGCGGTCGGCAATGCCTTCGGGCACCACCACTTCGAGTTTCACCTTGGGGAGGAAGTCGACGACATATTCGGCGCCGCGATAGAGTTCGGTATGGCCTTTCTGCCGCCCGAAGCCCTTGGCCTCGGTGACGGTGATGCCGGACACGCCGATTTCGTGCAGCGCTTCCTTCACCTCATCGAGCTTGAAGGGCTTGATGATCGCTTCGATCTTTTTCACCTGCTGGTGTCCCCCTGAGAGTTCTTCGATCCGCGTCGCACGTCACTTACGCGTCGTGCTCGCACGTGTTCCAAGAAGCGTGCCAATTGCACGATCCGCGCAATTGCGCGGTTCGGATCGTCGAAATCGGAGTCGCCTGCCTGAAGCACAGACAGAGCCTGCCCGTTTTTTAGGCAGAGGCCAAGCGCAAACCGGCGGTCTCCGGAAGGCCGCACATGAGGTTGAGGTTCTGGACGGCGGCACCGCTGGCGCCCTTGCCAAGATTGTCCAGTCGCGCGACGAGGCGCACGTTCCAGCCGCCCTCGTTGGCGAATACGAAGAGTTCGAGGCCATCGGTCGCTTCGGCGTCGGTTTCGAGCAGCAGTTCACCGACCGGAGCCGAACCGTGCACCTTCACGAGCCGCGCATCCGCGTAGAAATCGGCCAGCGCGGCCCGCAGGTCGTCGGCATGCGGCGTGGCCACCATTGCCCCGAGATGGAGCGGGACTTCGACAAGCATGCCGCGATAGGCCGGCACGACCGAGGGGGCAAAAATCACCGGGTGGTCGAGCCCGGCATGCGCCTGCATCTCGGGAAGGTGCTTGTGGACAAGATCGTAGCCATAAGCGCGGAAGGCGGGGGCACCTTCGGACCGGAACCGTTCGATCAGGGGTTTGCCGCCGCCCGAAAAGCCGCTCACCGCATTGACCGCAAACGGCCAGTCGGCGGGAAGCAGACCAGCTTTGACCAAGGGTGCCACCAGCGCCAGGAATCCCGTGGGGTAACAGCCGGGATTGCTCACGCGCCGCGCATCGGCCACGCGCTCGCGACCGACTAGCTCGGGGAATCCGTAACACCAGCCTTCGCTGGTGCGGTGCGCGGAGGATGCATCGATAACGCGCGTACCGCCGGCGGGATCGATCAGTTCGACCGCTTCGCGCGCGGCATCGTCGGGCAGGCAGAGAATGGCGATGTCGGCGGCGTTGAGCGCTTCGCGCCGGGCAGCCAAATCCTTGCGCTGCTGTTCGTCGAGGCGCAGGATCTCGAACTCGCTGCGTCCCGCCAGCCGGTCGGCGATCTCGATTCCGGTCGTTCCGGCAGCGCCGTCGATGAAAACCTTATGCGTCACTGGCCGGCGCCAGCTGACCGAGCCGGAGGTAACCGCTCGGTCCTTCCGGGCCGCAGGCGACCCATGCCCAGTCGCCCGCACAATCGAGCAGTTCCACCGCCTGTCCCGCGGGCAATTCGGCACCCGCATCGGCGTCGTCATGCATGGCGAGCTTCATCGTGACGGGCTCCGAACCGATCGCACGTGGCTGGGGGATGACATAATGCGCGGCGAGATAGGTCTGCGCCAGCGCGATATGCGCCAAATCACCGCGTAGCGGCAGCGTCCCCGGCGCCGGCCTGTCGACCGGGCCCTTCAATCCGACGATACCTTCGGGGAGGGAATAGCTGGAAGAAGCTGTCACGCTGTTTGCAGAATCCGGTTGTGAACGTCGCGGGCGCTTAGCGGGGCGGGGCCTTTCAGGCAAGTTTGCCGGGCTCAGGGCCTGCCGTAACGGTCGCGCAACATGTGCCAGGCGGCGCGCAGGCCATAGGCATCGCCACCCTTGGGCCGGCCCGGCTTGGCCTGCGGGCGCCAGGCAAAGGTATCGAAATGCGCCCAGTCAATGCCGTCGCCGACGAACTTGTCCAGGAACAGGCCCGCGACACTCGCACCGGCAAAAGCATTGCCATGCGCGTTGTTGGTATCTGCAATGTCGGAATTCAGCCATTCGCGATAGCTGTCGGGCAGGGGGAGGCGCCAGGGTTCGTCATCATGCGCCTTGCCTGCAGCGATCAACGCATCGGCGGTCTCGTCGCGGCGCGTCATCAAGGCCGGGTAGTCGGGGCCGAGCGCGACGCGGGCGGCACCCGTCAGCGTCGCAAAATCGAGGATCAGTTCAGGCTTTTCCTCGCTCGCGCGCTGGAGAGCATCGCCAAGGATCAGGCGGCCTTCGGCATCGGTATTGCCGATTTCGACAGTCAGCCCCTTGCGGCTTTTCAGGACATCGCCCGGCCGGAAACTGTTCGAACTGATTGCATTCTCGACTGCCGGGACCAGCAAGTGCAGGCGAACGGGCAGTCCGGCGCCCATCACCAGGCCGGCCAGCGCGATGGCATGCGCCGCACCGCCCATGTCCTTTTTCATCAGCAGCATTCCGGTCGAACTCTTGACGTCGAGACCGCCGCTATCGAAACACACGCCCTTGCCGACAATCGCGAGGACCGGGTCGCTTTCCTTGCCCCATGTAAGGTGCATGATCCGCGGCGCATGATGACGCGCAGCGGCGCGCCCGACCGCGTGGACCATCGGATATTCCTGCTCGAGCGTGTCTCCGCGAGTGACCTTGAGCTCCGCGGAGTGTGCCTTGGCCAGTTCTTCACATTGAGCCTCTAGCGCGGCAGGCCCCATATCTTCGGCGGGCGTGTTGACGAGGTCGCGCACCAGGCAAACCGCTTTCGCTTCGGCGATTGCATTGTCGATCGCACCCACGTCTTTCGTCAGCAGGACCCGTGGACCGACCGGACGTTCGGGCTGCTTGTAGCGATCGAAGACATATTGAGCGGTCTGCCAGCCGTGCACGGCAGGGCCGGGTTCACCTTCAGCGCGGCGATACGTGCCAGCGGGCAATGCTTCCGCCAGTTTGGCCATGCACCAGCTCGAAAGCTCCGCCGGGTTCGCGACTCCGCCGACCGCAAACCAGCTGTCACCATCGGGCACGATTCCGACCTGGTAGCCGCTGCCCTCGAACTTCTGCGCTTCGAGCGCGGTGCGCTGGGTGGTGGACAGCTTCTTCACCCACTCGGGAAAGCCGTCGCGGTTGACGAGATGCAGAGAAATCGCGTCCTGCCCGCGGTCGGGCTGGATAAGCGGTTCATTGTCGGCCATATTCGAATTGCCTCTGAATTATCCGGTATACGGTAAGGAAACCGCAATGCGTGCGCCCCTGTTCCTGATTTCGCTCGCCCTGTCGAGTGCGGCCTGTTCCGATGGAACCGGCTATGCCGAACGTGCGGGCGTCGAGACGGAAGCCACTTCGCCGACCGCGAATGCGACACCCGTTGCGGCGAAGGCTCAGGAACTGGAGGAAGAAACCGATCGCTATCTCTTCGCCTATGGCTGGCCTGCCGAAGCATCGGCAGAACCCGGGCTGGCGAAGGTCATGAAAACGAAGGCCGATGCTCTGCGCGTTCGGCTCGTTGCCGATGCCGACGAGGATTGGGACGCTGCCCAGGGTGCCGAGTATACGCCGCGCCAGCACAGCGCTTCGATGGAATGGAAGGTGGTCGCGGATCTTCCGCGCTATCTCAGCCTGTCGGGTGAGATGGCAAGCTATTCGGGTGGCGCGCACGGCATGTATGGCGTGCAATCGCTCGTTTGGGACCGCGAGGAAGAGCAGGCCGTCGAAGGGATTGCGCTGTTCAATTCTCCGGTGGCGCTGGAGCAGGCGCTGGGCCAGAGGCTTTGCGATACGCTCAACGCCGAACGCAGCGAGCGGCGGGGCTTTGCGGTCGAACCCGATAGCGATGACATGTTCGACAAGTGTCCGGGCCTCGACGAGGCGACCGTCCTGGTCGGGTCGTCCACCGGAAAGAGCTTCGACCGGCTGGCCGTTTATTTCGGCCCCTATGTCGCGGGTGCTTACGCGGAAGGCGCCTACGAACTCGATTTTCCGGTCACCGCTTCGGTCATCGATGCAGTGAAACCTGCCTATGCCGGGGCGTTCAGCGTGAAGCGCTAGGCCCCTCGCAATTCGCCGACCGAGCGACTATGTGGGCAGCATGACCGAATATCAGGTAATCGAAGGTGACGAGACCGTCTATCGCGACGGTACGATCAAGCTCCACGGGCCGGACGGCTACGAGGGCATGCGCAAGGCCGGCCGGCTTGCGGCCGAAATACTCGACGAACTGACCGCGTTCGTCCAGCCGGGTGTGACCACCGGCGAGATCGACGACAAGGCGCGCACGATGATGCTCGATGCGGGCGCAGTGCCCGCGACAATGGGCTATCGTGGCTACACGCATAGCTGCTGCACCTCGATCAACCACGTCATCTGCCATGGAATCCCGTCGGACAAGGCGCTGAAGGACGGCGACATCGTCAATATCGACGTGACCCCGCTGCTCGACGGATGGCATGGCGATACCAGCCGCATGTTCTTCGCCGGCGAACCGTCGCTCAAGGCGCAACGACTGGTCGACGTGACCTATGAATGCCTCATGCTCGGCATCGAAGCGGCGGCGAAGCCGGGCGCGCGGCTGGGCGATATCGGCGCTGCGATCGAAGCGCATGCGCGCCAGTTCCGCTATGGAGTGGTGCAGGAATTCTGCGGTCACGGCCTCGGACGATTGTTCCACGATGCGCCCGAGGTGATCCACGCGGCGCGCGCCGGAACGGGCCCCGAACTGAAGCCGGGCATGTTCTTCACCATCGAACCGATGATCAATGCCGGGCGGCCGCACGCCAAAATCCTTCGCGACGGCTGGACTGCAGTCACCCGCGACAAGTCGCTCAGTGCGCAGTTCGAACATTCGATCGCCATCACCGATGACGGGGTGGAGATTTTCACCGAGAGCCCCAAAGGGCTGCACAAGCCGCCTTACTAGGCTTCGCGCGCGGCCCTGATAGCGCCGCCGGCGACGAACGGCGTCACCGCGCACAGGCCGAGGCTGAGCGCGGCTGTCAGTAGCAAACCGCCCGTGTCGTCGGGGCGCGCGAGCGTGCCCGCACCGAAAATTAGGATCGGCACGGCGAGCGGGATCACCATCAGCCCGGCCAGTGCCGCCCCGCCGCGCAGGCTGGCTGTCAACGCGGCAACGGCAAGGCCGACGGCGGCAAGCCCCGGTGTCCCGGCGAGCAGCCCCAGCAGCACGATCCGCATCGTCGCTTCCGAGATGCCGAGCAGTGCCGCGGCGGGCAGCGTCGCGAGCAACAGGAGCGGAGCGAAGGCCAGCCAATGCGCGAGCAGGCGTGATGTCATTGCCCATTCTTCGCTGATTCCGCGCAAGTACAACTGGTCGAAAACCCCCGCCTCGAGATCGGCCGCCACCAGCTTCTCCAGCGGCAGGATCGCGGCCAGCAGCGCCGCGACCCAGATTACTCCGCCGCCGGTCCGCGCCAGCAATTGCGCGTCCGGGCCGACGGCGAAGGGATAGAGCATCGCCACCGCGAGGAAGAACAGCAGCGGCAGGACGCCCCCGCCGCCGCGCCCGCCGGGAAGCAACAAGCCAAGATCGCGTCGCAGCAGGGTGCCGATCACCCCGCATACTCCGCCAGTTCGACAAGCGCCGGATCGGGCAGGGCGATGCCCTGATGCGAAGCGACCAGCGCGATGCCCCCGGCCGCGCAATGCTGGGCGATCAGGGCCTCGAAGCTCGCCTGCGCCTGCGTGTCGAGCCCGTTGAGCGGTTCGTCGAGCAGCCAGATCGGACAGGACCGGTTGAGCAGCCGCGCCAGCGCGGCGCGTTTCTTCTGCCCCGTGGAGAGATAGCGAACGGGCACGTCGAGCAGCGGTTCGAGTTGCAGGATTTCGTGCGCGTGCGCCGGGGCCGCGCATTTATCCAGCCGTTCCCAGAAACGCAGCGCCTGACCCAGCGGCAGGTTCGGATCGAGTGCCAGCCGTTCATCGACCAGGCCGATTGCACCTTCGCTTGCGACCGATCCCGCCAGGGGCCTGAGCAGCCCGGCAAGCATCCGGATCAGGCTCGACTTGCCGATCCCGTTCGCCCCTGCGACAAGCAGCGCGTCACCGGGTGCGCAGGCGAAGGAGAGCCCGCGGAAGAGCAAGCGCTCGCCGCGGCGGCAGGCCAGATCCTTTGCGACGAGGCGAGGTTGCATGGGCTGGAGCGATAGGCAAAAGGCGCGCGAGCGACAAGCTAGAGGAGATTCGCTACCCATGACCGTCGAACAGCTAAGCGAGGAAGACCGCAAGAGCTGGTTGAGCGCACTGCCCCAATGGAGCCTGTGCCGCGACGGCGATGCGATCGAACGCAAGTTCGAATTTGCCGATTTCTCCGAAGCGTTCGCCTTCATGACACGCGTCGCATTGATCGCGGAAACGCGCGATCATCACCCCGAATGGTCCAATGTCTACAATCGTGTCGAGATCACGCTGACCACGCATGATGCAGGTGGTCTCTCGCTGCGCGACGTGAAGATGGCGCGCAAGATCGACGCGCTGCTCGGCTAGGATTTACCGACCCATCGGACGCCCGCCAGCGCGGGTTCCCTTGCGCACCCGACCCGGCAACCACCGCGCGGCAAAGGCCATGCGTTTGGCGGTCTTGCCGACGGTGGTGTGCAGCCTTTCGCCATGCACCGCGGCCCAAGCCGCCGCTGCCACGTCGTCGACCGGCGTGATCTCGAGGCCGGAATCGGTCACGCGCTGGCGGATGCCTTCGTTCGATCGGGCGTTGGGATTGTGATCGAGCAGCGGCGTGTCGATGAAGCTGGGCATGAGCGAACGCACATCGATCCCGTCGGCCGCCCATTCGCCATCGAGGCTTTCGGTTATGGCGCGAACGCCGAACTTGGTCGCCGAGTAGACGCTGGCGCCGGGCGTTCCATAGATGCCGGCAGCGCTCGCAGTGTTGAGCAGGCACGACCCGGGCGCCGTCTTCTGCAGATAGGGGTAGGCCGCCTGCGCGCCGAACAGCACGCCCTTGAGGTTGATGTCGAGACAGCGCTCTATTTCTTCCGGACTGTTCTCGATCAGCGATCCGCCCAGCGGGATACCGGCGTTGTTGAACAGGACATCAATGCGGCCGCCGGTCGCGACCGAGAACGCCTCGAGCGCTTCGTCCCACGCGGTGCGGTCGCGCACGTCGTGCAGATGCGTATAGACGAAGCCATTGCCGATCAGTTCGGCGGTTTCGTGCAATCCCGTCTTGTCGATATCCCCCAGTCCGACGAACCAGCCGCGTTCGGCGAAGTGCAGTGCCACGGCCCGGCCGATCCCCGATCCGCCGCCGGTAATGTAAATCGCCTTGCGATCGCTCATCGAATTCCCTCCCGTTCGCGCATCACAGCGCTGCATTTGTATAGGCGTGCCAGGTGAAGATCGCCATGGCCCCGCGATGGGGCTGCCAGCGTGCCCCGATCTCGCGCGTTTCCTTTTCGCTCGGCCGCGCGGGCAGCGTCAGCATCCGGCCGACGGCTTCCTGCACCGCGAGGTCCCCTGCCGGCCAGATATCAGGGCGCCCCTCGGCGAACAGGAGATAGATCTCCGCCGACCAGCGACCGATGCCCTTGATGCGTACGAGTTCGGCGATCGCCTCTTCATCGTCCGCGGACAGGTTGGCGAGGTCCAGTTCATTGCTGGTGACCAGTTCGCACAAGCTGCGAGCATAACCCTGTTTCTGCCGCGAAAGCCCGCAGGCGCGCAGTGTATCGAAATCGCGGGCGAGCAATTCGTCAGCCTGCATATCTTCGCCGAGTTCGGCTTCGAGCTTGCCCCAGACCGCATCGGCGGAAGCAACGCTGACCTGCTGGCCGACGATCGTGCGCAGCAGCGTGCGATAGCCCGTCGGCCGGATCCGCTCCTCCGGATAGCCGCACCGCTCGAGCGCTCCGGCGACCACGGGGTCCTCGGCCGCCACCGCATCGAGGTGGTCGCGTAGCTGTGCATTGGACAGACCCATGGCGAGTGCGCTTGCCTTCCCGGTCACGATTGAATAGCAGCCGCTCGCATAGGGTCGACCAGTGGCCCTTTGCAACCGAGGATAGACGCAATGCCCAAACTGATCGTGACCACTCGTGAAGGCGAAACCAGCGAAATCGACGTCGCCGACGGCCTCACCGTGATGGAAGCGATCCGCGACAATGGTTTCGACGAGCTGCTGGCGCTGTGCGGCGGTTGCTGTTCGTGCGCGACCTGCCATGTCCATGTCGATGCGGCCTATTCCGACAAGCTGCCCGAAATGACCGAAGACGAGGACGATCTGCTGGAATCGACCGATCACCGCCAGCCGACCTCGCGCCTGTCGTGCCAGATTCCCTTTACCCCCGAACTGGACGGGCTGAAGGTTACTATCGCGCCTGAAGATTGATGTTGTTTGCGGGTTGGGCTTACACCGCCTAACTCGCCCAGCATGACTTCAATTCCCGTACGCGAGCATACGCTCGACCTCATCGGCAATACGCCGCTGGTTCGCCTCAAGGGGCCCAGCGCGGAAGCCGGCTGCGACATCTATGGCAAGTGTGAATTCACCAATCCCGGTGCCTCGGTAAAGGACCGCGCCGCGCTCTACATCATTCGTGATGCCGAAGCGCGGGGCGAGCTCAAGCCAGGTGGCACGGTGGTCGAGGGCACGGCCGGCAACACCGGGATCGGCATTGCGCTGGTCGCGAATGCGCTTGGCTATCGCACGATCATCGTAATGCCCGACAACCAGTCGCAGGAAAAGATGCAGACCATCCGCGCATTGGGCGCGGAATTGGTCACCGTGCCGCCCACCAAATATGCCGATTGCAACCATTTCCAGCACGTCTCGCGCCGGATGGCTGAGGAAATCGACGGGGCGATCTGGGCCGGCCAGTTCGACAACACCGCCAACCGCAAGGCGCATATCGAGACCACGGCGAAGGAACTGTGGGAACAGCTCGAAGGGCGGATCGACGGGTTTACCTGCGCCGCCGGAACCGGCGGGACGATCGCCGGGGTCGGGATGGGCCTCAAGGAATTCGACGAGAACGTTACCATCGCACTCACCGATCCGCACGGCGCAGCGCTGTACAATTACTTCGCGCATGGCGAATTGAAGGCAGAAGGGTCGTCCGTGGCCGAAGGCATCGGGCAGGGGCGCATAACCGGTAATCTCGAAGGCGCGCCGATCGATACGCAATTCCGGGTTTCGGACGAAGAAGGTCTGTTCTGGGTCGAACGCCTGCTGCGCGAGGAAGGGCTCAGTCTGGGTCTGTCTTCGGGCATCAACGTTGCCGGTGCGGTGGCGCTGGGCAAGCAATTGGTCGCCGAAGGGCGCGACAAGCCGCGGGTCGCCACGATCCTGTGCGACACGGGCTTCCGCTACCTTTCGACGCTGTACAATCCCGAATGGCTGAAGGCCAAGGGACTGCCGGTGTTCGATTGGTTGCAATCGGGCGATTGACTGCTGAGCAAGCGTGCCTAGGCTTATGCGGGTGCATCAATTCTTCGACATGAGCCGCAAGCCGCCGGTGGGCGAACTGCCCGACGTACCCGGCAACGATGCGCGGCGCGAACGCACGATGCAGCGGCTGCAGATCGGCATTACGGGGATCGTGATGATGATCCTCCTCGTCGGCCTGGCAAGCATCATCCAGGACCGCGCGGCCGAGACCGATGCGACAACGGTTCCCGCGGC
>ENA-ORDG01001182-ORDG01001182.1-marine-metagenome-genome-assembly--contig:-NODE-1182-length-10934-cov-2.940039_pt1 | contig 10934 bp, 9 predicted proteins | sample MGYA00248629_ERZ508524 | MGnify/ENA primary metagenome ERZ508524 (study PRJEB26194, sample SAMN05421901) | marine metagenome | isolation source: East of Rio de Janeiro, Brazil, South Atlantic Ocean...
GTCTCTCCATCGGCGGCGGCGCTGGCAGCAACCGCGCCGATGGCCGCTTCGGGCGACTCATGTGCGGTGCAGCCGATGCCCCAGCGATCGGCAATGGCGGCGAAGCGCGCGGGCGCATGATGATCGTGGCCGGGCACGGGAAGCGCATGGATATGGCCGACCACCCCGGCGAAGGGCGCCAGGAAGGCGTCGGTATCCTTGTTGGCGAGCATGCCGATGATGAGGTGCAACTTCCCCCCTTCAAGCCGCTCGGCCGTGAAATAAGCGGCGATCGCTTCGCCCGCGCCGGCATTATGCCCGCCATCCAGCCATGCGCTCGTGCCGGCCGGCAGCGGCGCCAGCAGCGGCCCATGGTCGAGCCGCTGGAGGCGCGCGGGCCATTGCGCCCACAGCGGGGCGGCCTTGATCGCCGCTTCGGAGAGGGACACCGCCGCCTGGTGGCGCAGCATGGCGAAGGCGAGCGCGGCATTCTGAACCTGATGCGCCCCGGCCAGGCGCGGCAGCGGCGTGTCGAGCCGACCCTGCGCATCGCGATAATGGAGCCGATCACGATAGGTCGCCGCGTCCCAGCCATCGCCCTGGCCGATCCAGCGCGTGCCGGCCTTCTCCGCCGCGGCTTCCATCACGGGGAAGAGCGACTCGGGGTAGCGCTGCGTCACCAGCGGCGCGCCCGCCTTGGCGATGCCCGCCTTCTCCGCGGCGATCTGCGCCAGCGTGTCGCCCAGGAAAGCCTGATGATCAATGCCCAGTTGCGCGACGCCGCACACCACCGGATCGACGATCACATTGGTCGCGTCGAGCCGCCCGCCCAGGCCCACCTCGACGATGCAGGCGTCGGCCGTCTGTTCGGCGAAGGCCAGGAAGGCGGCCGTCGTCGTCACTTCGAAAAAGCTGGCATTGACCCCTTCGGCAATGTCCAGCACCCGCGCCAGATATCCGGCCAGCGGCGCATCCTCGATCAACTGGCCGGCGACGCGAATGCGCTCGTTGAACCGGACGAGATGGGGCGAGGTGAAGACATGGACGCTCTTGCCGTCCGCCTCCATGGCCGCGCGCAGGAAGGCGCAGGTCGAACCCTTGCCATTGGTGCCCGCGACATGGAAAACCGGCGGCAGCGCGCGATGCGGGTCGCCCAGCCGCTCCAGCAGGCGAGTGATCCGCTCCAGCCCCAATATGTCCGCGCCCGGCGAAAGCGCCCAAAGCCGGTCAAGCTGCGCCTGGACCTGCGGATCGTCGGAAACGGCATGGTCGGCCATTGCGCGTGCCCCCGGTTGGCGCGGCAGGAATCAGGCGGCGGCGCGTGGGCGAAGATAGCCGATCACGCGCGCCAGCGTATCGCGCAATTCGCTGCGATGGACGACCATGTCGAGCATCCCGTGATCGAGCAGATATTCGGCGCGCTGGAAGCCCTCGGGCAGCTTCTCGCGGATCGTGCTTTCGATCACGCGCTGGCCGGCAAAGCCGATCAGCGCATTGGGCTCGGCGATCTGGATGTCACCCAGCATCGCATAGCTGGCGGTGACGCCCCCCGTGGTCGGATCGGTCAGCACGACGATATAGGGCAGGCCCGCCGCATGCAGCTTCTGGATGGCGACGGTCGCGCGCGGCATCTGCATCAGCGACAAAATGCCTTCCTGCATCCGCGCGCCGCCGGCGGCGGTGAAGATGACATAGGGGCAACCATGCGCGATCGCGTCGTTCACGCCCTGGATGAAGGCAGCTCCCACGCCCATGCCCATGGAGCCGCCCATGAAAGCGAAATTCTGCACGCCCATCACCAGCGGCACATCGTCGATCGCGCCGCGCGCATTGATCAGCGCATCCTGGTCGCCGGTCGCGCCGCGCGCCGCCTTGATTCGGTCGGGATAGCGCTTGGTGTCGCGGAACTTCAGCGGGTCCTCGGGCACATGCGGCGTCGGCAGCAGGATGAAGCCGGCATCCAATATCTGCTCGAACCGCGCAGCGGGCCCGATGCGCCCATGATGATCGCAGCGGGGGCAGACGGACAGATTTTCCTCCCACTCCTTGATGAACACCATTTCCGCGCAGGCCGGGCATTTATGCCACAGCGTTTCGGCGGTGGTTTCCTTCTTGGCGATGAAGGGAAGGGCGTTGCGGACGCGATTGATCCAGCTCATGCGGCGGTCTCTTGGGCTTGGGTGGTGAGCGCACCGCGCAGGGCGGCGACGAAATCCTGGACGAAGGGGGCGGCGGCATCGCCATGGCTGCCGACGATGTCGACGATCGCCGATCCGACGACGACGCCATCGGCGACGCGGCCGATCGCGGCGGCCTGTTCGGGCGAACGCACGCCGAAGCCGACGGCGATGGGCAAGTCGGTTGCGGCCTTCAGCCGGGCGACGGCGATCTCGATCGACGCCTGCGCCGCCTGCTGCTTGCCGGTCACCCCAGCAACCGCGACATGATAGAGGAAGCCGCTGGCGCCCTGGAGCACGGCGGGCAGGCGCTGCGCGTCGGTCGTGGGCGTGGCGAGCCGCACCAGATGGACGCCGGCCGCGCGCAGGGTGGGGCCGATTTCGGCATCTTCCTCGGGCGGCACATCCACGCAGATGACGCCATCGACACCCGCCGCCTTGCATTGCTCGGCGAACCAGTCGGCCCCGCGGGCCAGCATCGGATTGGCATAGCCCATCAGCACCAGCGGCGTGTCGGCATGGCGCGCGCGGAACTCGGTGGCGAGCGCGAACACGTCCCTGGTCCGCGTGCCCGATCCCAGGCTGCGCAGATTGGCCAGCTCGATCGCCGGGCCGTCGGCCATAGGGTCGGTAAAGGGCATACCCAGTTCGATAATGTCTGCCCCGCCCGCGACCATCGCGTCGAGAATGGCGGGCGTAGCCGCCACGTCGGGGTCGCCAGCGGTCACGAACGTGATCAGCGCGGCGCGGCCCTGCGCCTTACAAGCGGCGAAGCGGGTGGAGAGACGATCAGCCATGCGCGGTTCCAACCATCCGTTCGCCCTGAGCTTGTCGAAGGGCCATTTTCTCTTCGGTGCCCTGACCATCACCGGCCAGGAGCATCGACTGGCTGAGCCCGAACGGGATGGGAGAGTATAGGCAGGCGCTCACATCTCCACTCCCAACGCGTCGGCGACGGTGAAGATGTCCTTGTCGCCCCGGCCCGACAGGTTGACGACGATGATCCTGTCCGCGTCCAGCGTCGGCGCGACCTGCTCGGCGGCGGCGATGGCGTGCGCGGATTCCAGCGCGGGAATGATGCCTTCCAGCCGCGAGAGCGTCTGGAAGCTCTCCAGCGCCTCATCATCCTTGATCGGCATATATTTCACCCGGCCGATCTCGTGTAGCCAGCTATGTTCCGGGCCGATGCCGGGATAGTCCAGGCCGGCCGAAATGCTGTGCGCTTCGGTGATCTGGCCGTCCTCATCCTGCAGCAGATAGGTGCGGTTGCCGTGCAGGATGCCGGACTTGCCGCCGGCCAGGCTCGCGGCATGTTTCCGGTGCAGTCCTTCGCCCGCCGCCTCAACGCCGATCATCGCGACTTCGGGATCGTCGAGGAAGGGGTGGAACATGCCAATCGCATTGGATCCGCCGCCGACCGGCGCGATCAGCATGTCGGGCAGGCGGCCTTCGGCCTCCAGCATCTGCGCGCGGGTTTCCTTGCCGATCACCGACTGGAAATCGCGCACCAGTTCGGGATAGGGGTGCGGCCCCGCCGCCGTGCCGATGATGTAGAAGGTGTCATGCACATTCGACACCCAGTGGCGCAGCGCATCGTTCATCGAATCCTTCAGCGTCGACGATCCCGAATGAACCGGGATCACTTCGGCGCCGAGCAGCTTCATGCGAAACACGTTGGGCTTCTGCCGTTCGACGTCCTTCGCGCCCATGAAGATCTTGCATTCCAGGCCGAACAGGGCGGCGACCGTCGCGGTGGCGACGCCATGCTGGCCCGCGCCCGTTTCGGCGATGACCTTCTTCTTGCCCATGCGCCGGGCGAGCAGCGCCTGGCCGATGCAATTGTTGATCTTGTGCGCGCCGGTGTGATTGAGCTCTTCGCGCTTGAGGTAGATTTTCGCGCCTTTTCCCGGCTCCGCCTTGGCGCGCAGCGCTTCGGTCAGGCGCTCGGCATAATAAAGCGGGTTGGGCCGACCGACATAGGTGCGCAGCAGTTCGGCGAATTCGGCGTCGAACGCCGGGTCGGCCTTCGCCGCCTTGTAGACTTTCTCCAGCTCCAGGATCAGCGGCATCAATGTTTCGGCGACGTAACGACCGCCGAACGCCCCGAAATGCCCATGGGCGTCGGGCTGGCTGCGCAGGCTGTTGGGCAAGCTGGTCGGAGCAAGAATATCGGTCATGAAATCGGTCTTTCCGGGACAGAAGATGGGCGTTCGCTTCGGGAAGGGGAAGCGATCAGCGCCATCGTTGTCCGATGCGCATGACGAAGGGCGTCTGCGTCAACATGCGTCCACCGCTTTGCAGAAGGCCATGATCTTGTCCACACTCTTGATGCCGGGCGCATCCTCGACGCCCGACGAAACGTCGATCAACGGGGCGCCTGTGGTGGCGATGGCGGTGCAGACGGTGTCGATCGACAGGCCGCCCGACAGGCCCCAGGGCATGGACAGGGCGGCGCCGCGCAGCAGCGTCCAGTCGAAGCGCAGGCCCATGCCGCCGGGCAGCGCCGCGCCATCGGGCGTTTTGGCGTCGAACAGCAGCCGGTCGACCGCGCCCGTGTAGGCCGCAGCGGCATCGATGTCCGACCGGGTCTTGACCGAAATCGCCTTCCACACCGGCAGGCTGAAGCGCTGACGAATGGCGGCGCTGCGTTCCGGACTTTCCTTGCCATGCAGTTGCAGCGCGGTGATCGCGCCTGTTTGCACGATCTGCGCCAGCTGCGCGTCGTCGGCATCGACCACCACCGCGACCCGCTCAACATGCGAAGGCACTGCGGCGGCCAGCGCGCGCATTTGCTCGGGCTCGACGTGGCGCGGGCTCCGGCCGAAATGGACGAAGCCCAGATGGCTGGCCCCCGCGCGCACCGCGGCGCCCACCGTCTCGGCGGTCGACAGGCCGCAAATCTTGATCGCGAGTCGGGACATGCCGGCGCTTTAGCCGCGATCGGGCGCGAAGTCACATGGCGGCCGGTGCCCCTCGGCCGTCAGGTCCATGTCGTGCAGCGCCAGCCATTGGTCGGCATGAGCGATGCACGCGCGGCCCAGATAGGCGTCCAGCGCCGCGACGATCGCCTCGTCGCTCAGCGCGCCCGGATCGAGCGGGGGATGCCAGTGCAGGTCGAAATGCGGCCCCTGGGTGCGCAGCAGATAGAAGGGCAGGATGCGCGCGCCCACCTTGCGCGCGAGCCGCAGCGCGATCGACAGATTGCCCGATGGGGGCAGGGGGCGCCCGAAGGTCGGGAACCAGACCTGCCGTTCGCGCCGCTCGTCGGCCAATATGTAGAGCGTGGCGCGGTCCTTTTGCGTCAGATGTTTCAGCACCCCGCGCGCCGCGCCTTCGCCGCCGATCGCCTCGCCCATATAGCTTGATCGCGCTTTCTTGAGCTGCGCCGCGATGCGCGGATCTTCGGGATCTTCATAGACGCCAAGGCCCGGCCGGTCCGTCGACCATTTGATATGCGCGGCGAGCAGATCCCAATTGCCGAGATGACAGGTGAAGGCGATCATCGGGCCGGGGCCATCCAGCACTGCATCATAGCCCGCCTTGTCGATCACGCGCACATGGGCGTCATTGACCAGCCGGTCGATATTGGCGAGCTCCGCCAGGGTGCGGCCGACATTGATCCAGCGCCGGGTCAGCATCGCCTCCCGCTCGGGCTGCGACAGGTCGGGTCGCAGGATCGCCAGATTGGCGCGCGCTCGCGCATCGCGCAGCTTCATCCGGCGGCGGGCGACATGCACGGACAACCAGCCGCCCAGCCAGGACGCAAGGCCCGCGGGCAGCCATCGCAACATCCAGAAAAGAAAGGGGTTGGAGAGCATCGTCCCGCCGTCATACAGCAGCATTGCGGACGGTAAAGGGGCAGGCGCGAACATGCTGTGGGTCTGGATATTGCTGCAGGCGCTGACGCTGCTGGGGGTGGCCAATTATCTGCACAACCTGCCGGCCGAGCGGAAGGAGGAAACGCCGGATGGCGTCGTGGTCATCCTCAGCGTGCGGGACGATTGGGATGGCGCGCCCGACCTCATCGCTCGGCTGAAGGCGCAGAGCGCGCCGCATCGTCTGTTGCTGGCGACATCGGGCGCCTGCCCGGCGGCGCGCCTGCTGGCTGCCCGGGAGGGCGCGTGGGTGCAGCTGGTCTCTGCAGGAGTCGCGCGGGATGAAGGGCAGAAGGTCCACAAGCTGCGCGCCGCCCTGCGCGCGCTGCGTCCGGCTGACCGCTACCTCATCTTCATCGACGCCGACATAGCGCCGCCGCAGCGGCTGATCGGGCGGCTGCTCTTCCCGCTGGTGCGCGACAAGGCGGACATCGTCACTGGCTATCGCTTGCTGCTGCCCGCGCGCGGCTGGATGCCGCCGCTGGTCGGCGCTGTGGAAATGCAGCTGGCGACCATGCCGCGCGCGCCCGACGCGACCATGCCCTGGGGCGGCGCGATGGCGATGACGCGCGAAGTCGCCGACCGGCTTGGCCTGGACGCGGTGCTGGCGGGCCGTTTGTCGGACGACATGGCGATCGGCCTGGCCGGTTGGCGCGCGAAGCTGCGGATGCGGCCGGTGCGCGACCTGCTGGTCGCGAGCCCGCTGGAAGGCGCGTTCGCGCCGCTCTGGGCTTTTGGCGTACGCCAATATCGGCACATCGTCACCAACAGCCCGGGCATGTGGGCGCTGGCGACCCTGGGTGTCGCGATCCAGTCTGTCGGCTGGGCCTGGGCGCTTGGCTGGGGCGGCTGGGGCGCAGTCGCGATCGGCTATGGCGCGGCCTGGGGCCGGGCGCTGCTGCGCTGGCGCATCCTGCGCGCCGTGCTGGAGCCGGGCCAGATGATGTCCGCCCGCCGATCCCTCTACTGGGACGCGCTCGCGCCCTTCTTGCCTCTTTGGGCGCATCTGGCGGTGCAGCTTCAGGCCGCCACGTCCAACCGCATAGGCTGGGGCGGCTGGACCTACCGCGTCGAGCGCGGGCGGGTCACGGACATGGTGCGAGACCAGACCGATTCATCACCGTCGTAGGCGGTGTCGCAGTGCATAGGCGGCCAGCAGCAGGATCAGTGTCACGATCGCCGGCGCTGCGCGGGCGACAGGATCACCGATCGCCAGGTGCGAGCCCGCAGCGCCGACCAGCGTGACCGCCATGGCGCCAAAGGCCCATTCCTGCAGGAAGGCGAGGCCCGACTGATAGAGGCAGAGGACGCCGATCAGATAGGCGATGCCGATCAGGGTCATGAAATAGCCCGGATAGCCAAGGCGCATCATCTCCTCGGTCATCGCGCCCGTCAGGTTGAGCAGGCCGGCCACCAGAAAGATGAGGGCGACAAGGCCTTGCAGCACCAGCTGCACGATTCTGATGGGAGAAGAGCGGGCAAGCGTCGTCATGATGGCGTCCTTCGCGGCATGCGCTGGGACGAGAGGCGGCTGCCCCTCGTCATGTGGGGCGCATGCGATCGCGCGCCCAAGCTCCATTCGCGGCTCGCGCGGGCCAAGTTACAGGATATGGCGAAAAGGCCGCGAGGCCTAACCGGCATAAGGCGCGCCCCGCGCCGCGCTCAGAAGCCGGCGGGGAAGAGGTGCTGGCCGCCCTCGTCGAGCCGGAGAATCACCTTGCCGGCGACGGCGCTCATCGGCAGGTCGGCATAGAGATGCGGGAAGAGCGCGCCGCCGCGCGACACTTCCCATTTGATCGCCCCGCCGAACGGGGCGAGGTCGATCATCAGCATGACCAGCCGGTCCTGTCCGGCGAAATGCTTGGCGACCGTCTCGGCCGCCTGCGCGCGCGTCGACATGTGGATATAGCCGTCGGCCAGGTCGACCGGCGCGCCCTTGAAGACGCCTTCGGCCTTGAACTGGTCGAACTGCTCGGCGGTCAGCACCTTGTAGGCGAAGAGGTCGCTCACGCCTCGCTGCTGTCGGCTTCGCCGTCCACCACCGCGTCCGCTTCGCTCTCCTCGATCTTGGCGGCGCTCACCACATGCTCGTCCTCGGCCACGTTGAACAGGCGCACGCCGGCGGAATTGCGGCCGATGACGCGCAGCGAATCGAGCCCCATGCGGATCAGCTTGGCCTGGTCGGTCACCAGCATCAGCTGGTCCGCGCGGGTCGCCGGGAAGCTGGCGACCACGGGCCCGTTGCGGCCGATATTGTCGATATTGGTGATGCCCTGGCCGCCGCGTCCGGTGCGGCGATATTCGTAAGCCGACGACAACTTGCCATAGCCATTGGCGCAGACCGTCAGGATGAACTGCTCGGCATCCTGCATCCGCGCGAACATCTCCCGGTCCTGCATCTCCCCGTCCTTTTCCGGCTTCCACGGGGCATAGCGCAGATATTCCTCGCGCTGTTCGCCATCCGCGCCGGAGCGGTGCAGCACCGACAGCGAGATCACGGCATCGCCGTCGGCCAGCCGCATACCGCGCACGCCGGTCGAATTGCGGCTCTGGAATTCGCGCACATCGTCGGCCTGGAAGCGGATCGCCTTGCCCTGTCGGGTGGCGAGCAGCACATCGTCGCTTTCGTCGAGCAGGGCGACGCCGATCAGCCGGTCGTCCTCATCCTCGCCTTCGAACTTCATGGCGATCTTGCCGTTCGAGGGCACGTTCGCAAAGGCGTCCATGCTGTTGCGACGGACCGATCCCTTGGCGGTCGCGAACATGACATGAAGTTTGCTCCACTCGGCCTCATCCTCCGGCAGCGGCAGGACGGTCGAAATGGTCTCGCCCGGACCCAGCGGCAGCAGGTTGACCATGGGCCGCCCGCGGGTCGCCGGCCCGCCTTCGGGCAGGCGCCACACCTTCAGGCGATAGACCTTGCCCGCGGTCGAGAAAAACAGCACCGGCGTGTGCGTCGACGTCACGAACAATTCGGTGACCGCGTCCTCATCCTTGGTCGCCATGCCCGACCGGCCCTTGCCGCCGCGTGCCTGCGCGCGGAACGTGTCGAGCGGGGTACGCTTGATATAGCCCTGCATGGTCACCGTGACGACCATATCCTCGCGCTCGATCAGGTCCTCGTCCTCGATCCCGTCGGCCGCGGCGGTGATCTCCGACAGGCGCGGCGTCGCGAATTCGCGTTCGATCGCCTCGAACTCGTCGCGCATCACGCCATACAGCTTCACGCGATCGGCTAGGATGGCGAGATATTCGGTGATGGCGTCGGCCAGTTCGGCCAGTTCTTTGCCGATTTCGTCGCGGCCCAGCGCCGTCAGCCGATGCAGGCGCAGGTCCAGGATCGCACGGACCTGAATGTCGCTCAGCCTATAGCTGTCGCCTTCGATGTCGTTTTCGATCGCCTCGACCAGCCGCAGATAGGGCGCGATCTCGCCGATCGGCCACTGTTTGGCGAGCAGCGTCTCGCGCGCTTCGGCCGGGCTTGCCGAACCCCGGATGATCTTGACGACTTCGTCCAGATTGGTGACCGCGACGACCAGGCCAAGCAGGATATGGGCGCGGTCGCGCGCCTTGTTCAGCTCGAACTTGGTGCGGCGGGTGATGACCTCTTCGCGGAATTTGACGAAGGCCTCGATGATCTCGCGCAGGCCCAGCAACTCCGGGCGGCCGCCGCGGATCGCCAGCATATTGGCCGGGAAGCTGGATTGTGCGGGCGTGTTGCGCCACAGCTGGTTGAGCACGACCTCGGGCGTGGCGTCCCGCTTCAGGTCCATGACAATGCGCACGCCTTCGCGGCTCGATTCATCGCGAATGTCGCTGATGCCCTCGATCCGCTTGTCCTTGGCGGCTTCGGCGATCTTTTCGACAAGGCCGCTCTTGCCGACCTGGTAGGGAATCGCCGTCAGGACGATCGACCGCCGGTCGCCGCGACCTTCCTCGATGTCGTGGCGCGCCCGCATCATGATCGAACCGCGGCCCGTATGATAGGCGCTGCGCGCACCCGACTGGCCCAGGATCAGCGGCGCGGTCGGGAAATCGGGGCCGGGGACGATCTGGATCAGTTCGTCGGTCGTGATGGCGGGATTGTCGATATAGGCGAGGCAGGCGCGCAGCACTTCGCCCAGATTGTGCGGCGGGATGTTGGTCGCCATGCCGACCGCGATGCCGCCCGCGCCATTGACGAGCAGGTTGGGGAAGCGCGCGGGCAGCACCTGCGGCTCATGTTCCGACGCGTCATAATTGGGCTGGAAATCGACCGTATCCTTGTCGAGATCCTCCAGCAGGGCGCCCGCCACCTTGGCCAGGCGCGCTTCGGTGTAGCGCATCGCCGCCGGCGGATCGGGGTCCATCGATCCGAAATTGCCCTGGCCGTCGATCAGCGGCACGCGCATCGACCAGTCCTGGGTCATGCGCGCCAACGCGTCGTAGATCGAGCTGTCGCCATGCGGGTGATATTTACCCATCACCTCGCCGACCAGGCGGGCGGACTTGCGATAGGGGCGGTTGTAGACGAACCCCGATTCCTGCGCGGAGAAGAGAATGCGGCGATGGACCGGCTTCAATCCGTCGCGCACGTCCGGTAGGGCGCGGGCGACGATGACCGACATGGCATAGTCGAGATAGCTCGCCTTCATCTCGTCGACGATGGAGATGGGGCTGATGTCCGAAGGGTCGGCGAGGACGGTCTCGTCGGTCAATGCGATTCTCTTTTTGGATGGTGCGTTGCGATGGGCAAGCACTAGCCCAGCGAAACAAATCTGTCACCCCTCGCGCGCGTGCGCTTGTCGCGCGCCCCTGGCGTGCGGCCCGGAACGAAAGGTCCGCATAGAGGTTGCAAATCACTGCGATTTAGGGTTGTTCAAAGCCCGTTCACGCGCCGGCCCCTAACCGGCTACCAAACCCT
>ENA-ORDG01001184-ORDG01001184.1-marine-metagenome-genome-assembly--contig:-NODE-1184-length-10917-cov-3.232934_pt1 | contig 10917 bp, 9 predicted proteins | sample MGYA00248629_ERZ508524 | MGnify/ENA primary metagenome ERZ508524 (study PRJEB26194, sample SAMN05421901) | marine metagenome | isolation source: East of Rio de Janeiro, Brazil, South Atlantic Ocean...
GCAGGTTACTACTGCATTGGCAGCTGGTTTGGGGTCGTCCTTAATAAATATAGTGGATTGAATATCAAAGCTACTATTTCCAATACGGGATATTTTCTGACCAACAATTAAGTTTGAGGGATGATCAATTTGTTGAAGGTAATCTATTTTTATTGAAGCTACAATCAGCGATTTTTTCATTTCTATAATATTCCATCTGTAAAAAAATGTTATACGTGCATCCTCAATATACGTGAGAAATACTGCATTATTCACATGACCAAATGAATCTATGTCTTTCCACCTGGTTTTGAGCTCATAATGATGAGGGTAATCGGTAATTTTTCCAGGAATCATAAATAAAATAACAGTCTATTTAAATATATTTATTATCCACGAAAATATAGATGATCTTTGTTTTTCAATGATGGCATCACCAATTGTGAAATGAGTTTTTAATAATTCAGTTTTAATTGCCTCCGGATTTGTTAAGGCAGCATCATAACTGATTTTACAGTTTTTATCTTCAATACTTACTTTGTAATTGTTGACTCCAGGCGTATTATCTAAAATCCCAGATACTTTTCCAACACACCCCTGGCAGGTCATACCGGAAATATTAAAAGATACTTCTTTGGTTGCACCGGCAAATAAAATGAATGATGTCATTGCGATAATAGTGATTATTGCATTAAATAGATGCTTCAATTTTTATTTCTCCTAAAATATATATTATTCTCTTAAAGAAAATTAAACCATGAATGCAATGATAGCCAACGACAATGATATAATGAATTATTACATTTTATTAATGTTATCTGGAACTTTAATAAATGCACTCAGTATATAATAAGTATCCCATATTCGTTAAATAAAAACAGCTGCACACTTTTCCTTCTCCTCCAAACGTGTAGCTGTTTTGTGTTCCAGATCAAATTTATTTTTAAAACCAATGAAACATTTTGTTCGTATGCAAATTATATCTTAGATTTCACGTATGAAGGGCTTAATTTCTATATTATCCTTAATGTTAGCGTTTAATGTCGGCACTGCTTTAACTATTGAGAAAAGCTGCAATATGGCCGGCTGCTCCATAACGGCAGGAAAAATGATGTGCTGCAGCAAAACTAACAATAGTAAACCATGCTGTACAACTAAGTATTCCTGCAAAAAAACAGAGTTCGATGCAGCTTACCAACCAGCAGTTCAGGTAGTTATTGCAAAGCAGATAAATGTATTTGATGCTCCAGAAATTAGCTTTATTCCAAATACCAGTTCCTTACTGAAAATCGATAATTTCAAACGACAGAAATTCAAACCCGATCTTCAGCTCAACAGTATACTTCTGATTTAGATACACCCTTTTTTGTCAGATGTCCGGGCTTTTTATGATTGCCTGGAATATTCCTATTTATCCAACAAATTATTCAGGTAGAATATGAAAAATATTTTTCTACTGGTTTTACTGATATCGATATCTGTAAGCCAGGATTTAGAGACATTATTGAAACAGGCATTTTCAAAACACCCTTCTATTAAAGCTGAAACGGCACACATAGCGGGTACAAAAGAAAATGAAAAAATAGCAGGGGCGCTTCCAAACCCTATGCTGAGTGGTGGAGTATTTGCAGAGCCGGTAGTTACAGCTAACGGACCCCAAACATGGCGGGCAGGGATTTCTCAGAAGATCCCTTTTATGGGAAAACTTTCCACCAAGCGGAAAATTGCCTCTAAACAATCTGTAAAAGCCAAAATTGGGCATGAACAGACTTTACTGCAAATTCAACGTAATGTAGTTACAGCCTATGAAAACCTGCGCTTTCATCAAAAAGAAGTGGAGATTACCAATCAGAATCTCGAACTGGCAAGGCATATTGAAATGGTCATCAGTTCTCGATATAAAACAGCAACGGCAAGCCACCCGGATTTAATACAGATCCAGTTGAAAATCATGACCATGGAAAACCATGTTCAAAATTTGATAGATAAAGAGAAAGTTCTTTTGGATGAGCTTCAATATGCAGTTGGTTCAAATGAAAATATTTTTCCTGTTTTTAATAGCCTTGAGAATACCCATCCCGATGTAAAAAATATCGCCGGCAACACCAAGCTGCAGATTCATAAACAAAATCTTGAAATCAGTAAACTGCAGTACCGGTTAAATCGCTTGGCATCCTGGCCGGATTTCACAGCTGGAGTTGATTATGTTCGTCTTGAGGGTAGTAATGAGAACCACCCACTCATGATCAAGGCTGGCCTATCACTTCCACTTTGGCTGGGTAAAAACAAAGCCTTGAAATCTGCTGGAGAAGCTGGGGTACGTGAAGCGGAACTGCAATTAAATGATATTGAGCTTAAACTGAAAACAAAGCTTTCCAGTTTTAGTTTTCAACTCAGCGAAAAACAAAGGGAAATTGAATTATACCAAAACAAGTTGATTCCACTCGCTAAACTTGGATATGACGCATCGGAAACTGCGTATTTAGCAAATTCCATCCCCTTCACTGAATTTATCTTTGCATTCCAGACATTGTTAGATTTGGAGTTGAAATCAGCACGGGCAATCTCTGAATTCCAGAAAATAAAGGCTGGGTATTTCGAATTAACGGGTCACTATATAATTAATCCTGAAAAAGGAGACACAAAATGAAGAATTTAAAATGGATTTTAATAATATTTACTGCATTCGCTATTGGTTATTGGTTCAGCAGCGCTACACATGAGAACCGCAAGCCTGAAAGTGCAGCAGCGGCGCAGTCCACAACCTGGACATGCTCAATGCACGCGAACGTCAAATTGCCAAACAAGGGACAATGCCCTATCTGTTTTATGGACCTCATCCCATTGGAGGCCGGTGTTGGATCTGAATCAGACCCAATTTTGAAGATGTCACCATCTGCGGAAAAACTGGCAGAAATTATGACCACTACGGTTGTTAGAAGTGAAGCATTTGCTAAAATACGAGTTACGGGGAAGTTGGACATGGATGAAAGCAAAGTTCGGGATATCTCTTCCTGGGTGGATGGACGAATCGAACGCCTTTATGTTGATTTTACTGGTATTTCTGTGAGAAAAGATGATCATTTGCTGGATATTTATTCTCCGGGGCTAATCGCCGCACAGGAAGAATTTCTTGCTGCTTATCAGGCTGGCTCTGGTTTTGGACTCTCTGCTGCCCGGGAAAAACTCCGACTACTGGGTATATCTAAAACACAAATATCGAGCTTGGAAAAATCTGGTAAAGTAACAGAATCACTCACTGTACATACACCTATTTCAGGCATTATAATTGACAAAAATGCCCGGGAAGGTGAATATGTGAAAACCGGACAGTATTTATATTCGGTGGCGGACTTGAGAAGCTTGTGGCTTCTCATGTATATTTTTGAATCGGACATTAGCTATCTCTACCTGGGGCAACCGGTAGAATTTGAAACCACTGCCTATCCAGGTAAAACTTTTAATGGCACAGTGGCCTTTATTTCTCCCACACTTGACCCATCCACACGTACGGTGAAGGTTAGGGTAAATGTGAAAAATGATGATTTATTACTTAAACCGGAAATGCTGGCTGTGGCAGTTATCTCCTCTCGTCTTGATGCTCATGGATCTGTGGTTCATACTGAACTAAAAGGGAAATGGCTCTGCCCCATGCACACCGACGATGTTCATAATAGCTCAGGGCAATGCCGAATATGTGGTATGGATGTGGTGAAAGCAGAATCGATTCCCGGAGCTGTTAGCGCAGATATTGGAAGAAATCCTCTGCTGATTCCAGATACAGCTGTGTTAAAAACCGGCAAACGGTCTATCGTATATGTCCGTACTCAAACAGATGGTAGGGCAACTTTTGAAGGCAGAGTGGTAAAATTGGGACCTAAAACAGGAAATCAGTACATTATCCTGGAAGGCCTCTCAGAAGGTGAATCGGTAGTTACAAACGGCGCCTTCAAAATTGACTCTGCCCTGCAAATTGAAGCCAAACCCTCCATGATGAGTCCGGTGAAAAAAGAAAAACAACTTACACTACAGGATGCTGGTACACTCAATCATTATCAGTATGAAAAAATCCTGCCTATTTACCTGCTTCTTCAGGAAGCTTTGGCTGGAGATGATCTCCAAACAGCAGAATCTGCCTACCATCAATTAATGAACAAGGGAAAAGGATTCTTGAATTTAGAGATGAACGCCACTAAAAACATGGAAACTATTCGCGGCGCATTTCATCCTCTTTCTCAGTCCATGATAAAGGCAGCAGGCTCATTTCATCATGGCTCAACAGTGAATGAGGCATTCTGCCCCATGGCATTTGATAATTCGGGTGCATCCTGGCTGCAAACGGCTGAGAAAATTGCCAACCCCTATTTTGGCTCCAAAATGCTGCGCTGCGGTACATTGAAAAATAAATTTGGGGGCGGTAATGGTCAATAAACTTATTCGATATTGCCTTGAAAATAAGGTGATTGTTGGCGCTGCAACCATACTACTCATAGCCTGGGGAATTCGTGTGGCGCCATTTGACTGGGATTTAGGTAGATTTCCGCGGGATCCTGTACCCGTTGATGCCATTCCCGATATTGGTGAAAATCAGCAGATTGTGTTTACCAAATGGATGGGGCGGTCACCCAGAGATGTGGAAGACCAAATTTCCTATCCACTAACGGTGAGTCTCTTGGGTGTTCCGGGTGTGAAAACTGTGCGGTCATATTCTATGTTCGGATTCTCTACCATTTATGTCATTTTTAAGGAAGATGTGGACTTTTATTGGGGACGGAGCCGCATACTGGAGAAACTGGCCTCCCTCCCATCCGGCAGTCTACCGAATGGGGTACAGCCATCCCTTGGTCCTGATGCTACGGCATTGGGGCAGGTATTCTGGTACACATTGGAAGGGCAGGATGAAGACGGCAATCCCACCGGTGGCTGGGACCTGGACGAACTTCGCTCGGTACAGGATTGGTATGTACGCTATAATTTAATGGCAGTGGATGGAATTTCCGAAGTTGCATCGGTTGGCGGTTTTGTGAAAGAATACCAAATTGATGTGAATCCGGATGCCATGTTTGCTCACGGTGTGACTCTTACCGAAATTTTCAAAGCCGTCCGCATGTCCAATTTGGATGTGGGCGCCCGCACTATCGAAGTCAATAACGCTGAATATGTCATTCGTGGACTGGGTTTAATTAAATCCACCGCAGATCTGGAAAAAACGGTGGTAAGGGTGAAAGATAATATTCCACTTACAATCAGGGATGTAGCATCTGTTTCTCTGGGGCCGGCACTTAGGCGGGGAGCATTGGATAAAGAGGGCGCTGAAGCAGTAGGCGGTGTGGCAGTAGTTCGCTATGGAGTAAACCCTCTCAGCACCATCCAGAAACTGAAAGAAAAGATTGCTGAAATATCACCCGGGCTACCAGAAAAAGTACTCGATGACGGCAGCGTTAGTAAGGTTGCAATTGTACCCTTTTATGACCGTACCAAACTCATCCACGAAACGTTGGACACCTTAAACAATGCCTTAACGGATGAAATACTTATCACCATTATTGTGGTGCTGCTTATGTTGATGAATATCAGCTCTGCTATCATGATTTCCGGCCTTCTGCCCCTAACAGTGTTGTCTGCATTTATCGCTATGAAATATTTCGGTGTTGATGCTAATGTGGTGGCTCTCTCCGGAATTGCTATTGCCATTGGGACGATTGTAGATATGGGTATCATTCTCACAGAAAATATCTTGAGGCATTTTGAAAATGAAAAATCTGGGAAAAGTAGTTTAGAAATTGTGTATACGGCAGCATCGGAAGTAAGTAGCGCTATATTAACTGCCATTTCCACCACGGTCATCAGTTTTTTACCGGTATTTACCTTGGAAGGAGCGGAAGGTAAACTCTTCAGACCCCTGGCATTTACGAAAACTTTTGCCCTCATCTCATCTGTGGTCATCACACTTGCTATTCTCCCACCATTAGCCCATATAATACTGAGTAAAAAACCAAAAGGAAACTGGGTGAAAAAAATTGTATACCTGATTATTTTTGGTTTTGGCTTATTAACTATTTTTTCAGAAAACTGGCTCATTGGTGCCATGCTACTTATAATTGCTTCTTTAAATTTATTTTCTACTTTTCTTCCCGAGTCTATTAAAAGCAGAAAGACTACTGTAGTGAATATTCTGGTAGTAACCCTTGTAATGGGGATTCTCACTGAACATTGGATGCCCTTAAAACATGAGAATGGAATCATACTTAACTTCATGTTTGCTGGGTTTATTATACTCTCCGTTTTGGGCAGCTTTTACTGGATCCTGAAAAAATACAGCTCAATTCTCCATTGGTGCTTGAATCATCAGAAATGGGTTTTTCTTTTTCCGCCCTCTATATTGATCATAGGATTGACAGCCTGGCTGGGATTTAACACCGTATTTGGATTTCTTCCCAATTGGCTATTGCGAACCAAACCCTTAGTGACCATATCGCATTCATTCCCGGGGCTGGGAAAAGAATTCATGCCTTTTTTTGATGAGGGAGCTTTCCTTTATATGCCCTCTACCATGCCCCACGCCTCAATTGGTGAAGCCATGGATGTATTGCAAAAATTGGACAAAGCCATTTATGCCATTCCCGAAGTGGAATCGGTTGTAGGGAAAATCGGCCGAGCTGAAACTGCCTTGGATCCGGCGCCGGTCTCTATGGTGGAAACAGTTGTGAATGTGATCCCGGAATATGGTTTAGAGAATGGCGAACATATTCGAAAGTGGCGACCCCATATTAAAACTATGGACGATATCTGGAATGAAATCGTGAAAGTGGCTAAAATCCCCGGCACCACCTCAGCTCCTAAACTCATGCCCATTGCCACCCGTATTGTCATGCTGCAGTCAGGCATGCGTGCTCCCATGGGTATAAAAGTTAAAGGACCTGACTTGGAGAGTATTGAGGCCTTTTCTATGCAATTGGAGCAAATTCTAAAGGATGTTCCTGGTGTGAACCCCCCCACCGTTTTTGCCGATCGTATTATTGGCAAACCCTACCTGGAAATTGACATTGACCGAGATGCAATTGCACGCTATGGGCTGCATATTAAAAATGTGCAGGATATCATTGAAATCGGTATCGGCGGCAAACGGCTAACAACCACAGTTGAGGGAAGAGAACGCTATCCCGTGCGGGTACGCTATGCCCGTGAATTGCGGGACGATTTTGAGGATTTAGATCGAATACTCATACCCACCCCAACCGGACAGCAAATACCTCTTTCTCAATTAGCAGAAATTCGATATGTGCGCGGTCCGCAAATGATAAAAAGTGAGGATACATTTCTCCTGGGATACGTCATATTTGATAAGTTGGATGGCTACGCTGAAGTAGATGTAGTAGAGAATGCCCAGGCTCATTTGAATGCTCTCATAAAATCCGGAGAACTACAGATTCCTGCCGGAGTGAATTACACTTTTTCAGGTTCATATGAAAACCAGATTCGGGCCTCCAAACGCTTATCCGTTATTTTTCCACTGGTATTGGGAATTATCCTGCTCATCCTATATCTGCAGTTTCACGATCTGAAAGTTGTTGGACTTGTATTCACAGGGATTATTATAGCATGGTCCGGTGGATTTATTCTCATCTGGCTCTACAATCAGGCCTGGTTTCTCAACTTCTTTGGACTAAGGGAACTGTTTAATATTGGAGCAACCAATATGTCGGTCGCTGTGTGGGTTGGATTTCTGGCACTTTTTGGCATTGCCACGGATGATGGGGTATTGATGGCAACCTATGTAAAACAACGCATCAGTGAGAAAAAACCACAAAATAAACAAGAGGTCATAAACGCTGTGGTTTATGCTGGCAAACGCCGTGCTCGGCCTGCACTCATGACCATTGCAACAACAATTTTAGCGCTGGTACCCATCCTCACATCAACGGGACGGGGAGCTGATATAATGGTCCCAATGGCAATCCCTGCATTTGGCGGAATGATATTGGTGGTAACCAGTATATTTATTGTTCCATCCATGTATGCCTGGATTGAGACGCGGAAATTAACGCAATAAAAAAGGATAAAATACATGAAGAAAATAATCTTAATCATACTCTCCCTCGCCCTAATTGTAAACTGTGGCGGAGGAAAGGATACTAAAACAGAAACGGATAAAAGTCATGCAGGCCATACGCATTCAAGCGACCCTGCAGATAAGATGACAGAGGACGAAGACCTGGTTTATTACACCTGCCCCATGGATGCCCATAGCGCGGAATACAGCAGTGACCCCGGTCATTGCCCAAAATGTGGTATGGACTTAGCTGCTGGAGTTATTACTGCAAAAGATAACAGTGATTTCTATGGCTGTCCCATGCTCATTCATAGCCATATTCGGGAGAATAAACCCGGCACTTGTGTAGATTGTGGAATGAAACTAAAACCTATGCGGTTGATAAAGTAGTTTTTATTTATTAGCTATATGAATGTGATTCTTGAATCCTCAACACCTAAATAAATCCTGCCAATATGGTGGGCTTTTATGTTGCTTGTATTAATCCTATTACTCAAGTATATGTTAGTCGTAGAATTTTGTTATGAATAACCATTGCCTGTTTATTTAATAAACCAATTTACATAAACATACGCTCAACAACTTAGAAAAGTTGTTTTACAACATGCTTCCCAGTTTGTTGAGGATTTATTTTTCTATGTCTTAACAAAAGATTTAATCTTCACAATGGGTTATACTATTTTATTTTAAATCTAAAGCTTAAGCTAAAAACATTTATCTTTTCCGGATTTGTTTTAGTGAGGTCTTCATTTTTAAAGATATAGAAAATCTTAATTGAGCTCTTCCGTGGTAGATCGACCGCTATGCCAAATGAAACACGATACTCATCTAATTGATTATTGTTCGTATTGGATTGATGGAATAATTCCCCGGAAAAAAAGGGTTCAATCTTTTTACTTAATTTATACTGTAATATAAATTTATTTCTGATTAATTGTTCAGGGATCTTATCCTTTTCATAACTCCGCTGCAATTTTGCCCGGTACTTCAGGCTTATGGGCTTTAAGCTGTATTTGTAAGACACCCCCAAACTTAAGCGCTGTTTAATTTTATCATCAAATACAGCGTAGCGATAGGGGATGCTAATATTCAAACCGTCAAACACTTTATAGGAAAGGGAAACTTCAGAGAAAGTTTGCCTAAAGGTTGAGAGTTGATCCTTTAATCGAAGTTCCTGTTCAAATTCAAGTGAAAAGAAGTGTGGGAGTTTTTTTTCGAAGCCAATACTGGTCCAGGCTTGGGTATCATCTATTCCGAAAGAAGATTGAATAAAAAGGAAAAAGAGGTAATACCCAAAATTTAGTTTTGTAGTTTTAAGCACCTCTTTATTAGTTAATTTACTGTAAGTATATCGAATTGAAGAAAGGAAATAGTTTTTTACTCTTCTCTTATTCTTTGTAATAAATCCTGATACGGGCTGTGTCCCTTAAAAAGTTCATTCTACGGAATTCAAAACTTTGAATATTTAAGCCGGTTCGCTCCTTTAAATCCGCCATTAATATTTCACGATTTTCCGGTTTGATATTTTCTATTTTTTCATATTCAATATTCATTCGAAGCAGTAAATTCTTCTGCCAATATCTTTCAAGAAAATAGGTTAAAATAACCAGAGTAATATTCGTAAATAACAGTGCTGCATAAGATACTTCCGCACCGCTTAAGGCATTGATAACCCCAATGGTAATAACTATAAATAGGTAGGTCATTTCTTTGATGGGAATGGGATCCGTTCTGTAGCGGAGAATAGCAAAAACAGCAAATAGTCCAAATGCAAATCCCATATTAATGGTAATACTACTCAATAGAAATGCAAAAAAGAAAATGAGGGAATTGAACATAAAATAGGTGAACACAAAATCTAAATTATTGGCTCGGTTCCGTTGGTAAATCAGTTTTATAATGATAAAAGCGATTGATAGGTTAAATCCAAAACGGATCATTAAATTTATTAAATCAGAAGATAATTCCATTTATTCCCTTTTATTTATATTTGAGTAAGAATTTTATTAATTTGTAATAATTTGGGTTTAAAGCGGTTGTATTTAATTTCCTTATTAACATGCAGCATACCCATACAATATTTGCTGAATCTCATTTCCGGAATTTTTAAATCACGTAAAATCTGAATGTATTGAGATTTTGGATTGTACTTCTTTTGCTTGATTTCTGATATCACCAGTTTATCAAATATTTTACTACTGCTTCCATTTTTAGCGGACAGGTTTGTGTCAATGGTAAGGCGTTCATTAAAACTGTTATCAGCCAGTGTAATGCGGGAAAATTGTATGTTCAATTTTGCGGTAAGTCCATTTGGCTGAAGGCCAATTATTTCAGACACCAAATCTTGCTCCTGTTCACCTAAGTAGCCGTTCATTTCATCCACCATCAGCCGCTTTTTCACTGTCCGATTTTTATTGTTTTTGATTTTAATTTCAAAAAAGGTATTACTGTTGCTGCTGTATTTCCTGAATCGGACTTTAAAGCGCTTCCTGTTTTCATTATGGTGCTGATAATAAAAAAGGAAATTATCTGTATCAAAATAGGTGGTGTCATAGGTGAATACCAAATCATTACTAATTTCTAATATTCTATAAAACGGTCTTATCTTTTCCAAAATTACAGGTAATTGAGCCTGATTAAATACAAATTTTGTGTCCTGACGGTCAAGGAGTTTAACTTTATCCAATTCAATTAACGAGAGTGTCTGAAGACCTTCTAATAAATGTTGGAATGGATATATTGTGCTTTTATTCATTAGCAGAATTATAATTAATTTCATTGATCACTACTCCAGAATCCATACTATTAGAACTGTCTGTAACATACACACTATTTCCCGAACCAGGTGTACCACCGTTAATATCAGATGCTATCCAATTTTCAGG
>ENA-ORDG01001191-ORDG01001191.1-marine-metagenome-genome-assembly--contig:-NODE-1191-length-10852-cov-2.111833_pt1 | contig 10852 bp, 9 predicted proteins | sample MGYA00248629_ERZ508524 | MGnify/ENA primary metagenome ERZ508524 (study PRJEB26194, sample SAMN05421901) | marine metagenome | isolation source: East of Rio de Janeiro, Brazil, South Atlantic Ocean...
TTTCATCTAAAATATTTTCTTTTACATTAAGTTTTGATAATTCCTTAGCTCTTAAAGCAAGAGTAACGGGGTTTAATACATTTGGTGGTTCATGTAAAAGGTCACGCGCAAAAAATACACCTTCTGAGACAGCTTTAAAATTTAAAAAAAGTTTTTCAAATTTAATTGGATTAGAAGTAATAAAATCAATATTGGGTAAAGTATTATTATCATCTTTTTCTTTTTTTTTTTATACTTTTTAAATGAATATGATTTTAAACAAATACCTGAAGCAAAATTTAAAATAATATTATCATAACTTAGTTTTACTTTTTTTACATTGCCTACATATATAGATATTTTTTTATATTTAAGATTCTCAAGATAAGGTAATAAAAGACCTCCAAAATACTGAAAATTAAAACCTTCAATTTTTGTTTCATCTCCTATTCCAATAAATAATATAGTATTTTCTGCATGTTTATCGTTAATTGTTTCAATATGACAAATTTGACCCAAACTACCTTTAAATTTTTTTTTTGATAAACTATTTAAGACATTTTTTTTTATTTCTGAATTAGAAGAAATATTATGATATTTTAAATTTTTTTTATCTTTATTAATAAAAAAAATTTTAAAATTTGGTGAAATTTTTTTACTGGTAAAATTTACAATCATAAAATACAAATTAATATAGTTCTTATGTCAATAATATCCAATTATATTTTTAAACAAATAGGATCATATTTTATATATATAACAATTTTTTTTATAAGTTTAATATGGCTCGTTCTATCTTTAAAATTTATAGAATATGTAACTACAAATGGTTTGGATTTCAAAGATTTTATAAAAATGACTTCTTTACTATTACCTACTGTTATACCTTCTATAACACCAATAACTTTAACTTTAGCCTGTATTTTTGTTTATAACAAACTTTCAAATGATAATGAGTTAATAATAATTAAATCATCTGGATTTAGTACATTGCAAATATTAAAACCTGCAATATTACTTTCATTTATCATTGGTTTGTTCAATTTATTTTTAAATTTATATTTTAGTCCTTTAAGTAAATCTATATTCAAAGAAAATCAAAAGAATCTCAGAGAAGATATTGCACGTATAGCATTTAAAGAAGGAAGTTTTTCAAATCTTTTTCAAGATATAACTATATATATTGAAAAAATAATAGACAAAAATAATTATGAATATGTTTTCGTCTATGATAACAGAAATAAAGAAGATCCTGCAACATACATAGCTAAACAAGCAGAATTAGTTCTAGTTGATAATTCAAATAAAGTAATTTTAAAGGATGGTAATAGACAAGTTATTGATAAAAAGAATTCACAATTAAGTATTATTAAATTTAATGAATATGAGGTTAATTTAGATCTTTTATTTAAAGACATGAATAAAGAAAGAATTAAAGAACCGGAAGAAATGTTTTTAAGCGAATTATGGGATGATAAGCACAAAATAAGCGGTCGATATGATCCAAGACAGATTTCAAGTATGATTATTGAAGGGCATAAAAGAATAATAGACCCTCTATATTGTATAATTTTTACATTAATAAGTTTAACTTTTTTATTATCTGATAAATTAGTTCTGCAATCAGCATTAAAAAAAATATCTATTATTATATTTGTAATTTTTTTAATTGAAGTTTTCTACTTATCCCTGCCTAATTTTATTATAAAAAAATTTACATTATTGCCGATCATATACATTTTTCCTTTATCATTACTTTTATTTTTAATTGTTTGGAATTTAAACAAAACTTATAAGAAATTTAAAAAATGAAAATTTCACCATTTAATATTTTTGATAGAAAATTAGAAAAATATCTTTTTAAAAAATTTGTAAAAAATTTTATTTTTTTTATATCTATTTCGTTACTAATAGTTTTTTTAGTTGAGTTTGTAGAATTACTTAGAAGAACCTCTGAAAATCCTAATATATCATCGATGTTTTATGTACTTTATCTAGCCTTTTTAAAAATAACAGAGAGTATAGCTTTTATAATACCGATTAGTATTTTTGTAACGACAATGATAACGTGTCGTTCTTTTAATAAATATAGGGAAATGGTTATAATTCAAAATACAGGCCTGCATTCTTTTAGAATTCTATATCCATTCATTGTTTTTACAATACTATTTTGTGCAATTTATTTTACTATTCTTAACCCATTTTTATCACACGCATCTAACTCATATCAAAAAATTGAACAGGAGGTATTTAGAGGCAAACTGAGTAAAACTTCGATTAGTAAATCTGGTATTTGGTTAAGACAAGGATCTGAAAATAATAAAATTGTAATAAGAGCAGCAAATTTTTTACCAACAGAAAGTTTATTTAAAGATACAACTTTTTATATTTATACAAAAAAAAACAATTTCATAGAAAGAATAGATGCTGAAAGTGTTCAACTCGAAAAAAACTTTTGGGTTATGAAAAATGTTATAATAAATAAGCCAAATAAAAAAGTAGTAAAAATAGATGAATATACTCTTAAAACAAATTTAACAATTAAAAAAATCGAGGATAGTTTTCTAGATCCTCAAAGTTTGTCAATTTGGAAAATCCCAGACTTTATAGTGCTACTTAAAGAGTCTGGATTTTCAGCCACTAAACATCATATATATCTTTATAAAACAATTTGTTTACCTCTATATTTAATTGGTTTAATATTCATTGCTGGCTCTTTTACAATTAAATTTACAAAAACTAAGGCAAGAACCTTCTTTTTAGTATTAACTGGAATTGTAATTGGTTTCTTGATTCATATACTCTCAGAAACCATATATTCCCTTGGGATTGCTAATAAATTGCCTACATGGCTTGCATCTGTATCGCCATCTATTATAACTATTATGGTAGGGGGTTTTTTTGTAATTCATTTCGAAAAAATAAATTAAAAAATGAAAAAAACAATTTTATTACTTTTCTTTATAATTTTTTTATTTAATAAAAATCTTTTATCAAAAGATAATGTGCCCTTTATTTTAAATGCGCAAAAAATAGTAAATAATCATAATGAATCAAAAGTGATAGCAACAGGGGATGTTGAAGTTATTCAAGGTAAAGAGGTACTTAGGGCTGATTATTTAGAATTTGATAAAATAAAAAATAAGGTATATGCAAAAGGAAATGTTAGTATTTTAGATGAAGACGGTGTTGTTTATTTTGCAGATTATGCTGAAATTGATAAAGACTTTAAAAATGGTCTTACAAAAAATATTTCCATACTTTTTCCAGATAATTCTAGAATAGCTGCATCAAGAGGTGAAAGATTTAAGGGGCAAATTTCTAGATTAAAGAAAGCTGTGTACTCGGCTTGTAACTGTGATGATCCTAATAAAAAACCAACTTGGCAAATTAAAGCATCTGAAGTTGTTCATGATTCAAAAAGAAAAAAAATAAGTTATAAAAATGCTTTTTTTGAATTTCTTGGGTTTCCAGTAGCGTACACTCCATATTATTCTCATCCTGATCCAAGTGTAAAAAGACAAAGTGGTTTTTTATTTCCAAGTTATACATCAAACTCAGAATTAGGTACTATTGTTAGTACCCCATATTATTATGCTCTTTCTCCTTATAAAGATCTTACAATAGAGCCTATGTATATCAGTAATCAAAGACCTTTAGTGTATGCTCAATACAGACAAAGATTTAAAAATGGGGAATTAAATATAGAAAGTAGTTTTACTAATGCTGACAGAAGAACAAGAGTTAAAACATTCTCGAATAAAAATAGAGGGCACCTTTTTATTGATGGAAGATTTGATCATAATGATTTTTGGAGATATGGGTTTAATGTTAAACGTGCCACTGATGATACTTATTTATCAAGATATATGTTTGAAGGAGCTAGCGATAGACTCCAATCAGACTTTTTTATAGAAGGTTTTGATGATAGAAATTACTTCTATGCTACAGGAATAGCAACACAAGTTCAATCAAGTGCATATCAAAGTAATAAAGCACCACTGATTTTACCATCAATTAATTATAACTATCAGAGTAAAAAAACTAAAATTGGTTTTGTTGATTTTAATGCAAATTTTTTATCTTTAACACGCCGTCAAGGAGCTGATATAAGAAAAATTTCTTTACAACCAATTGTTACATATCCATTTCAAGACAATTTTGGAAACAGATTCAAATTTGAAGCTAAAACAACTTTATCTTCATATATGTTAAGTCATGTTCAAAGAAATAATAAAAATGATTTTAAAGGAATTAAAAATAGAGTACATCCTGAATTGCTTTTTGGATGGGATCTTCCTTTACAAAAAATACAAAATAACTCAGTATTCTTTTTAAAACCCCAAGCCGCAATAATTTTAGCACCAAATAGAGGTGGAAATGAAGATATACCTAATGAAGACAGCGATAGCTTTGAATTTAGTGAAACTCATTTATTTAATTCAAGTTTATATCCAGGAGACGATAAATTGGAAAAATCAAATCAAAGAATAGATTATGGTTTAAATTTTTCTGTTAAATCTAAAAAGAAAAATATTAATTCTGATTTTTTTATAGGTCAAAGTTATAGATTTAGAAAAAATCATAATTTTGGTGTTAAATCTGGATTAGATGATAAGTTATCTGATTTAATAGGAAAAATAGGATTTGGATTTGGAGAGAATCTTAATTTATCATACAGATTTTTACTTAACAAAGATGCGTTGTTTTCCACTAGAAGAGATCAATTTACTGTTTCAACAAAAGTTTATAATAATGATATAGCTCTAAATTATATCTATTTAGAACCAACTACAGGAATTTCAGATGAAAGAGAGGAACTTGATCTTTCAATCACACATGCTTTTAATGATAATTATTCTTTAAGGTATTCAATAAAAGAAGATTTAACAAGTTCTGGAGGATTGCTAGGACAAAATTTAGGATTAACATTTACGAATGAATGTTTTACTACTGTAATAGGTTTAAATAGATCATATTATTTAGATAGAGAAATTAAACCAAATGATACGTTTATGATCACTTTTATTTTTAAAACACTTGGGACTGTTGCCACTGGAAGAAATATTTCTAATTAATGAGTTAGTAAATAAGAAAATTAAATGAATTTAATAAAAAAAATATTTAATAAGTTTTTTTTATTAAAAATTTTTTTTGCCATAGTTATTTTTTCTAAATTAGTTTTAGCAAATAATGATAATGAAACTAATACGCCAATTTTAAAAAGACTTCCTACTAGTATATTTGCAACAATTAATAATGAGCCAATATCAATATATGACATAATACAAAGATCTAATTTGTTTAGTGTTTCAGCTAAAATTCCTATAAATGAAGAATTTGAAATTAGAATCCTACCAGATTTAATATCAGGCCACATAGATGAAGTAATACAAATACAAGAAATGAAAAAAGAAAATATATTTGTATCTGATAATCAAGTCAAAGAAATGGTTTTACAAATTGAAAAAGAAAATGGTTTCAAAAAAGGTAAATTAAAAGAATTTTTAAAAAAAAATAAAACTGAAATATCTATCTTAGAAAAACAAGTGACTGCTAATATTGGATGGAGACAATTAATAGCAAATAAATTTAGAAATCAAATAGCAATACAAGATGCAGAAATTGAAACGATACATAAAAAATTAAAATCTAATGTTGGAAAAGAAGAATTATTTATTGAACAAATATTTCTTTCATTAGAAAATAAAAAAGAAAATGAAGTATTAAAAAAAATTAATAATCTTTATGAACAAATATTTAAAGGCGGAAATTTTGGATTAATAGCAAAACAATTTTCAGATAGTTTTGGTGGAAAAATTGGAAAAATAGGATGGATACCAGAGACTAATTTAGATATAAAAATTATGAATGAAGTAAAAAAATTAGAAATTAACAAATATTCAAAACCATTAAAAGGTGAAAATGGGTATTTTATAATTAAAGTGCTTAATAAAAGAATAACAGGAGAAGAAATAATCAGTCAAGTATCCTTATTTAGATTTAAACTTATTGAAATTAATGAAGAAATAAATTTATTAATGAATAAAATCAAAAATTGTAGTGAATTAGAAGAATTTTCTGAAAAATATGCTTCATCCAACTCAGGGCCTCTTGGTATGTTAAAATACGATGAATTGTCGGATAGTTTAAAATCTTCAATAAAAAAATTAAAAAAAAATAAAATAAGTGATCCTTTAAAATTTGGTTCTGAAGAATTTCAAATAATGATATGTGATATAAAAAAAAAAAAACCTATTATACCTAGCAAGTTTAAAATTAGAGATATTTTAACAAATAAAAAACTAGATACAATTGCCAGACAATATATGTCAGAGTTACGAACAAAGGCAGTAATTGATATAAGAATTTAAAAAAATGAAAAAAAGAATTGTTACTGGAATAACTATGGGGGAACCTGCAGGTATTTCATCTGAAATAACATTAAAAATTTGGAAAAATCATAGAAAAAAGATAGAACCTTTTATATTTTTTGGCGATCCTATTCATTTATTAAAAACTAGCTCAAAGTTAAAATTTAAAATTCCTATAAAGATAATTAAAGAAATTAATGAATGTTTTAAAGTTTTTAAAAATTATTTACCAGTTTACAAAATAAAATTAAATCAGAAAGTAAAATTTGGTTATCCATCAATTAAAAATGTTAATAAAATATTAACTTCCATTGATGAAGTAGTTAAATTTGCTTTTAAAAAAAAAATTTCATGTATTGTAACAAATCCTATTGAAAAAAATATTATAAGAAAAAAAAGAAAATTTTTTGATGGTCATACTTTTTATATTGCAAAATTACTAGATGTGAAAAAACCGGTAATGTTATTAACATCTCCTAAAATAAGCGTTGTTCCAATAACACAACATTTATCTTTAAGTAAAGCATTAAAATCTATAAATAAAAACGCGATAGTATCAACAACTAAAATAACTAATAAATATTTGAAAACTTTTTTCGGAAAAAAAAAACCAAAAATTGCAATTGCAAGTTTAAATCCACATGCTAGCGATGGAGGAATGTTTGGTAGTGAAGAAAAGAAAATTATTATACCTGCAATTAAAATAATTAAAAAAGAAAATATTGATGTTTTTGGTCCTTATCCAGCAGATACAATCTTTAATAAAAAAATTTCAAAAAAATTTGATGTAATTATTTGTATGTATCATGATCAAGCAACTATACCAATTAAAACACTTGATTTTGAGAACGGAGTTAATGTAACTCTCGGCTTACCAATCATAAGAACTTCTCCAGATCATGGTACAGCATTAGACATAGCTGGAAAAGGAGTAGCGTCAGAAAAAAGCTTATATGCCTCAATTAAAATGTCTCAATACATTGCAAAAAAAAGAAAATTGTGGATACAATAAAACAAATCATTAATAAGTTTAATTTAATTTCAAAAAAATCTCTTGGGCAAAACTTTATACTTGATGAAAATATAACTGACAAAATTGTAAGGTTCTCAGATATAAAAGACCAATTTGTTCTAGAAATTGGTCCAGGACCCGGTTGTTTAACAAGATCTTTAATAAAAGCTGGTGCAAAAAAAATTATTGCTGTAGAAAAAGATTCAAAGTGTGTAGATATGATAAATTATCAAAAAAAAATTTTTTTAAATAAGGTTATATTAATTGAAGGGGATTTTTTAAAAGATTATGTTTTTAAAAAAATTTTAAAAGAAGTTCGTAAACATAAAAAAAAAATTATTATTGTTTCAAATCTCCCATATAAAACATCAATTCCGATACTTGCAAAAATTTTAAAAAATAGAATTTTTTTTCAAAAATTAATTTTAATGTTTCAAAAAGAACAAGCAGAAAGAATATTGGCTAAAAAAAATAAAAAAAATTATGGACGAATTTCTGTTTTAGCTCAATGGCTATGCAATATAGAAAAAAAAATGCATTTATCTCCAAATTATTTTTTTCCAAAACCAAAAGTAAATTCTTTGATTTTAGAATTTAAATTTAAAAAAAAAATTAAGAAAGTAAATAATGAAAATTTACTTACTGAACTAATAAAAAAATGTTTTAATCAAAGAAGAAAAACTATTAAAAATAACTTAAAAAAAACAATAAATTTTTCAGATCAAATATTATTAAATTGTAAAATTAATCCAAATAAAAGAGCTCAAGAACTAGATTTTAGTGATTTTATTAATCTATCTAATTCTTTTAGTAAAAATATGAAAATCTTATAAAGATCTAACTTTTTTAAGAATCAAAGTTTGTTTTTGATTAATTATTCTTTCTGCTTCTAAAATTGATTTAATTTTTTTTACAGTCTCTGTTAAATTTTTATTTATTAAAACATATTTATATTCCCTCCAATGACTTAATTCCATTTTATAAAATGATAGTCTTTGTTTAACTATGTGAGCAGGATCTTGGGCTCTTTTTTTTAATCTTCTAATTAATTCTTTTTTTGAAGGAGGTAATATAAAAATGCTGACAACATCTTTTCCTAGTTTTTTTTTTATTTTTCTAGATCCTTGCCAATCAATATCAAACAAAACATCTTTTCCTTTATTATTTATTTTTTTAACTTTTATTAAAGAAGTTCCGTAATAATTATTAAAAACTTTTGCCCATTCTATAAAATATTTTTTTTTCTTTAATTTCTTAAATTCTTTTACAGAAACAAAATTATAATCTTTGCTATTTTTTTCTAATGTTCTTTTTTTTCTAGTTGTATATGAAATAGATAACTCAATATTTTTATTATTTTTTAAAAGTTTTTTTGCTAGAGTTGTTTTACCCGCACCTGATGGAGAGGATAAAATGATAAATAAACCCTTTTTCCTAGTTTTCATACCTTTGATTATTTATTTGTTTTAGTTTATCAACATTTTCTAAATGTGTTTTATAGTCTGATGAAAAATTATGTCCTCCTTTACCATTTGAAACAAAATATAATAAATCACCTTTACTAGAATTTGTTACTGCGAGGATAGATTCTCTTCCTGGGTTACATATTGGACCTTTTGGAAGCCCGCGATTTAAATAGGTATTAAAATCTGATTTATGATTAAGATCCTTTCTTTTTAATTCTTTTTTTTCTATTCCCAATTCTTTTTCTATACCATAAATTACAGTTGGATCCGATTGTAGTTTCATACTAAGTCTTAATCTATTTAAAAAAACTTGGGCAATCTTTGATTTTTCATAACTTAAAGATGTTTCCTTTTCTATTAATGATGCAAGAGTTAATACATCGTCATAATTATTGAGGCCTAGATCTTTATTTCTATTTTCCCAAGCATTAATTAGCGTTGATATCATTTTTTTTTTCATAGTATCTATAATTATATTAAAATTTGTCCCATAAGCATAAAAATAAGTACTTGGAAAAAGTGTTCCTTCTTTAATTATTTTTTTGGATATTTTTTCATCTATAACAATACCCTCTTTTTTTTTTATAATCTCAACTATTTCTTTTGAAGTTAAACCTTCAGGGATAGTAATTCTTCTTTGATAAGCATCACCTATTTTAATTTTTTTTATTATTTGAAAAATATTATTATTATAAAATTTATATTCACCTGCCTTTAATTTTTTTTCAGCTAGAGTTAAGCGAATAATAAATTTAAAGAAAAATTTGTTATCAATTATTTTTTCTTTATATAAATTTTTTGTTATATGATTTAAAGTCTGATTAGGTTTAATAAAAAAAGTGTGGGTATATTCATATTTTTTTATTACTAAATCAAAAATTAACAAAAAAAATAAAAAAAAATATAAAAAAAAAATATATATATATTTTTTTATTAAATAAATATTTTTCATTTTTTTAAATTGATTTAAAAATTAAAGATGCATTTGTACCACCAAATCCAAAAGAGTTTGATAGTATACAATCAACTTTATGGTCTATAGAATTTAAAGGTATTAAATCTAAACCTTCTGCCTCAGAGATAGGAGACACTAAATTTAAAGTAGGAGGTAACACTCTATTTTTTATTGAAAGCATTGAATATATTGACTCAACGCTTCCAGATGCGCCTAATAAATGCCCAATCGAAGATTTCGTTGATGACATTTTTACTTTATCTAAATTTTTAGAAAAAATTTTTTTAATACATCCTACCTCAACTTTATCACCTACTTGTGTTGAAGTACCATGGGCATTAATATAATCTATATCCTCGGGGTTTTTTTTTGCATCATTTAATGCTGATAATATGCATTTTTCTGCTCCATTACCATCTTCAGGAGGTGACGTAATGTGATGTGCATCTCCACTAGATCCGTAACCTATTATTTCAGCCAAAATATCAGCATTTCTTTTTTTTGCATGTTCATATTCTTCTACAATTAACACACCTGCTCCATCCCCCATTACAAATCCATCTCTATCTTTATCAAAAGGTCTGGAAGCTTTTTTTGGTTCATCATTAAATTTTGTTGATAAGGCTCTTAGAGCACAAAAACCGGCCATACCAATCCTAGAAATTGCTGCTTCTGCTCCTCCAGCAATCATTACATCGGCTTTGTCTAATTGAATTAATCTGAAACAATCACCTATGGCATGTGCACCTGAAGCACAAGCGGAAACTGTTGAATGATTGGGTCCTTTAAAATTGTATTGAATTGAAACTTGTCCTGATGCCAAATTGATTAAACTTGAAGGAATAAAAAAAGGACTTATTTTTCTTGCACCACTTTTTTCTAATAAAATAGAGTTATCATATATAGTTGAAAGACCCCCAATACCAGATCCTACAATTACTCCCGATCTAAATGCTTTATTATCATCATTTATAATCCAACCTGAGTTTTTGATTGCTTCTTCAGCTGCTATTAATGAATAAAGTATAAATTTATCCATTTTTCTTTTTTCTTTGTCACTGAAATT
>ENA-ORDG01001193-ORDG01001193.1-marine-metagenome-genome-assembly--contig:-NODE-1193-length-10850-cov-3.165135_pt1 | contig 10850 bp, 9 predicted proteins | sample MGYA00248629_ERZ508524 | MGnify/ENA primary metagenome ERZ508524 (study PRJEB26194, sample SAMN05421901) | marine metagenome | isolation source: East of Rio de Janeiro, Brazil, South Atlantic Ocean...
AAGTTCGATCGCTGCGCGCATGTGCTGCTGCGCGCTGGGCTGTGTGTCGCGTGCATCCTGCGGCGCGGGCGCTGCGGAAATATGTAGCTTGAGCTCCGCCTTGGCGGTGTCGCCTTCCGAGGCAGAGGATGCTTGGGCGATGGCTACACCAGCGCGCGGATCCGCAGCCTTGGCTTCAGTTGCCCCCCCGGCGCCGTCGGCCTTCGAACCCAATACAAGGTGAGCGGCGGCCAGGGGCACCACCGCCAGCCCGAGTTGCGGGTCTGCGGCTCCTTCCCCACCGGTGCCTTCGGCGGCAACCGGCAAACCGGCAAGATCGACCGGCAAATCCTTGCCGCCCGGCAATCCGGCATCTTGCCGCCCCGTCAGAAGCCCCAGCGCTTCGGCGTCGGCGGGAAGGACTGCGGAAAGCTGGTCGAGCAGTTCGGCGAACCCGTCCGCCCCCTCGGAAGGCACGCTTTTCGGCGACTTTCCACCCTCGAGCCCGGCCAGGAACGACAGGACATCGGGGGATTTGGGAAGCGAAGAGAAAATGGTCATGATAGATCCGCTGCTTGTTCACGGATTAACTATCAAGAAGCGTGCCAATTCGTGCGCGCTACCCCTTTTCAAGTCCGGCGACGATGGTCTTCACCAGATCGCGCGTGCTCTCTTCGGCCTTGCGCAAACGCAAATCCGATTGCGCGAAATCCTCCCGCTTGCTGCGCGACAGCAGTTCGGCTTCCTCGGCCTGCTTTTCGCTGAGCTCGCTCAGCTTTTGCAGCTGTTCGCCCATGGCCTTGCCGCTGCGCAGATCGGCGGCCACCATTTCCCCCTCGCGTCGGCCGTAATGCGCGGCCAGGTTGCGCGTGCGTTCGGCCACACCGAAAAGACGCAGCCGCGTCGCCTCGGCCTCGCTGGCAGCCAGCGCGGACTGCATGCGCTCGACCGTGCGCACACGCTGGATCAATTGCGCGCGCTTGAGCTTGCGTTTCTCAGGACTCACGGCCGACCAGTTCGTTCATCTGCGCGAATGCGGTGGCCAGATCGACGCTTTCCTCGCCGGGCTGCGACAGGAACTGGCACATACGCGGGTAAAGCGCGATGGCTTCGTCGAGCAGCGGGTCGGCTCCCTGGCGATAGGCGCCCATCATCACGAGGTCGCGATTGGTTTCATATGCCGCTGCCAATGCGCGGAACCGCCGCGCGACCGCGGCGTGTTCGGCAGGGACGATGTCGTTCATCACGCGGCTGAGCGACGCGCCGACATCGACCGCCGGATATTGCCCGCGCTGCGCGATGTCGCGCGACAGCACGATATGCCCGTCGAGGATTGCCCGCGCCGTATCCACCACGGGGTCGTTCTGGTCGTCGCCATCGGCAAGCACGGTGTAGAGCCCGGTGATCGCGCCGCCCGATTGTTCCGAATTGCCAGCCCGTTCGATCAGCTTGGTGATCGTCGCCAGCGCCGACGGCGGATAACCGCGTGCGGCACCCGGCTCGCCGAGCAGGATGCCGATCTCGCGCGCGGCATGCGCGACGCGGGTCAGGCTGTCGAGGATCAGGAGCACGCGCTTGCCCTGAGCACGCAGATGTTCGGCAATCGAGGTCGCGAGCATCGCTCCGCGCAAGCGCAGATTAGCGGCATGATCGGCCGGCACCGCCACGATCGCGGTGGTGGCGGCGCGGTCGCCCGACATATGCCGGGTGACGAAATCGGATACTTCGCGCGCACGTTCGCCGATTAGCCCGACGACGATCGCATCGGCCTTCGCGCCATCGACAATCATGTCCATCAGCACCGACTTTCCCACGCCCGAACCGGCCATGATGCCGATCCGCTGGCCGACCCCGAACGTGGTCAGCGCATTGAGCGAACGGATGCCGCTGTCGAAAACCTGCGTCACGCGCGATCGGTCCAGCGCGCCGACGCGATAGCCACCCGCCGGCCAGCTTTTGGTTGCCATCACGGGGCCGCGGCCATCGATCGGTTCACCCGAGCCATCGACCGCGCGGCCGAGGAACTCGGGCCCGACCGCGAGCATGCCCGGCTGGCCTTCGGGTCGCACGATTGCGCCCGGACGCAACAGCACCGTGTCGCCGAGCATCATCATCATGGTGTGGCCGTTGCGGAACCCGATGGTTTCGGCACGATGTTCGGTGGCCGCGCCCTGCGCGATCGTGCAGATCGTGCCGATCGGCACGCCGAGGCCCGAAACCTCGATCAGCCCACCATCGCAGGCCACGACGCGGCCGAACCGACGCGGCGCGAGGTCCAGCGAAGCGGTTTCGACCGTCGCCAGCGTGCGATCGATCAGGGCGTGCATGTGTCGAATATCTCGGCCAGCGCCCGGCGCCACTGCTGCGGCCCGTCCTCGACCCCGCCATCGTCGGTTTCGACGCGCAGACCGCCGCGTTCGACGCTGGCATCGGCCACCAGTTCCAGATCGCCGGTCACGCTGCTGCGGACCAGTTCGAGATCATCGGGATGGATGTGCACGATCCGCTGGTCGTGCTTGCGCTGCAACATGGCCGCAGCAGCATCGACGCGCCGGGCGAGCCCGTCCGCATCGAGCGCGAGCGGCAGTACGGCTTCCTCGCACAGCGCATGGACAGTGGCGAGGATCCGTTCGCGCAGATGGCGTTCGCTGTCGGCATCGAACCGTGCGAAAGCGAGCTCGATTGCCCCGCGCGCTGCACGTTCGGCCTGCAATGCCGCTTCGAAATCCGCGCGTGCGGACACCTGCCCGTCTTCGTAACCGGCGCGATAGGCCTTCTCCGCGGGATCTTCGACCGGGGCTGTAGGTGCCGCGCCGGCGGGCTGCGCGGTATAGCGCGCGTCGCGGGAAAAGCTGCCGCGCCTACCCAGGGCGGCATAGGCCACCCTAGACATAGTCCTCATCCCCCTCGCCCAGCATCAGGTCACCCTGCGCGATCAATCGCTTGGCGATCGCGACGATTTCCTTCTGCGCGGTTTCGACTTCGGTTTTCTTGACCCGTCCGCGCATCTCGATCTCGTCGCGCAGGCCATCTGCCGCGCGCGAGGACATGGCACCGAAGAACTGTTCGCGCCGGTCTTCTTCCAGACCCTTGAGCGCGAGGATCAGCGTGTCGCTTTCGACTTCGCGCAGCAGCACGCCGGTCATCTTCAGGTCGAGTGCGAAGAGATGCTCGAACTTGAACATCTCGTTTTCGAGTTCCTTGGCCAGTTTCTTGTCGATCTTGCCGATCGACGGCATCACGCGCTTCTCGACGCTGCGGTGCGAGCTGTTGATGATCTCCGCCGCCTGCTTGATGCCGCCCATGGTCAGCGGGATCGTGCCATGCAGCTTCTCGATCTTGGCATTGAGCGTGCTCTCGAGGATTTCGATCGCCTGCCGCGATACCGGGCCCAGACGCGCCACGCGATGCAGCACCGGGGTGTGCAATTCCTCGGGCAATGCTGCCAGCGCTGCCGCGGCCACCTCGGAATCGAGTTGCAGGAGCAGGACCGCAATTGCCTGCGGATGTTCGTCGGCAAGGATCTCGCCGATGATCTTCGGATCGAGCCAGCGCAGCAGGCCGAGTGCGGGAAGGTTCGACTCCTCCGCTTCGGGCGCGACCTGGCGCATCAGGTTCTCGGTCTTCACCTCTCCCACCGCGCCATTGAGCAGCTTGCGTACGCTGTCGACGCGGCCATGGCCGGATATGCCGCTGCTTTCGGTGGAGCGCGAAAAACCGGCGATCGCGTCGGCAATCGCCTGCGGTTCGATTTCGCCGATCCCGCACATGGTGCCGGCCAGTTGGCGCAATTCGTCGGGCGTGAGCTGGCCCAGGATACGCGAGGCATCCTCTTCCGCCAGCAGCATCACCATGATCGCGGCCTTGTCGGTACCGCCGAGAACCGGATTGAGGGGCGCGGTCATGCCGAAGCTCCCGAGCGTGCATCCTCGGCCAGCAGGCGACGCAAGGCGAGTACCGCATCATCGGGGTTCTCGCGCGCGATGCGCTGTGCGAGCTCGATCTGTCCGTCAAGCGCCTGCCTGTCGATGGGCGGCGCCTGCTCGTAGGCAGCGTAGCCGCTCCCGCCTTCCGCCCCCGGCGCGGGCAGCGCTTCGGGTGACTTGGGACCGCTGCGCAGTGCCTTGATGGCGGGGCGCACGGCGAGGAACAGCACCAGCAGGACCGCCAGCAACGCCACGCCATTGCGGACCGCCATGCCGAACCAGCTGGTTTCGTAGAACGGAACGCCCTCGGCCTCGACCTTTTCGAACGCCCGCATCACCACGGTGACCTTGTCGCCGCGATCCTCGCGGGCGCCGACCGCTGCCGAGACCAGTTCCTTCACCTTGTTGATGTCCGCCGCGCTCGCCTTGTCGAGCGCCGCCTGGTCGATCGCCACCGCGACCGAGAGGTAACGCACCGAACCCGGAGCGAGATTGGAGACCGAAACTTCGCGGCCCAGTTCATAGACGCGCGTGGCGCTGCTTTCGCCCACCCCGCCCGCCTGCGCGGCATTTTCATTATCCTGCGGCGCACCTTCGCGCGCCTCGGCTTCGGCGGGCGGCGTATTGGCGAGAACGCCCGGGATACCGCCTGCCGCTGCGCCGCCGCTTTGCGACAGCTGCGTGGTTTCGCGCCGGACCGTCCCGTCCTTGTCATAGCTCTCGCGCGCCGAAGTCACCTCGTTCATGTCGAGCTCGACCTGCACCTGCGAAGTGAAGGCGCCGGCCCCGAACATCGGCGCAAGCAATTGGTCGACCTGCGCATTGAGCTTGGCTTCCATCTGCGCCTGCAGATCCATCCGCCCGCTGTTCGGATCGCGCTTGCTGGTCAGCAGCTTGCCGTGCTGGTCGATCACCTTGACCGCGTCGATCCCGAGCCCCGGGACCGAGCCCGCGACGAGATTGGCGATTGCGGTGACCTGTCCGTCGGCGAGCTGGCGACCGCGCGCCATGCGCACCATGATCGAAGCCGACGGCGCGACATCCTCGCGCACGAAGACCGAACGTTCGGCCTTGGCGATATGCACACGCACCGCCTCGACCCCGTCGATCTCCATGATCGTCATCATCAGTTCGCGTTCCTGCGCGGCGCGCAGCCGGTCGCCTTCAAGCGTGCGGCTGGCCCCCATCGGCAGGTTCTCGATCAGGTCGGCCCCGCTTTCGGGGGCGGCGAGCGATCCGTCCGAGGCAACCAGCATGCGTGCGCGATAGACATCGTCTTCGCCCACGGTCAGCGCGCCGGTATTGTTGTCGATCGTATAATCGATCCCCGCCTGGTCGAGCGTCGCAACCACGCTGGCACGCTCGCCATCGCCGAGCGAGGAATAGAGCGTGCGCTGCGGAGCCGGCGACAAAGTCGCCCAGGTCAGCGCCAGCAGGCCGAGACCCGCAGTGCCCGCGAACAGCGGCAGGACCTTGCGTACCGGCGGTTGCGCGGCGAAGGCCCGCAGGCGTTCGCCGAACGTCCCGGTGCCGCTTGTCAGCGGGGACAGCATGCCCGGGCTGGCATTATCGGCAGGAACGAGACCGTTCATCTATCAGACCCCCATCCGCATGGTTTCCTGGTACGCGGCAAGAAGCTTGTTGCGCACCTGGAGCGTGGCTTCGAAAGCCACACCGGCCTCCTGTCGGGCCAGCATGACCTTGGCGATATCGGTTTCCTCGCCGCGTTCGTATGCTGCGGTGAGCCGGCCGGATTCGGCCTGGACCGAATTGACGTTGTCGAGCGCAGTGCGCAGCGAATCCCCGAAACTCGGCGTCGTGCCGGTCGCCTCGGTCGGCGCTGCGGGCTTGGTCTCGTGAAGTTCGGTAAGGACCTTCGAACGATCGATGATCTGCTGGCGCAGCGCGATGATCTGTTCGATCGATCCGCCACCGCCAATGCCGCCTACGGGGTTCATCGGCCTGCTCCCACTGCAATTCCGGCTTCACGGAAAGAGGCCAGGCGATAACGCAATGTGCGTTCGCTGATCCCCAGCGCACGGGCGGCGTTGGCCCGGTGGCCACCGACCGATTCAAGCGCATCCATGATCGCGCGGGCTTCGGAAATCTGGACGATTTTCGACAGTTTCGCCGGGCCCTTGGTTGCAGCCGCGGTCGCGATATCGGCGACCGGCGCGGGAGCCGGCTTCTCGACCGCACGGGCAGTCATGTCGAAGATGATGTGTTCTTCCTCGATAGCCGGCTTGCCCTGCGACAGCAGGAGCGCACGGCGCATCACGTTCTCGAGTTCGCGGACATTGCCCGGCCAGGCGTAATCGCCCAGCACTGCAAGCGCGGCATCGCTGATCCAAGGAACCGCATCGCCCTTGGCGACGTGGCGCAGGACCATGGTGAACGCGAGCGGAGCGATATCCGCGCGGCGCTCGCGCAGCGGCAGCATCTCGATCGGAAAGACATTGAGGCGGTAATAGAGGTCGGCGCGGAACCGGCCCTCGGCGACTTCATGCGGCAGGTCGCGGTTGGCGCAGGCGATGATGCGGACATCGACCTTGATCGGGCGTGTCGCGCCGATCGGAACCACCTCGCCTTCCTGCAGCGCGCGCAGCAGTTTGGCCTGCAGCGACAGCGGCATCTCGGCGATTTCGTCAAGCAACAGCGTGCCGCCATCGGCAGCGCGGAAGAAACCTTCGCCCGCGGCATTGGCGCCGGTGAACGAGCCCTTCTCATGGCCGAACAGCATGGCTTCGAGCATGGTTTCGGGGATCGCGGCGCAGTTCACGGCAATGAACGGCTTGTCCTTGCGCTCGCTGCGGCGATGGATGAAGTTCGACAGCACTTCCTTGCCCGTGCCCGTGGGACCGTTGATCAACACAGGGATGTCGGTCCGTGCAAGCCGGTCGGCCAGCGCAATGATGGAAAGCGAAGCGGGGTCGGCTGCCACCGGGCCCTGGCCCGAATAGGTCATGGCCACCAGCGCGGCGATGCTGCTTTCGGCGATCGGATCGGCATAGGTCAGTCGGCCGCCGCTGCCGGCAAGCTCGATACGTCCCTGTTCACCGCGCGCCAGCGTGATGGTCCGCGCATCGCGGCCCGCAGCCAGATCGCTTTCATCCGCCAGCGTGACCGGGCGCTCCATGAACAGCGAGGATGCAATCCCCGCCATCCGAGCTTCGATCGTGCTGTGCACGCGCGAGAAATTCGCGCTCTTGGTAATCCCGTCCATTTTTGCCCCCACATGGCATGTCTTATCGACGAAGCCTGTTTTGGCGGGGGCACGGCCAAAGATTGGATAATTTTAGGGCTGGTAGATTTACGAGTATGGTTAATTTTTGCCGGGACGAATTTCACAACGCCCTTAATCCCGGCTGGTTCCTGCCGGTCTGGTTTCTGGCTGCCGCATCCCGCCAAGGGGGCAGTGATCGTAGACCAAAGGGAAACTAGCCATGAACGTCATCAACACCAATATCGGCGCCATGAAGGCCGCCAATGCATCGAATGCCGCGGGCAAGGCCCTCGGAACCGCCATGGAGCGCCTGTCGACCGGCAAGCGCATCAACTCGGCCAAGGACGACGCTGCCGGCCTCGCCATCGCCACCAGCATGACCGCGCAGGTCCGCGGCATGAGCCAGGGCATCCGCAACGCGAACGACGGCATTTCGATGGCGCAGACCGCAGAAGGCGCGCTGAACGAAGTGACCAACATGCTGCAGCGCCAGCGCGAGCTGACCGTTCAGGCGTCCAACAACACCTACTCGGCCGACGATCTTGCCAACCTGAAGTCCGAAATGGACGCGCTGAACACGCAGATCGGCAACGTGCTGGGCAACACCGAGTTCAACGGCCAGAAGCTGTTCGACGCTTCGGCGGGTACTGCCGGTGTCGTCACCATCCAGGCCGGTGCCAACGAAAGCGACACGGTCGATATCGACCTGTCGACCGACCTGACGGCCGATGCTTCTCTGGCAGCTGCCGCAGCAGTCGACGTGACCGCGCTGGCGGCCGGCGACATCGCCCTGTTCGACGACGCGATCAAGGTGATCTCGACCACGCGTGCCGGCCTCGGTGCCTCGCAGAACCAGCTCGAATCGGCTGTTACCAACCTCAACAACAACATCACCAACCTCTCCGATGCGCGTTCGCGGATCGAAGACACCGACTATTCGACCGAAACGACTGCGCTCGCGAAGGCGCAGATCCTCAGCCAGGCTTCTGGCGCGATGCTCTCGCAGGCCAACCAGAGCCAGCAGAACGTGCTTTCGCTGCTCCGCTAAGCTTTCAATTCCAACCACAACCAAAGGCACTTGGCCCGTCGCTTTCGAGCGGCGGGCCATTTGCTTATGCGCTCCCCCCGCCGCCGCCCCCGCCGAGACATCCGGGGCGCGGCGATCGTGCTGCGGCGCAGCCCTCAGTCGTCGGCGGGCGATTGGTCGAGCTGGGGGATATGGGCTGGGGGAGAGTGCCGCCCGTGCCCCCCGGGGCGATACGCGCGAAGCACCATGCGGCGCATCAGGCCACCCATCGGAGAGAGATCTCCAGCGCCGACACGCGATCGAGGCGCAAGGCCCGCCCCTGCTCCCGATTGGGACGGCGACGTCGCAGCACCGGCGTCCTGCGCGTTTCTCCTGATCTAGGATGACCCATGCACTTGGTCGCGGGATGATGCGCGAGACATCGCCGATCGGCGAGCGGCGCGGCCCGCATGCAGGTGGGGATGGGAGGTGCGTCTACACCGGGCCGATGCGAACCAGAATCCCCCCGTGCCATGCGGCTCAGGCAGAACTGAGGGGCAGCCTGCTGCCGATTGTCACGAAGGGCTGGTCAGAGGGGGCGGGAGAGCCCCGACGCAAGCCTATTTTTACCATCTGCATTAATGATATTGGTCGCGTAAAGAGCGGCCATGGCTCGAAACGGCCTGTCCAAACGGCTCCGTGGGGCGATTGCGTAAAGCATTGTCTCGCCCGTCTGGCGGTGGTTTCTCTTGCGGTCCGCCGCCGACGGGCGAGCGCAGTGGCTCAGTTCGCGAGGACGATCGAGATCCGGCGGTTGCGTGGGTCGGACGGATCGTCCTTCACCAGCAACTCGGTATCGGCGACGCCTTCGATGCGGCGGAAGCTGTCGTCGGGGATGCCCTCGTTCATCAGCGTCTGACGGGTCGCCTCGGCGCGCCCGGCGGAGAGCGACCAGTTGTTGATCCGGCCCGGGTTCTTCCATTTCAGGCTGTCGGTGTGGCCGCGCACGATGATCTTGCGTTTCTCCGGCTCGATCGCCTGAGCGATCGCGGCGAGCAGTTCGGCAGCGTCGCGGGTCAGCACGGTGGTGCCCAGGTTGAACATCGAGAAGTCGGCATCGTCGACCAGATCGATCCGGATGCCGGTGGTGGTCGGGATCAGGGAGTTGAGCGCAGAACGCGCCCGCCGCAGATCCTTGGCCGGGCGATCAACAATGGTCTGGGTGTTGGTCACATCATGGATCGTGGTGATCGAGCCATGTTTGATGCCGATCCCCTCGTGCAGCACCTTCACCACCGGGACCACGCAGTTGGTGGTGCAGGACCCGTTTGAGATCATCCGGTCGGAGGCGGTGAGCTGATCGTCGTTCACGCCGTAGACGATTGTTTTGTCGACGTTTTTTCCGGGCGCGGAGAGCAGTACGCGCTTGGCGCCGTTCTTAAGGTGAACGTTGGCTTTGTTGCCGTCGTTGAACTTGCCGGTGCACTCCAAAACCACGTCGCAGCCGGACCAATCGAGCTCTTCGAGGTTGTAGCTCGACATCATCTCGATGTCGTTTTGGCCGAGGTTCATATAGCCGCCGTCGACAGTGACTTCGCCGGGGAAGCGGCCATGGACGGAATCGTATTTGATGAGATGCGCAGCGGTGCTGAGCGGGCCGGTGGCGTTCACCTTGATCACTTCGATGTCATCGCGCCCCGAGGCCGCGATATGGCTGAGGGTGCAGCGGCCGATGCGGCCAAATCCGTTGATGCCAACTTTGATGGTCATGGTGCATTCCTTGTCATGGGCCGCGCGACGGGGGCCGTATGTCGGGGTCGCGCGTTCTATATCCGCGCAAGGCAGGCAGGGGAAAGGGGCAAAACCAAATGATTTCCGGATGTTAGCGTTAAACCTGCATGTTAGCGGTAAAGGTCGTTCCGGCTTCGGACTTGCCAGATGGGCTGCACATGCTACTTCGGTTGCAACACGCAAAAAGGGGCACGAAATGAGCGGTTTACTGGCACTTGTGGATGATGTGGCGGCGATCGCCAAAGTTGCGGCGGCAAGCGTGGATGATGTGATCGGGCAGGCGGCCAAGGCGGGCTCTAAGGCGGCGGGCGCGGTGATCGACGACGCGGCCGTGACGCCGAAGTATCTGCATGGGTTCAAGGCCGAACGTGAGCTGCCGGTGATCTGGCGGATCACCAAAGGGTCTTTGCGCAACAAATTGGTGTATCTGCTGCCAGTGGGGCTGCTGTTGGCGAATTTCGCGCCATGGGCGATCCCGCCTTTGTTGATGCTGGGCGGGGCATACCTGTGTTTCGAGGGGGCGGAGAAGGTTGCCCATGCGCTTGGCTGGGGGCACGGGCATGAGGATTACCCTGATAAGGAGAAGGTCGTCGAAGACCCCGCACAGCTGGAAGAGAAGAAGGCCGCAGGCGCGATCAAGACCGACTTTATCCTCTCGGCGGAAATCATGACCATCGCCCTGTCCGCGATCCCCGAGAGCAACTTTTGGATGGAAGCGGCCACGCTGGCGGCGGTGGCGGTGATGATCACTATCGCGGTCTATGGCTCCGTCGCTTTGATCGTCAAGATGGATGATCTGGGGCTCGTGATGGCGAACCGGGGGCGGTTTGGCATGACGCGCAGCTTGGGCCGCGGGCTGGTGCGCGGGATGCCGGGGTTCCTGAACCTGCTCCCCGTTGTTGGCACGGCGGCCATGCTGTGGGTC
>ENA-ORDG01001201-ORDG01001201.1-marine-metagenome-genome-assembly--contig:-NODE-1201-length-10808-cov-2.545150_pt1 | contig 10808 bp, 14 predicted proteins | sample MGYA00248629_ERZ508524 | MGnify/ENA primary metagenome ERZ508524 (study PRJEB26194, sample SAMN05421901) | marine metagenome | isolation source: East of Rio de Janeiro, Brazil, South Atlantic Ocean...
GCGAGGCGCTGCCCTTCGTGCCCTATCTCGGCATGGAGGAGGAATTCGCCAAGTACGCCATCCCCGGCGCGGTCGTCCGCCTGCGCACACCGCAGGATGCGGGACGCCGTGCCAATCCCGACCGGGTCCCCGCCGCGCGCATTCGCGTTGAGGATATCGACGAGCCAGTGCTGGTCGCGGGCGGCGATGCCGACAATACTTGGAACTCGGGCGGAATGGCGCAGAATATCGCCGAGCGGCGGGGCCGAGGCCGGCGGGCTGGAGACGGTCGCGATGATCTATCCGGGCGCAGGCCACGCGCTGTCGGGCACCGGCGTCCAGCGGACCGAGGGCGAGTTCCGCTACGACGAAGCAACCCTCTCCGCGCAGCAGGAAATCTGGCCCGCGACGCTCGCCTTCCTCGCCGAGCATCTCAAAGGCGAATGAGCTTCGATCAGGCCACGATCGACTATTACGCGCGGGCCGCGCCGCACTACACCGCCAGCACCGCGCAGGGCCGGCACCGACACCTCGACCCGTTCCTCGATCGGCTGGAGGCGGGTGCGTCGGTGCTGGAACTGGGGTGTGGCTGCGGCGCGGACGCGGCCCACATGCAAAAGCGCGGGTTCCGGGTCGACGCAACCGACGCGGCAGCGGCGATGGCACGCAAGGCGCGGGAACGCTTCGACATCCCCGCGCGCGTCATGCGGTTCGACGAGCTTGAAGCGTGCCAGAGCTATGATGCCGTGTGGGCCCATGCATCCCTGCTGCACACCCCGCGCAATGCACTGCCCGACATCCTCGGACGCACTCACCGCGCGCTGAAGCCCGCAGGGTGGCACTTTGCCAACTTCAAGCTCGGCGACGATGCCCACCCGGACGAGGGTCGCGATTTGCTGGGCCGGTGGACCAACCTCCCCAGCCCTGCGTGGCTCGAGCAGACCTATGCCCCCGCAGGTTTCGCGGTCGAGGAAGCCGAACGCTATCGGGGCAATGGCTCCGACGGCACCCAGCGCGACTGGTACGCGCTGACCGTCCGCAAGATCGACTGACGGTCGGTCGGTTCGGCGCACCGAGCATGGTTAATTTATCGCGGACTTCGCACGGCTCGTCCGCAAATCACCAAGCCAACGCATCGTTCATCTGAGGTTGGGGAGCCGGAGCGCTGCTTCGGAATTGGTTGGGACAGAAACATTCGAAGGAGTGACCCGATGAAGATCCCCATGATGGCAATCGCCGCTTCCACCCTCGCCCTGCCCGCCGCCCCCGCGCTGGCCGCAGAGCTTCCCGCCGAGAGCCGCACCAGCACCATTGCGGCCTCGCCCTTCTCCGCCACGCCCGCCAGCGCGCACCAGTATCAGCGCCGCGACTATCGCGATCGGCGCGAGTATCGGCGCGGCTACCGCGATGCGCGGCGCGAGGCGCGCCACGAACGGCGCCTGGATCGCGGCGACCGCGTGTGGCGCGGGCAGGACGGCCGCTACCGCTGCCGCCGCAACGACGGGTCGACCGGTCTGGTGATCGGCGCTGGCGTGGGTGCGCTCGCTGGTTCGCAGATCGCCGCCGATTCGACGCTCGGCGCGATCATCGGAGCGATCGGCGGCGGCCTGCTCGGCCGCGAAATCGACCGCGGCGATCTGCGCTGCCGCTGAGGCGATCATCGCCCAAAATGCTGGGGCCGTACACCAAGCCGGTGTGCGGCCCCTTTGTAATATGCGCCCGGACCGATATGGGTCGGCCTGAAAGGAGGGGAGTATGAGCAGGCCGAGCGTGCTGATCACCGGGGGCGCGCAGCGACTGGGCGCGGCCTTCTCGCACGCCTTCGCCGAGGCAGGCTGGCACGTGGTCATCCATTACCGATCCTCGCGCGAGGAAGCCGAAGCGCTTGCCGGCGAGCTTCCCTCCGCCGAGATCGCACAGGCGGATTTCGCGCAGGACGGCGCGGCCAATGCGCTGGCACAGGACCTCTTGGCACGGCTGGAAGACTGGCGCGCGCTGGTCAACTCCGCCGCGATCTTCGAACAGGACAGCGTGACCGCGCTCGACCCGGCGGTTCATGACCGGGCGATGCGGACCAATGCGCGCGCGCCTGCGATGCTCGCCCAGAGCTATCTTGCGCACGCGCGCGCATCATCGGGGCGCCATGTCATCCAGGTGACCGACCAGAAGCTCGCCAATCCGAACCCCGATTTCTTCAGCTACACGATGAGCAAGCACGCGCTCGACGCGACGATCCGGATGCTCGCGATGGGTGCCACGCGGAGCGAGGACCGGGTCTATGGCCTTGCCCCCGGCGCGATCCTTGCGAGCCACGACCAGAGCGAGGAGGAGGCGGAGCGATCCCATCTGCTCAATCTGCGCCGCCGCCGCACCACCGCGCAGGATGTCGCGCAGGCTGCAGTGATGCTGGCAGGCGGCGATCTGGCGAGCGGAGAGACGCTGTTCGTCGATAACGGCCAGCACCTGCTCAGCCAGCCGCGCGACGTGATCTATCTGGAACGGGAGGGCGCGCGATGAGGCACTTCGTCTCGACCCGCATCTGGCACTGGATCAACCTGATCGCGATCGTGGTGCTGTTCATGAGCGGGCTGAACATCTCCAACGCCCACCCCTACCTCTACTGGGGCGACTGGGGCTTCTCGCCCACGCAGGCCTGGCTGGCGGTGCCCCGCTTTCCCGGCTGGATGACCATCCCCGATTACTACAGCCTCGCCAAGGCGCGCGACTGGCACCTGCTGATGGCCTTCCCCTTTGCCTTTGGCCTGCTGGGGATGTGGATCGCGATGCTGTGGAACGGGCATTTCCGCCGCGACATCAAGACCGCGCGGCGCGAATGGCGCTGGTCCGCGATCAGGGCGGACATTGCCAAGCACCTGCGGTTCGACTTCACCCATGGAGAGGGTAAGTACAACTTCCTCCAGAAGATCGCCTATGGGGCCGTGTTCGGCGTGCTGCTGCCGGGCATGGTTCTGACCGGGCTGGCGATCAGCCCGGGAATGGAGCCCAGCCTGTGGTGGCTGGTCGATATCTTCGGCGGGAGGCAGAGCGCGCGCTCGCTCCATTTCCTCTGCGCCTGGGGCCTGTTCGGGTTCTTCGTGGTCCATGTGCTGCTCGTCCTGCTGAGCGGTCCGGTCGGGCAGCTGCGCGCGATGATCCTTGGTGGAGACCACCAGCCGACAAACCCGCCCTTCGCCCGCCCTGCCAAGCCCGAGGGAGAGAGCGCATGAGCTTCACGATGAAACGCCGCTCCGTCCTGCTCGGCTCGGGCGCGTTGATGCTGGGTGCATGCACCAAGATAAGCGATAGCGAGGCGGGCACGCGCTTTTTCGAAACCGTCGACGACTGGCAGATGGGCCTGCAACGCGCGCTGCGCGCACGCAACGCCCTCGCCCCCGAATATGCGCCGGAAGACATCTCGCCCACCTTCCGCGGCAACGGGTCGACCGACCCGCAGAACGATGGCTATCCCGAGCATGTCACCAATGGCTTTGCCGACTGGCGCTTTACCGTCACCGGCCTGGTCGAACGGCCGCTGTCCTTCACGCTCGACCAGATCATGACGCTGCCCCAGCGCACCCAGATCACCCGCCACGATTGCGTCGAGGGGTGGAGCGCGATCGGCCAGTGGACCGGCCCGCAGCTGTCGACCTTCCTTGAGCTGGCGCGGGTGCGCGAGGGCGCGAACTACGTCGTGTTCCGCTGCGCCGACGACTATACGCGCGGCCGCTATTACGAGAGCATCGACATGGACGATGCCTACCACCCGCAGACGATCATCGCGCATCGCCTCAATGGCGAGCCACTGCCGGTCAAGAACGGCGCACCCCTGCGCGCGCGGGTGGAGCGGCAGCTGGGTTACAAGCACGCGAAATATCTCACCGGCATCGAACTGGTCGCCAGCCTCGATGCGATCGGCCTCGGCAAGGGCGGTTACTGGGAAGATTACGGTGGCTATCAATGGTACGCCGGGATGTGACCGCCTTGCGAGGCCAAAGCCCGCTGGATAGAGTCGAGCCCTCTTTACCGAACAGGGCCTACCGAACATGGCGAACGTCTGGAGTGACGAGGAAGTGCGCGTGCTGGTCGGTTGGACGGCCGAGGATTACGGGGCCAGCATGGTCCTGCGTCTGGAAACCGTCACCAACATGCCGCAGAACGCAGACGATGTGCTGGTGTCGCGCATGGTTCTGAACAAGGATCAGGCGGTGCAGCTGGGCAACGTGCTGTTCGAACTTTCAGGCCGCCTGCCGCCCAAGACCGCGAAGCCGCCGTTGCTGGACCGTATGCTTGCCCGCAAGTCGGACTAGGCGCATAGCCGAGGCGTGCCCACAGAGCCCCGCAAGAAGGACTGGCAAACTGCTCGATCAAACGACATCCAAACCGACCGGGAGCGGCCGCCCGCGCGGCCCCGCTAACCTCCTGTTCTGCCGCTTCCTCGACGGGCACATAAAGTCCGGCGCGCTGGAAGCGGTCTTCGCAGACGGTAGCCGGGCGCAGTTCGGCGCGCCCGGCTCCAACTCACTCGATATCGCGATCCGGCTGACCGATTCGGGCGTCGCGCGCAGCATCCTGCTCGATCCGGCGCTGGGCGCGGCGGAAGCCTTCATGGACGGGCGGCTGGTGATCGAGCGCGGCGATGTGATGGGCCTGGTCGACCTGTTCGCGCGCAATGCCCCATGGGAGGCAGGGGCGAGCTACAACCGACCCAGCCCGCTCAGGAAACTCGGCAACCGGATCGCCTTCCACGGCGAACAGCTCAACAACGCGGTCCGCAGCCGCGCGAACGTCGCGCATCACTACGATATCGGCAACGCGCTCTACCGCCTGATGCTCGATCCCGAGCACATGCAGTACAGCTGCGGCTACTGGCCGCGCGAGGGCATGACGCTGGGCGAGGCGCAGGAGGCTAAGCTGGCCCATATCGCGGCCAAGCTGGCGCTGGAGCCGGGCCAGCGGGTGCTCGATATCGGGTGCGGCTGGGGCGGCATGGCAATCTTCCTCGCGCAGCGCGCCGGGGTGCACGTCACCGGGATCATCCTGTCCAGGGAACAGGCCGCGCTGGCGCGCGAGCGGGTCACGGCGGCAGGCGTGGAAGACAAGGTCAGCATCGAACTGATCGATTACCGCGACCACGCAGACCAGGGCCACAAGTACGACCGGATCGTCTCGGTCGGCATGTTCGAACATGTCGGGCAGCAGCAGTTCGAAACCTTCTTCCGCTGCACCGGCAAGCTGCTCGACACCGATGGAGTGATGCTGGTCCATACGATCGGCCGCATGGGCGGACCGGGATCGACCGATGCCTTCACCCGCAAGTACATCTTCCCCGGCGGCTATATCCCCGCGCTGAGCGAAACCGTCGCCGCGAGCGAGAAGAGCCGCCTGATCGCCACCGATGTCGAGACCTGGCGGCTGCACTACGCCCACACGCTGCGCGCCTGGTACGCCAAGTGCGAAGCCAATCGGGACCGGATCGTGCAGATGTACGACGAGAGGTTCTACCGCATGTGGACCTTCTATCTGGCAGGAGCCACCGCCGCGTTCGAAAGCGGGACCATGTGCAACTACCAGCTGCAATTTGCACGCCACCGCCATGCCCTGCCCTTCTCCCGCGATTACATGGCGCAGGCGGAGAAGGATCTGCTCGCCAAAGGGTGACCCGCTGCGTCCCGATCCGGCCAAGCGATTGATTTCGGCGACTTCCAACCCCAGATTGGGTTCTGGACGTTTGCAGGAGCAGGCACATGGCAGGTGGATGGGCGCGCGATGGCGCGGTTCAGGACCAGATCGACGATACCGTATCCGACGCGGTCAGCGCGGCGCGATCGCGCATGCCGACCGGCGAGAGCGAGCAGTGGTGCGTCGAGTGCGGGGAAGAGATTCCCGAAAAGCGCCGCGCCGCGCTGCCCGGAGTGAAGCGGTGCGTGCAATGCCAGTCCGGCCTTGATGCTTCCGTGCGCAGCAGTGGCATCAACCGTCGCGGCAGCAAGGACAGCCAGTTGCGCTGAACTGCGCCTGTTGCTGGCCGCAATCCGCGTTGCGCGGTTCCCCGGTCGCTGCTAGCCGCGCGGCATGAGCAACAACGCCAGCACCAATAACCGCGTCGTCCTCGCCTATTCGGGCGGCCTCGACACTTCCGTCATCGCCAAGTGGCTCGAAGTCGAGCGCGGGCTGGAGGTTGTCACCTTCACCGCCGATCTTGGCCAGGGCGAGGAGCTGGAGCCTGCCCGCCGCAAGGCGCAGGCGATGGGCATTCCCGACAAGCACATTTTCATCGAAGATCTGCGCGAGGAATTCGTGCGCGACTTCGTGTTCCCGATGATGCGCGCCAATGCCCGTTACGAAGGCGACTACCTGCTCGGCACCAGCATCGCCCGCCCGCTGATTTCAAAGCGGCTGGTCGAAATCGCGCGCGAGACCGGCGCCGGCGCCATCGCCCACGGCGCGACCGGCAAGGGCAACGACCAGGTTCGCTTCGAACTGAGCGCCTATGCGCTCGACCCCGACGTGACCGTGATTGCGCCGTGGCGCGAATGGGACCTGACCAGCCGTACCGCGCTGATCGCCTGGGCCGAGTCGCACCAGATCGAGGTGCCCAAGGATAAGCGCGGCGAAAGCCCGTTCTCGACCGACGCGAACCTCCTCCACACCTCGTCCGAGGGCAAGGTGCTGGAAGACCCGTGGGAAGAGACGCCCGACTACGTCTATTCGCGCACCGACAATCCCGAGGATGCGCCGGACACCCCGGAATATATCACGCTTTCGTTCGAGAAGGGCGATGGCGTCGCGCTCAATGGCGAGGCGATGAGCCCTGCCACGCTTCTCGCCGCGCTCAACGATCTGGGCCGCAAGCACGGCATCGGGCGGCTCGATCTGGTCGAGAACCGCTTCGTCGGCATGAAAAGCCGCGGGATGTACGAGACGCCGGGCGGCGAGATCTACGCCCGCGCGCATCGCGGGATCGAACAGATCACGCTCGATCGCGGGGCGGCGCATCTCAAGGACGAGCTGATGCCGAAATACGCAGAGCTGATCTACAATGGCTTCTGGTTCAGCCCCGAGCGCGAGATGCTGCAGGCGGCGATCGACCACAGCCAGGAACGCGTTTCCGGCGACGTGCGTCTCAAGCTGTACAAGGGCAATGCCTCGGTCGTCGGTCGCCGCAGTCCGCACAGCCTCTATTCCGAAGCGCACGTCACGTTCGAGGATGACGCCGGCGCATACGACCAGCGCGATGCGCAAGGGTTCATTTCGCTCAACGCCTTGCGGTTGAAATTGCTGGCAAAACGCGACCAGCGCAGCGGAAATTAGGGAATTCGCGCAATAACCGGCAAGGAGCGCGAAAGGTCCGAAGCTTTCCGTTCAAATGTGGCGAAAGCGCGGCGAGCCGCCTTCGGCCGTATTCCTTCTTGGCGAAGTGGGCCTAATTTGCCCCGCCATGGACGGGAACAAAAAGACCCTACGCCGCGCTGCGCTCCCCACGCTCGCGCTTGCCGTGCTCGCTCTGCCGCTCGCAGGCGCCGGAGCGCAGGACGCGCCGGGCCAGCAGCCGCTGGTCGCCGACCTCTCGGCAGAAGCACGCCCGGTCTCGCTGACCGACGAGCGTGTGCCCGCTGTCGACGCGTTCGACGCCAGCTTCGCACGCTTCGATGTTGCGCCGCCGATGCCGGAGGCGAGCGCGCGCGCGGTCGATCTCGACCAGATCGATCCGCCGATCGAAGCCGAACCGGCAGTGTGGCGCAGCGGCGTCGCTTCCTATTACGGCGCGCGCTTCAACGGTCGCCCCACCGCCAGTGGCGAGCGTTTCGATATGAACGCTCTCACCGCCGCGCATAAGACACTTCCCTTCGGCACCAGGGTGCGCGTCACCAATCCGCGCACCGGCAAGAGCGTGGTGGTGCGCATCAATGACCGCGGGCCCTATGCGCACGGGCGCGAGATCGACGTCTCGCGCGCCGCGGCTGTCGAGCTCGGCCTGATCCAGCGCGGCCACGGCACCGTGGAGCTCGCGCTGATCGACTAGCGCTTGCCGCGAGCCTCCTCGCAATTTCAGTCCAAGCAAACTGGCCGGTCAACTCACACTACAGCTTCAGCTCGCTGACATCGCGAAAGGCGCCGATCGTGCCGCGCGGGAAGGTGTTGAACGCGATCGAATAGCGGTTCTGGTTCGATCGGTTCTCCTCCACGAAATGGAGGATCGAGCTGGAGAACAGCACCAAGTCGCCCTGCTTGGGCACCACCGCATTGCGCGGCGCATTGTAGATGTTGGTCCGCCCACTCTCGACCCCAAGCTCGATCTGGCGGTAGCCGGTGGTCCGCTCGAAGATCATGTTGCCCGGCGGATCGGGCATCGGCGCGTAATACAGCGATCCTGAGACCAGCGAGTTGGAATGCGTGTGCGCGTGCATGCCCACCCCCGGCGGGTTCATCAGCGCCCAGCTCTGCGTCACCTCCAGCCGGCTGCTCACGCCCATCACATCGTTCGCGTAGGTCTCCAAGGCGGCGTGGACCGCCTGCTTGATGCTTTTCAGCTCGCGCCGGTCGAACAGGTAGAGATCCTCGGAAATGCGGTTGATCTGGTTTTCGAGCATCGTCACCGACTGGATGAACTCGACCTGCTCGGGCGAGATCGCGTGGCCGATATTGGTCACGAACACCGGCTCCGCGAACAGCGGCTTCACGCTGTATTCCGCATTCGCCGCAGCTTTCCGCGCGCTGGCTGTCGCCATGGTAGCAATCCCCCAATTGCCGTCTCGGATCGCACGATAGCTATCCGGCGCCGCGGGGTTGCGCAAGCAGCGCGATTGGCTCCGCTGCAAAAGGCAAGCCCTTCTCTGCCAACGGCATGATCCCCTCGACCAGCGACATCATCGCGACACCGCGTAAACCGCTGGCCACCCACAGTCACCAGGGCTAGACTTTGCGCGGCAGCTGGGGGGGCGGCGGTATGAGCGAATTCGACATCACATTCGAACTGTTCACCCTGCTGCTGGGCCTGACCATGGCCGAGGTGCTGGCCGGCTATGCCCGCACCTACAAGCTGCGCAGCCGCATCCGCCACAACCGGCTGGCCTATGGCGACCAGGGCGGTGACGGCGTGGTCCAGCAGGTCCGCATCGGCTGGCTCGTCCCGCTCTCCGCCGCGGTCGTGCTGTTCCACCAGGCGACCTTCTGGCTGTTCATGTTCGACGTGCAGGGCAACGTCCCGGTCAACTTCCTCAGCCTGCTATGCGTGCTCGGCGTGATCGGCTGGTACTACCTGATCAGCGCCGCGCTGTGGCCGGACGAGCCCGAGGCGTGGCCCGATTTCGACGCCTATTACATGGCCCACCGCCGCTTCATCTGGTTCGGCGTGATCGCGGTCGCGCTGCTCGCCGATTTCGGCCGCGCGCTGTTCGAGCCGCCGCTGGAGCCGACCACCGCGCCCGCCTGGATCGTCAGCACGGTCGACTGGACCAACAACGTCGGCTCGATCGCGATCCTCGCCATGCCCTTCATCCGCTCTCGCCGGTGGGCGATCGCGGTGCTGGTGGTGCTCAACCTGCACTTCGTGGTGCTGGCCGTATTCTCCCCCTGGATGTTCATCTGAGGCGCGTTCCGCGCCCGGCCTGACACACCTGACACACAGTCCAGGGGTTAAAAACGCACCCCCTCCCCGCCCGCGCGCATCAGGCCGCCCGATCACCTTCCTCATCGGCATAGTGCTGGACCATTTCGGGCGCATCGAGCAGCTCGTCGAGCGCGGTATCGAACCCGATCGCAGCATGGTGGGTCGCCGGGTTCTGCGTCAGCCGGTCGAGCCGCGCGAGATGCGCGAGCAGCAGCCGGTCGGAGAAGCGCCGGCGCTCGCCCCTGTGCTCGCCGTGATACCACACCTCCTCCTCGATCCCGTTCATGGCGTAATCGGCGAGCTTGGCCTCGGCCGCGCCGCGCGCGACCACCAGCGCCGCATCCCAGGCGCGCCCGAAACCCGCACTGGCCCGGCGCGCACGGTAGCAGGTCTGGTGCGACACCCGCGCCCGCCGCGCCGCCGCGCGCACGCTGCCGGTGGTCGCCAGCGCCTCGAGAAACGCCACCTGCCGCTCGACCACGAACTGCGTCTGCGGCGCGCGCTCGTCCTCGGCGTGGAGGTCGGTGTGGAGGATGATGGGGTGGGTTGCGGGGGTGTCGGGGGAGGTCTGCATCGGTTCGCCTTGCTTGTGAGGAAGGGAACCGGTTCATTTATACAGCGAGGGGCGTGTAGGACAGCTAAATAAAGGGGGTAACAAGACCGATTAATTCCGCGGTGTTCTCCACTGTACCATTGATGGCTATACTTCCATCCTTCACACCGTTTAGAATGCCCAGCACTTTTTGCCACCGAGACTTTCTTGGCTCGGTCGCGACATCACGAACTGCGGCGTGCGCTTTTGAACGCGTTTTTTCATCTTCGATTCTCTCGAATAACGCTAAGACTGATTGAAGTAGGGCTTGCTGGTCAGAATTCTCCATTTGATGGATTGCGGCCACCGTTTGCGCTTCGATCGGACCTCCGCCTGTCAATGCGCCAACATTGTCCGCTATGACCGTTTGGTTGATGTTGTATGTGTCGCCACGAGCAGCCTTCTCACCTTCATTATCGTTCATGGCAAACAACGTCCCTCTCTCATCTTCGATATCTATACGGCGAAGCTCACGAAATAAGCCAGTGCTCGCTGCGGCAGCTTCCAACCGAACCCTCTCGTCTGATTTTGGACGAGCTTTTTTGTAAAGATCAATCACCAAATCACGGTAACGCTGCGCTCGTTCATTTTGAGCAGCCATATGATCAGCCAATATCGCTCTAATAT
>ENA-ORDG01001205-ORDG01001205.1-marine-metagenome-genome-assembly--contig:-NODE-1205-length-10762-cov-4.076275_pt1 | contig 10762 bp, 7 predicted proteins | sample MGYA00248629_ERZ508524 | MGnify/ENA primary metagenome ERZ508524 (study PRJEB26194, sample SAMN05421901) | marine metagenome | isolation source: East of Rio de Janeiro, Brazil, South Atlantic Ocean...
CGGAACATGCCGGCGGTGGCCACTTCGCCGGAGATGTAGTGGCTGACATCTTCGTTCTCCAGCTTCTGGGACAGCTCCAGGGTATCTACCAGGGTCTGGTCCGCCACCGACAGCAGGCGGTCGGCCAGAGTCTGTTCCAGCAGGGAGATGTCCAGCTGCAGCCACTCTTTCAGGCCTTCCCCGGTTTCCTCCACAAAGTGCATCAAATGCTGGAGATCCCGCTGCAGGTAGGCGCCCAGCAGGTCGGCTTCCTCCCGGGTCATCTCCTCCAGTTCGTATTCAAACTCGACCGCCTTCTGCACTTCTTCTTCCAGAGTCTGCAAGGACGTCTCCTGCAGATCGTGCAGGCGGATCTGCACCCGCTCCAGCATTCGGTCATAGGCCTCGAGGGCTTTACCTGAAAGGTGACTGCGTTCCGGTTCTGTCATAACGGCTCCTTCAACCTGACTTCCAACCTGACTTCGGGGCACTGGCCTGCGGCCTTCGCCATTACTGACAGTCTGGCACATCCCGCAGAATTTGGCAGACTACCTGTTAAGCCTTCGGTGCGTTAGAATGTTCGGCCTTTTCGAACATCCTTTTCTCACAGGGTACTTTTGGTAATGGCAGGAATGGACGAGCAATACAACCCACGTGACGTAGAACAGACCGCCCGCAACTTCTGGGAAACCAACGAAACCTTCAAGGTGAAGGAAGAGCCGGGCAAGCCCAAGTACTACTGCCTGTCCATGTTCCCCTACCCCAGCGGCAAGCTGCACATGGGCCACGTTCGCAACTACACCATCGGCGACGTCATTTCCCGTTATCAGCGCATGCAGGGCAAGAACGTGATGCAGCCTATGGGCTGGGACGCCTTCGGCCTGCCAGCGGAAAACGCCGCCATTGCCAATAAGTCCGCGCCGGCAAAGTGGACCCGCTCCAACATCGATTACATGAAGAACCAGCTCAAGCAGCTGGGCTTCGGTTACGACTGGAGCCGTGAACTGGCCACCTGTGACCCGGAATATTACCGCTGGGAACAGTGGTTCTTCGCCCGCCTGTATGAAAAAGGTCTGGTGTACAAGAAGATGTCCACCGTCAACTGGGACCCGGTTGACCAGACCGTGCTGGCCAACGAACAGGTGGTTGACGGCCGCGGCTGGCGCTCCGGCGCGCTGGTAGAGCAGAAAAAGATTCCCCAGTGGTTCATCCGCATCACCGACTACGCGGAAGAACTGCTGAACGACATGGACGACCTGGAAGGCTGGCCGGAACAGGTCAAGACCATGCAGCGCAACTGGATCGGCAAGTCCACCGGTACCGAGCTGACCTTCCCCCTGAAAGACCGTGAAGACGGCCTGACCGTTTACACCACCCGCCCGGACACCCTGATGGGCGTGAGCTACATGGCGGTCGCTGCCGAGCACCCGCTGGCCAAGGCAGCAGCAGAGCGCCACCGCGACGTGGCAGAGTTTGTGGACCAGTGCCGTAACAGCAAGGTCGCTGAGGCCGAAATGGCCACCATGGAAAAGAAAGGTATTGATACCGGTTTCAAGGCCATCCACCCGCTGACCCAGGAAGAAATTCCGGTTTGGGTCGCCAACTTTGTACTGATGGATTACGGCACCGGCGCCCTGATGGCCGTACCGGGCCACGATGACCGTGACCACGAGTTTGCCCGCAAATACAAACTCGCCATCAAGCAGGTGATTGCACCGAGCAACCACGAAGATATCGATGTTCAGGAAAAGGCCTATACCGAAAAAGGTGTACTGGTAAGCTCCGGCAAATACAGCGGCCTGACCAGCGATGAAGCCTTCGAGGAAATCGCCAGCTACCTGGAAGCCAACAACATTGGCAAGCGCACCGTTAACTACCGCCTGCGGGACTGGGGTGTTTCCCGCCAGCGTTACTGGGGCGCGCCCATCCCGATGATGACCCTGGACGACGGCACCGAAATGCCGGTTCCGGACGACCAGCTGCCGGTTCGCCTGCCGGAAGATGTCGAGATGGATGGCGTGCAGTCGCCCATCAAGGCCGACCCGGAGTGGTGCAAAACCGAGTTCAACGGCCAGGCCGCCACCCTGGAGACCGACACCTTCGACACCTTCATGGAGTCGTCCTGGTACTACGCCCGTTTCTGCAGCCCCAACTACGACAAGGGCATGCTGGACCCGGCCGCCGCCAACTACTGGCTGCCGGTAGACCAGTACATCGGCGGTATCGAGCACGCCATCCTGCACCTGCTGTACGCCCGCTTCTTCCACAAGCTGCTGCGGGACGTGGGCCTGGTAAACAGTTCCGAGCCGTTCAACCGCCTGCTCACCCAGGGCATGGTGCTGGCCGAGACCTACTACCGTAACGAAGACAACGGCGGCAAGACCTGGTTCAACCCGGCGGACGTCACCGTAGAACGCGACGGCAAGGGCCAGGTGGTACGCGCCATCCTGAAAGCCGATGGCCAGCCGGTGGAAATCAGCGGCGTTACCAAGATGTCGAAGTCCAAGAACAACGGCATCGATCCCCAGTCAATCATTGATGAGTTTGGTGCCGACACCGTGCGCCTGTTCATGATGTTTGCCGCACCGCCAGAGCAGTCCCTGGAGTGGTCTGACAGTGGCGTGGAAGGCGCGCACCGCTTCCTCAAGCGCCTGTGGCGCATGGTGACCGAGCATACAGCCGGCGGCGACGTTCCTGCCCTGGATGCCAGCGCTCTGAACAGCGGCCAGAAAGACCTGCGCCGCAAGACCCACGAGACCATTTCCAAGGTCAGTGACGACATCAGCCGCCGGCTGACCTTCAACACCGCCATCGCTGCTGTGATGGAATTGCTGAATGAAGTAGGCCGCCTGGGTGATGACGAACCCCAGAGCCGCGCCGTGCGCCAGGAAGCCCTGGACACTGCGGTTCGTGTGCTGTCACCGATTGTTCCGCACATCTGCCACCAGCTCTGGCAGGTTCTGGGCCACAGCGAACCGGTGGTCGACGCCAGCTGGCCAGTTGCCGATGAAAGCGCCATGGTCCGCAGCGAGATCGAAGTGGTTCTGCAGGTGAACGGCAAGGTGCGGGCCAAGGCCACGGTCCCGGCCGACATCAGCAAGCCGGACCTGGAAAAGCTGGCCCTGGAGAACGAAAACGTTCAGCGCTTTGTGGAAGGCAATACCGTTCGCAAGGTGATTGTCGTGCCCGGCAAACTGGTTAACGTGGTGGCCAACTGATATGACCGCCACCGTCCCGTTCCTGAAAGCTTTGAAACTCGCCGCCCTGGCCCTGGTTACCCTGGTGCTGGCCAGCGGCTGCGGCTTTCAGTTACGGGGCACCTCGCCGGTACCGGCCGCACTGCAACCCCTTGCAGTAGACTGCCCGGACAACCTTCCGGGCCGTTTCTGTCAATCGGTTCGGGATCAGCTGACCCTGGGCGGCGTCCAGGTTGCTGACAGCGCCGCCCAGGCCGATTACATCCTGCGCCTGCGGGATTACCGGCAGGACCGCCGGGCCTCGGCCATTACTGCCCAGGCCGCTGCAGCAGAGTACGTTCTGCGCCATACTGTCGCCATTGAACTGCTCACGGCTGACCGGATCCCGCTGATTGCCAGCACCAACCTGAATGCCAGCGAAAGCTACCGCTACGACGAAACCAACGTACTCGCCAAGCAGCGCGATGAAGAGGAGCTTCGGCAACAGCTGGGCGACCGGCTGGCCCAGCAGGTTATCTTCCGCCTGGCCCCCATGACCCGGGAACGGATAGACACCATCATCAACGATTACCAGGCCAGCCAGGAACAGGCTGAGGCGCAATGAAAACCCAGCCTGGCCAGCTCCCTCAGTTACTGAAAAAGGGCCTGGCACCGGTTTACCTGATCTCCGGTGATGAACCCCTGCTGGTTCAGGAGTGTTGCGACCAGGTTCGAAAGGCCGCCCGGGATGCCGGTTACCAGGACCGCCTCACCTACCACGCAGATCATCAGCTCGACTGGAACTCCGTAGCAGACGAATGCAACGCCATGTCGCTGTTTGCGGAGAAACGCCGGATCGAGATTCACCTGCCCACCGGCAAACTCGGCGATGGCCGCAAGGTACTCGAGCAAATCCTGCAGGCCCCGCCTGAGGACGTCATCCTGTTGCTGATCAGCGCCAGGCTGGATGCCGCGGAAACCAAGCGTAAATGGTACAAGGACCTTCAGAAAACCGGTGTGCACGTTCCGGTGTGGCCGGTTGAGGCGGACAAATTCGCCAACTGGCTGCAGCAACGGGCAAGCAATCAGGGGCTGAGCCTGACCCGCGGTGCACTGGGAATGCTGGCTGAACGGCTGGAAGGCAACCTGCTGGCGGCGAGCCAGGAGCTGGATCGCCTGACCCTGCTGACCAACGGCAAGACCATTGACGAGGAAACCGTAGAGCAGGCAGTCCAGGACAGCGCCCGCTTCAACGGCTTTGAGCTGGTCACCGAACTGCTCACTGGTAAGGCCGGCCACGCCAGCCGCATCATCGGCGTACTGCAGCAGGAAGGAGAAAATCCCCTGGGCCTGCTGAGCGTGCTGGTGCGCGACCTGAACATGATTATCGAGCTAAAGACCGCCCTGCCCCCGGGCGACAACCCCTCGGGCTTTCTGAAGAAACGGGGCGTTTTCCAGCCCCGGCGAGCGTCTGCCATCCAGCAGGCAGCCCGCCGCCTGACCCTGCCCCGCCTGAACCAGGCCCTGGCCCTGTGCAGCCTGACTGACCGGGCCGCCAAGGGCTTTGACGACCTTACCCCCTGGCATCACCTGCGTGACCTCTCAATTCTGCTGGCCGCAACCCGTAACGGCTGACCTGGGCCAAACCCGGGCGAGTACCGGCCCCGGCGGCACTTGACACGATTTTGCAATCGGGCGCATTGTACATTCTCCACTCAATCAGGGAAGGAGAACCTGCCATGAGCCTGCAAGACGAATTCAACAAGCTGTCCGAGAAAGTCAGACAATACCGCGACGAAGCCAAGGTGCAGATGCACCTGGCCAAGGAAGATGTGAAGGACGAATGGGACGACCTGGAGCAGAACTGGGACAAGTTCCGTTCGAAGCTCGACCAGATTTTCCATGACGCAGAAGATGCCAGCCAGGAAGCCCGGGAAACCGCCCGCAAGATGGGTGAAGAGCTAAAATCCGGCTACCAGAACATCCGCAACAAGCTGAAGTAAACGTTAACCCGTTAACAAACAGACACATCAAGACAGGCACGGAGACACACTTCTCATCGTCTCTGTGCCATACTTCACAGTAAGAAATGAATCTTGCGTCATAATTTTGTCGTGTTGTTCATTTTGCCACCAACTTGCCGTCTGGCTGGCCAAGGAATATGGCACATACTGTGAGGTATACCTGTCATATGAAAAAAGTTACTGCGCTCTCTGTCACTCTCGCCCTGTCTCTCTCTGCCGGTCTGGTTACTGGCCAGAACATCCGTTTCAGTGATCCCGAAACCGTTATCAAGAATGAGTTCTGGGGCAACCTGTATGCGGAAGGCGGTTCATCCTTCTTCTGCGAAAAACCGTTTACCAGCAAGGGCTTTGTGCTGACCGACGGTTATATCTACCCGCTGGCCGATGTGCGTTCCGCCCTGGATTGCGGTACTACATCGCAGTGCAAGCGGGACAACCGCTACCGGCAGATTGCCTCGGATTTGCACAATATGGTGCCTGTAACCAGTCGGATAGAGATGCGTCGCCGCAATGCCCGCTATGAAAACATTGGCGCCAGCGCCCAACCGGATGACTGCGGTATTCGTGAAAGCACCCAGTTTTTCGAGCCACCCGAGCATGCCAAGGGTGATGTGGCCCGGACGATGGCGTACATGGTTGATACGTACGGTTTGCCGTGGCTGGGGGCTACTACGCTGTTTCAGGGCTGGAACGAGCTGGATCCGCCGGATGATGGCGAGTTGGCGCGGCATAGCCGGATTGCCGAGATTCAGGGTAATGAGAATCCCTTTGTGGTTAATCCCGGGTTGATTAGTCGGCTCTGAGTTTGAAATGCAGTAAGCGTTGGATCGGGGAAGCCCTTCCGAAACACGCTGTGAATACATCCTTGTACGCTCTGCTCCGCCATCCATGGCTACGCAAGGTTTCGGAAGGGCTTCCCCGATCCAACGCCCGGACATTTCAGTTAGCACCAAACAAAAAAGCAGGCCACTTGGGCCTGCTTTTTTGCTTTCTGGAAGAACGAAACCTGTGTCAGATTTCGTTAGCCGCCAGTGCCATCATGGCATCGCTGCCACTGCGAATGCCTTCGGCCAGGGACACGGTCTTTGGCAGCAGGCGGTCGAAGTAGAAGCGGGCTGTTTTCAGCTTGCCGGTGTAGAAGCCGGAGGTGTCACCCTCTGCCTTCGGAGCGGCGGCTTTGACGGTTTTGGCCCACATGTAGGCCAGGGCGGTGTAGCCGAACATGTCGAGGTAATCGACTGCAGCGGCGCCGATGGCGTTGGGGTTGTCGCCGGCTTGTTTGATGACGTGTTCGGTAACGTCGGACAAGCGCTCAACAGCAGCCGCCAGCGGCTCAAGGTAGGGCTTGAGGGCGGCGTCGCCGGTGTTTGCTTCAATGAAGGTGGCTACGTCCTGTACGAACAGTTCGTACAGTTTGCCCTGGCTGCCGACGACTTTACGACCCATCAGGTCCATGGCCTGGATGCCGTTGGTGCCTTCGTAGATCTGGGTGATGCGGCAGTCACGTACCAGCTGCTCCTGGCCCCACTCGCGGATGAAGCCGTGGCCACCGAAGACCTGCTGGCCGATGATGGTGGTTTCCAGGCCGCGGTCGGTCAGGAAGGCCTTGGCGACGGGGGTCAGCAGGGCAACCATGCCTTCGGCGTGTTTGCGCTGTTCATCGTCCTGGGAGTACTTGGAAATATCCAGCCACTGGGCCACGTAGGTAGAGAAGGCACGGCCGCCTTCCACGTAGCTCTTCATGGTCAGCAGCATGCGGCGTACGTCCGGGTGTACCAGGATTGGGTCAGCGGCTTTTTCAGGCTGCTGGGCACCAGTCGGCGCGCGGCTCTGGATACGCTCGTTGGCGTATTCGCGGGCGCTCTGCAGGGAAGCTTCGGCAGCGCCGATGCCCTGGATGCCCACACCCAGGCGCTCGTAGTTCATCATGGTGAACATGGCGGCCAGGCCTTTGTTTTCTTCACCAACCAGCCAGCCCTTGGCGCCGTCGAAGTTCATCACGCAGGTGGCTGAGCCTTTGATACCCATCTTCTTCTCGATGGAACCGCAGCTGAACTGGTTGCGCTCGCCCAGGGAACCGTCGTCATTCACCATGAACTTGGGCACCAGGAACAGGGAGATGCCTTTCGGTCCCTTGGGAGCATCCGGCAGTTTGGCCAGCACCAGGTGGATGATGTTCTCCGCCATGTCGTGCTCGCCCCAGGTGATGAAGATCTTGGTGCCAGTCACGTTGAAAGAGCCGTCGTCATTGGGCTCGGCCTTGGTGCGGATAATGCCCAGGTCGGTACCGGCGTGGGGCTCGGTCAGGTCCATGGCACCGGACCATACGCCGGAATACATGTTGGGCAGGTACTTCTCTTTCAGCTCCTGGCTGCCGTGGGCGTCGAGGGCCAGGCAGGCACCGGCGGTGAGCATCGGAGCCAGGCCGAAGGCCATGTTGGCGCCCTGCATCATTTCTTCAAACTGGGCCACCAGGGTTTTCGGCATGCCCATGCCGCCGAACTCCGGGTTGCCGCCCAGGCCGTTCCAGCCACCCTCAACGATGGTCTGGTAGGCTTCTTTGAAGCCTTCCGGGCTGGTTACTTCGCCTTCATTCCACTTACAACCCTGCTCGTCCGCTTCGCGGTTCAGGGGCGCCAGTACGCCGCCGGTGATCTTGCCAGCTTCTTCAAGAATCGCGTCGGCAGTGTCCGGGTCTACGTTTTCGGCAATCTTTGGCAGAGAGGCCCAGAGTGCGGGCGCGTCGAACACTTCGTTCAATACAAAACGCATGTCACGAAGGGGTGCCTGATAATCAGCCATGTATAACTCTCCAGAAATTCAGTCAGTCACTTGGGGAACCGGGTAACAACGCCTTCTGTGTAAAGGTCTTCGGGTTCGCCCGCTCGGCTATGTGTCCGAAACAAGGTTGTTATTCTGTGGCCCGCCATTCTACCTCAAACGTGCCACCAAACTCATGAAAAAAGCCCGCCTCCGAGCGGAGAACGGGCTTTTGCTGTGCCTTCAACCAGATAGCAACCCCGTCTTAGATAACGAAGGCTTCTTCCGGCATATCCAGCAGGCTGTCTGCACCGGCCAGCATGGTTTCTGCGTGGGTCTTGGTGCGCGGCAGCAGGCGCTTGAAGTAGAAGCGCGCAGACTGAACCTTGGCGTTGTAGAACATCTCCTCGGAGGTGCCTTCGGCCATCTTGTCCAGTGCCACCTTGGCCATACGGGCCCACAGGTAGGCGAATACCGCGTAACCGGAGTACATCAGGTAGTCCACCGCAGCGGCACCGACTTCTTCACGGTTCTTCATGGCGGTCATACCAACCTTCATGGTCAGGTCGCCCCACTCCTTGTTGATCGCTGCCAGCGGCTCGATGAACTCTTTCAGCTGCTCGTTGTCGGCGTTCTCTTTGCAGAATACGTGAACCTGCTTGGTGAACACTTTCAAGGCTTCGCCCTGAGTCATCAGAACCTTACGGCCCAGCAGATCCAGTGCCTGGATACCGGTGGTACCCTCGTAGATCATACCGATGCGGGAATCACGAACGTTCTGCTCCATGCCCCACTCAGCGATAAAGCCGTGGCCACCGAATACCTGCATACCCAGGTTGGCAGACTCGTAACCGATCTCGGTCAGGAACGCCTTGGCGATCGGGGTCAGGAAGCCCAGCAGTGCATCGGCGTGCTTGCGCTCTTCTTCGGTCTTGCCACTGTGAACCACGTCCACTTGCTGGCCAGCCAGGTAGATCAGGGCGCGGGCGCCTTCCGCTACAACCTTCTGGGTCAGCAGCATGCGGCGTACGTCCGGGTGCACGATGATCGGGTCAGCGATGCCATCCGGGTTCTTCGGACCACTCAGGGAACGCATGGCCAGACGCTCTTTGGCGTAAGCCAGGGAGCCCTGGAAGCCCAGTTCTGCAGCACCCAGACCCTGGATGGCCGTGCCGATACGGGCGGTGTTCATGAAGGTGAACATGCAGTTCAGGCCCTTGTTCTCCGGCCCGATCAGCCAGCCCTTGGCGCCGTCGAAGTTCATCACGCAGGTCGCGTTACCGTGGATACCCATCTTGTGCTCCAGGGAGCCACAGGAAACCGCGTTGCGCTCGCCGGCAGAACCGTCTTCGTTCGGCAGCTGCTTGGGCACGATGAACAGGGAGATACCCTTGGTGCCTTCCGGTGCGCCCGGCAGACGGGCCAGTACGATGTGGACGATGTTCTCGGCCATGTCGTGCTCACCGGCAGAGATAAAGATCTTGGTACCGGTAATGCTGTAGGTGCCGTCAGCGTTAGGCTCGGCCTTGGTGCGCAGGGTGCCCAGGTCAGAACCACAGTGCGACTCGGTCAGACACATGGTACCGGTCCACTCACCGCTGATCAGCTTGGTCAGGTAGGTCTGCTTCTGCTCTTCGGTACCGTGGGCTTCGATGGTGTTGGTAGCGCCGTGGCTCAGGCCCGGGTACATACCCCAGGACCAGTTGGAGGTGCCAGCCATTTCACTGACCACCAGGCCGATGGAGTGCGGCAAGCCCTGGCCACCGTAGTTGGGGTCGGCAGTCATGGACGGCCAGCCACCTTCAATGTACTGCTGGTAGGCCTCTTTGAAGCCGGTCGGGGTTTTCACACCGTCTTCGCTCCAGGTACAGCCTTCCTGGTCACCTACCTGGTTCAGCGGAGACAATACCTGCTCACAGAACTTGGCGCCTTCCTGGATGATGGCATCAACCATATCCGGAGTCGCGTCTTCAGCACCTTCCAGATTGGCGTAGTGCTGCTCGCTGTTCAGCAGCTCGTTCATTACGAATTTAATGTCACGCAGGGGCGCTTTGTATTCAGGCATGGAATCCACCTCGGTTTGGTCTCGGCTGAATGCAGTAACAGCCTTCGGCCTTGGGTTTGCTCAGACACCACGATGCGCTGCACCGCGGCCTTAATTAAACACTTGTTTGAAACATACGTTTTGAGGCACGGAATTGTCAATAGCCCTGAGCAAATTTTGTGTGGCCCAGGCTGCAGAACCTGTCAGCCGTCAAATAACGGCGAGATATTCAGAAACTCCGCCAGCCGGGCCGGCAGGCGCTCGGTTGCTGTGTCATCAAGGCGGGGTAATATGCCCAGACACGGCGCCGGAATATGGTTCACCAGGTAACCGAGGGTTTCCTGTTCGCAACTCATGGTTTCCTGCTCCGGGTGATTGGCTACCCAGCCGGCTACCGTCAGGCCGTCATTCTGAATGGCCTCCACCGTGAGCATGGCGTGATTGATGCAACCGAGCTTGAGAGGGACCACCAGGACCACGGGCAGTTTCAGCTCGCGGGGCACCGCTGCATAGGTTTCGCGGTCGTTCAGAGGAACCCGCCAGCCGCCGGCGCCTTCCACCAGCATAAGATCGGCCGGGCGAATCTGCATTCCGCGGCAAAAGCCGACCAGCCGCTGGGCACTGAGTTGTTTGCCGGCTTGCTGGGCGGCTACGTGGGGGGCGATGGCGGGTTCCATGGCGATGGGGTTGATGGCGTCGTAGGCCAGTTGTTCGGTCATGGCCGCTTGCAGCATCAGTGCGTCTTCATTGCGCAGCCCGTCGGGGGTCTGGTCGCAGCC
>ENA-ORDG01001208-ORDG01001208.1-marine-metagenome-genome-assembly--contig:-NODE-1208-length-10751-cov-5.434420_pt1 | contig 10751 bp, 5 predicted proteins | sample MGYA00248629_ERZ508524 | MGnify/ENA primary metagenome ERZ508524 (study PRJEB26194, sample SAMN05421901) | marine metagenome | isolation source: East of Rio de Janeiro, Brazil, South Atlantic Ocean...
GGTGGCTTATCGTAATCTTTAATTTCGCCGTGAGCTTGCTCAAAACGATTGATATTATCTCCTAAAGCTTTTAAAAGGCGTTTAGCGTGTTGTGGAGTTAGAATAATTCTAGATTTCACCTTACTTTTTGGTGCGCCCGGCATAATATTTACAAAGTCTACCACAAATTCTGAAGCCGAATGATTAATGATCGCTAAGTTACTATAAGTACCTTGTGCAGTAGCTTCATCTAACTCGATATTTAATTGCTTTTGGTTCGCCTTTTTATCTTTTTCTTCACTCATAATCTTGTATATAAAAGAAAAGCCCGACTCTGCTGAATCGGGCTTTTACGATTAGTTATAATTAACTTCTTGTTTCTCTTCCATCATCTCGTCAAACTCTTCTTTAGAACCTACGATAATATTATCGTACTCTCTAAGTCCTGTTCCTGCAGGTATTTTATGACCTACAATTACATTCTCTTTAAGACCTTCTAAAGTATCTACTTTACCGCTTACCGCAGCTTCATTCAGTACTTTTGTAGTTTCCTGGAATGATGCAGCAGAAATAAACGATTTGGTTTGAAGCGATGCTCTGGTAATACCTTGTAAGATTGGTGTTGCCGTTGCCGGTTGAACGTCTCTAGCGGTCGCAAGATTTTTATCTTCTCTACGTAAAATAGAGTTTTCATCTCTTAACTCACGAGGCGTTACAATTTGACCAGGTCTTAAGTTCACACTATCACCTGCATCTTCAACTACTTTCTTACCGAAGATATCGTCATTTTCTTCAATGAAATCATCTTTATGAATAAGCTGATTTTCTAAGAAAATAGTATCTCCCGGATCTTGAATTTTAACTTTACGCATCATTTGACGTACAACTACCTCAAAGTGCTTATCGTTAATTTTCACCCCTTGTAGACGATAAACTTCTTGAACTTCATTTACCAAATACTGTTGTACAGCGCTTGGCCCTTTAATATTCAAGATATCTTCCGGAGTGATCGATCCGTCTGATAATGGCATTCCCGCTCTTACATAATCGTTCTCTTGTACTAAGATCTGGTTAGAAAGTTTTACTAAGTACTTTTTAACTTCACCTAATTTAGATTCAACGATAATCTCACGGTTACCACGTTTAATCTTACCAAAAGAAACTACACCATCGATCTCACTTACTACAGCCGGGTTAGAAGGATTACGCGCTTCGAATAATTCGGTTACACGAGGTAAACCTCCGGTAATATCACCTGCTTTTGCAGATTTACGAGGAATTTTCACTAAAATTTTACCAACTTTAATCTTCTCTTCGTCATCTACCATTAAGTGAGCTCCTACAGGTAAGTTATACGAACGAATTACTTCGTCTTTTTTACCTAAAATTAATAATGTAGGAATCTTTTTCTTGTTTCTAGATTCAGAAATTACCTTCTCTTGGAAACCTGTTTGTTCATCGGTTTCAACTTGATAAGTAACCCCTTGCTCAATATTTTCGAACTTGATTTTACCAGCAAACTCTGAAATAATCACACCGTTATAAGGATCCCACTGGCAAACAGTTGTTCCTTTTTCGATCTTATCACCAGGTTTGATGAATAATTGAGAACCGTAAGGGATTACATTATTACTTAAGGTAATTCCTGTATTTGGATCTACAACTTTAAGTTCTGATGTTCTAGATATTACAATCTCAGCTTCGCTACCGTCTGGCGCTTCACCTTGAACCGTTTTAAGGTCTTCGATCTCTGCAATACCGTTGAACTTTGTTATTAATTTATTTTCTTCGGAAATGTTTCCTGCAATACCACCCACGTGGAAGGTACGTAAGGTTAACTGTGTTCCCGGCTCACCAATAGACTGAGCAGCAACTACACCAACAGCTTCACCTTTCTGAACCGTTTTACCGGTAGCTAGGTTACGACCGTAACATTTCACACAAATTCCTTTTTTCGCCTCACAAGTTAATGCAGACCTTACTTCTACAGAATCTAACGCTGAAGCTTCTACTTTTGCTACAATAGCATCGGTAATTTCATCTCCAGATCTTGCGATTACTTCTTGAGTAATAGGATCGATAATATCATTAAGTGCTGTACGACCTAAAATACGCTCTCCTAGAGATTCTACAATCTCTTCGTTTTTCTTAAGCGCTTTCATATCGATACCTCTTAACGTACCACAATCTTCTTCACCTACAATTACATCTTGAGAAACATCTACTAAACGACGTGTTAAGTAACCTGCATCTGCTGTTTTTAATGCGGTATCGGCAAGACCTTTACGCGCACCGTGAGTAGAGATAAAGTATTCAAGAATTGAAAGACCTTCTTTAAAGTTAGAAAGAATTGGGTTTTCAATAATCTCTCCTCCTCCTGAGTTCGATTTCTTAGGTTTCGCCATCAGACCACGCATACCGGTTAACTGACGAATCTGCTCTTTAGAACCACGAGCCCCAGAATCTAACATCATAAATACCGAGTTAAATCCTTGCTGGTCTTCTCTAATTCGCTTCATCGCTAATTCAGTTAAATTAGCATTGGTAGCTGTCCAGATATCAATTACCTGATTGTAACGCTCGTTGTTAGTAATAAGACCCATATTATAGTTAGCCATAATACCTTCAACTTGCTCGTTGGCCTCGTCGATCATTCCGTGTTTTTCTTGCGGAATAATAATATCTCCTAATGAGAATGAAAGACCACCTCTAAATGCAAAACCATAACCAAGACCCTTAATTTTATCTAAGAATTCTCCGGTTTCTGGAACGCTTGTTACTTTTAAAATATTACCAATAATATCTCTTAAAGATTTCTTGGTAAGTACTTCGTTAATATATCCTGCTTGTTCTGGTACTTCTTCGTTGAAAAGTACACGACCAACAGTAGTTTCAATGATTTGGTAAACTAATTCACCATTTTCATTAAAATCTTTTGCTCTTACTTTAATTGAAGCATTTAAGTCTACCTTCTTCTCGTTGTAAGCAATATTTACTTCTTCAAAAGAATAGAAAGTTAAGCCTTCACCTTTAACGATTTTCTCTGGTGTAGATTTACGCTCTTTAGTCATATAATAAAGACCAAGAACCATATCTTGAGAAGGAACCGTTACCGGTGAACCGTTTGCCGGGTTTAAGATATTATGAGAAGCCAACATTAATAACTGTGCTTCTAAAATAGCTTCTGGCCCTAACGGTAAGTGAACCGCCATCTGGTCACCATCGAAATCGGCGTTAAATGCCGTACAAACCAATGGGTGTAACTGGATAGCTTTACCTTCAATTAATTTTGGTTGAAACGCCTGAATACCTAAACGGTGAAGCGTAGGAGCACGGTTTAGTAATACCGGATGTCCTTTAAGAACATTCTCTAAGATATCCCAAACTACTGGCTCTTTTTTGTCTATAATTTTCTTTGCAGATTTTACAGTCTTTACAATACCTCTTTCAATTAATTTTCTAATTACGAAAGGCTTGTAAAGCTCGGCTGCCATATTTTTAGGTAAACCACACTCATATAACTTCATCTCCGGCCCTACAACAATTACCGAACGAGCTGAATAATCTACACGCTTACCTAATAAGTTTTGACGGAAACGACCTTGCTTACCTTTTAATGAATCTGAAAGTGATTTTAAAGGACGGTTTGAGTCAGTTTTTACTGCTGAAGATTTACGGGTATTATCAAATAATGAATCTACCGACTCTTGAAGCATACGTTTTTCGTTACGTAAAATTACTTCAGGAGCTTTGATCTCCATTAATCTTTTTAGACGGTTATTTCTAATAATAACTCTTCTATAAAGATCATTTAAATCTGAAGTTGCAAAACGACCTCCATCTAATGGCACTAACGGACGTAATTCTGGTGGAATTACAGGAACAGCTTTCATGATCATCCATTCTGGTCTGTTCTCTCTGTTTTTGTTAGCATCACGGAAAGCTTCAACAACTTGTAAACGCTTTAAGGCTTCTGTTTTACGTTGTTTAGAAGTTTCGTTATTTGCTTTGTGTCTTAACTCATAAGATAATTCATCTAAATCAAGACGCTGTAAAATTTCAATTAAACATTCAGCTCCCATTTTAGCGATAAACTTGTTAGGGTCTGAATCTTCTAAATAAAGATTTTCTTGCGGAAGACTATCTAATACATTTAAGTATTCTTCTTCGGTTAAGAAATCCATTTTCTTTAATGGCTCTCCTTCTTCATCTTTAGCAATACCCGCTTGAATTACTACGTAACGTTCGTAGTAAATGATCATATCGAGTTTCTTAGAAGGAATTCCTAAAAGGTATCCGATCTTGTTAGGTAACGAACGGAAATACCAAATATGCGCAACAGGTACTACTAAATTAATGTGACCAACTCTGTCTCTACGAACTTTCTTCTCGGTTACTTCTACTCCACAACGGTCACAAACAATACCTTTATATCTAATTCTTTTATATTTTCCACAAGCACACTCATAGTCTTTTACAGGACCAAAAATACGCTCACAGAACAAACCGTCACGCTCTGGTTTGTGCGTACGGTAGTTAATTGTTTCAGGTTTTAAAACTTCTCCTCTCGATTCAGCCAAGATCGACTCGGGAGATGCTAAACCTATAGAGATTTGATTAAATCTCTTTTGTGTATTCTTATCATTATTTCTTGCCATAATATATGGTGCTAAAGAATTATTTCTACTATTGAAATGATAACTATTGCCTTCAGCCTAAACTGAAGGCAACGCTATTACTCTTCTAATTTTATATCTAAACCTAAACCTTTTAATTCGTGCATTAATACGTTAAAAGATTCTGGTAATCCTGGTTCTGGCATTGGCTCACCTTTTACGATCGCTTCGTAAGTTTTAGCTCTACCAATTACATCATCAGACTTCACGGTTAAGATTTCACGTAAGGTACTCGATGCTCCATAAGCTTCAAGTGCCCAAACCTCCATCTCACCAAAACGCTGACCACCAAATTGTGCTTTACCACCTAATGGTTGTTGTGTAATCAATGAGTAAGGACCAATAGAACGTGCGTGCATCTTATCTTCAATCATATGTCCTAATTTCAACATATAGATCACACCTACTGTTGCCGGCTGATCGAAGCGATCTCCTGTTCCTCCATCGTAAAGATAGGTATGACCAAATCTTGGGATTCCTGCTTTATCGGTTAAGTCGTTAATTTGATCTAAAGTTGCTCCATCGAAAATTGGTGTTGCATACTTCTGACCTAATTTTTGACCTGCCCAACCAAGTACAGTTTCATAAATCTGACCAATGTTCATACGAGATGGTACCCCAAGTGGATTTAATACGATATCTACCGGTGTTCCGTCTTCTAAGAACGGCATATCTTCTTGACGAACGATTCTTGCCACAATACCTTTGTTACCGTGACGACCTGCCATCTTATCACCTACTTTAAGTTTACGTTTTTTAGCAATGTAAACTTTTGCAAGTTTTAAAATACCTGAAGGAAGCTCATCTCCTACAGAGATAGTAAACTTCTCTCTTCTTAGATTACCTTGAAGATCATTTTCTTTGATTTTGTAGTTGTGAATTAAATCGGCAACTAATTCATTTAAATGATCGTCGGTAGTCCAAGTACCTTGAGTTAAGTGTGTATAATCGTCTACAGAGTTTAACATTTTTAAGGTGTACTTCTTACCTTTTGGTAAAACGTCTTCCCCTAAATCGTTCTTCACGCCTTGTGCAGTTTTACCTCCAACAATAGCAAAAAGTTTGTCGATTAACTCATTACGAAGCCCTTCGAACTTCACTCTGTATTTATCTTCTAATCTTGCAATATCTTCTTTGTCTTGAGCACGCTTGCGCTTATCTTTAATTGCTCTAGCAAAAAGTTTTTTATTGATTACAACTCCGTTTAATGATGGAGAAGCTTTTAAAGAAGCATCTTTTACATCACCGGCTTTGTCACCAAATATTGCACGAAGTAATTTTTCTTCTGGTGTAGGGTCTGATTCTCCTTTTGGAGTAATCTTACCAATTAAAATATCACCAGGTTTAACTTCTGCTCCAATACGAATCATACCGTGCTCATCAAGATCTCTTGTAGCATCTTCTGAAACGTTAGGAATATCGTTAGTTAATTCTTCGTTACCTAATTTAGTATCTCTAACTTCTAATGAATACTCATCGATATGAATAGAAGTAAAGATATCTTCTCTTACAACTTTTTCTGAAATTACGATCGCATCCTCGAAGTTATACCCTTTCCAAGGCATAAAGGCAACTTTCATATTTCTACCTAAAGCTAACTCACCTTCTTCTGTTGCGTAACCTTGACAAAGTACTTGACCTTTTTCAACTCGATCTCCTACTCTTACAATAGGCTTCAAGTTTACTGAAGTACCTTGGTTGGTTTTTCTAAATTTAATAAGATCGTAGGTTTTAGAATCTGAATCGAAACTAACCATACGCTCTTCTTCTGTACGATCGTACTTAATCGTAACTTGTCTAGCATCTACATATTCTACGGTACCTGCTCTTTCAGCATTAATTAATACACGAGAATCTGAAGCTACTTGACGCTCAAGTCCTGTACCTACAATTGGGGAATCTACTCTTAACAATGGTACGGCTTGGCGCATCATATTCGATCCCATTAACGCACGGTTCGCATCATCATGCTCCAAGAACGGAATTAACGACGCTGAAATAGACGAGATCTGGTTTGGTGCTACATCGGTAAAGTGAACCTCGTTAGGATCTACTACCGGGAAGTCACCTTCCATACGTGCAATAACCTTATCGGTATCTATTTCTCCATCATCTTTTAATGGAATGTTAGCCTGTGCAATTAATTTCCCTTCTTCTTCTTCCGCAGAGAAATAAACCGGATCGTTCTCAATATCGATCTTACCGTTTTCAACTTTACGATAAGGCGTTTCGATGAATCCCATTCCGTTTACTTTTGCATAAACTGAAAGTGAAGAAATCAAACCAATGTTTGGACCTTCAGGAGTTTCAATAGGACAAAGACGACCATAATGCGTATAGTGAACGTCACGAACCTCGAAACCTGCTCTTTCTCTAGAAAGACCTCCTGGCCCAAGTGCAGAAAGACGACGCTTATGCGTGATCTCTGCTAATGGGTTGGTTTGATCCATAAACTGAGATAACTGGTTGGTACCAAAAAACGAGTTGATCACAGAAGAAAGTGTCTTCGCGTTAATCAAATCGATCGGTGTAAATACCTCGTTATCTCTTACATTCATACGTTCACGAATTGTACGTGCCATACGAGCAAGACCAACACCAAATTGCTGAGATAACTGTTCTCCTACAGTTCTAACACGACGGTTAGAAAGGTGATCGATATCATCTATCTCTGCTTTTGAGTTAATTAACTCAATTAAGTATTTTATGATGGTAATAATATCTTCTTTGGTAAGTACTTGCTTATCCATTTCGATATTAAGACCTAATTTTTTATTCATTCGGTAACGACCAACTTCACCTAAATTATAACGTTGATCTGAGAAGAATAACTTATCGATAATTCCTCTTGCAGTTTCTTCGTCTGGCGGCTCTGCGTTACGTAATTGTCTATAGATGTGCTCTACCGCTTCTTTTTCTGAGTTGGTAGGATCTTTTTGTAGCGTATTATGAATAATAGCATAATCGCCGGTTGAGTTATCTTCTTTATGAAGAAGAATAGTTTTAGTTCCCGTCTCTAAAATTTCCTCAATGTGTTCTTTTTCTAGTTCGGTATCACGATCTAAAACAATCTCGTTTCTTTCTATAGAAACTACTTCACCTGTATCTTCATCTACGAAATCTTCATACCAAGTATTAAGAACACGTGCCGCAAGTTTACGACCTAATACTTTTTTAAGTCCAGATTTAGAAACTTTCACCTCCTCTGCAAGATCAAAGATCTCTAAAATATCTTTATCTCTTTCAAAACCGATGGCACGGAAAAGAGTTGTTACTGGTAATTTTTTCTTTCTATCGATATACGCGTACATTACGCTGTTGATATCGGTAGCAAATTCAATCCAAGAACCTTTAAAAGGAATTACACGGGCTGAATATAATTTTGTTCCATTTGCATGGAAAGATTGACCAAAGAATACTCCCGGAGAACGGTGTAACTGAGAAACTACAACACGCTCTGCACCATTTATACAGAAAGTTCCGCTAGGTGTCATATAAGGAATTGTACCTAAATACACATCTTGAACGATAGTCTCAAAATCTTCGTGCTCAGGATCGGTACAATAAAGCTTTAATCTTGCCTTTAATGGCACACTATAAGTTAACCCGCGCTCGATACATTCTTGGATTGAATAACGAGGAGGATCTACAAAATAATCTAAAAACTCTAATACAAATTGGTTACGGGTATCCGTAATTGGGAAGTTTTCCATGAAGGTATTGTATAACCCTTCATTTCCCCTTTCTTCTGATTTGGTTTCTAATTGAAAGAAATCCTGAAATGATTTAATCTGGATATCAAGAAAATCCGGATAATCAGGTCTGTTCTTTACAGAAGAGAAATTCAATCTTTCAGTTTGCTTTTCTAACATCTATGGACGGAATTTGAGGTTTTCAGCTTTAAAAATTAAAGTTGAAAGCACATAATTAACTTTATAAAATAATGTGCAAAAAATGCACCAACGTATAATACGCAAAAAGGGTTTAGACCTTCAGGATTAACTCCTGAGGTCTAAACCTAAATAATATTGCTTGTTAAGCTTACTTAAGCTCAACCTCAGCTCCTGCTTCTTCTAATTGTGCTTTTAAAGCTTCAGCTTCGTCTTTAGCTACTCCTTCTTTTACTGGTTTTGGAGCACCATCTACTAATTCTTTAGCATCTTTAAGACCTAATCCTGTAAGTTCTTTTACTAATTTAACTACAGCTAATTTAGATCCTCCTGGAGCTTTAAGAATTACATCAAACTCAGTTTGCTCTTCAGCAGCGTCATCACCACCAGCAGCACCACCAGCTACAGCAACTGCAGCAGCAGCAGGCTCAATACCATATTCTTCTTTTAAAATATCAGCTAATTCGTTAACTTCTTTTACTGTTAAGTTTACTAACTGTTCTGCGAAATCTTTTAAATCTGCCATTTTCTATCGTTTTAAAATGTTTTATTTATAATTATTAAAAAGTGCGTACTATTTATTAACCTTCTTTTTCAGAAAGTGTTTTTAAGATACCTGCGATCTTACCACCACTAGACTTAAGCGCTGAAATAACGTTCTTCGTAGGCGATTGTAACAATCCGATGATATCTCCGATAACCTCTTCTTTAGATTTGATATTAGAAAGAGCTTCTAAATACTCATCTCCAACATAAATTGCTTCATCAATAAAAGCTCCTTTAAGAATTGGTTTCTCGTTCTTTTTTCTAAATTCTTTGATCACTTTAGCTGGAGCGTTTCCAGTTTCTGCAATCATAATTGATGTATTGCCTTTTAAAGTTGATGGTAAATCACCGAAATCTTTTTCAGCTGCTTCCATCGCTTTTGCTAGCAATGTATTCTTAACTACCGATAATTTCACGTTAGCTTTAAAACAAGCTCTTCTTAAGTTAGAAGTTGTACCTGCATCTAAACCAGAAATATCTGCTAAATAAATTGTTGAAGTATCAGCTAACTGGGCAGTTAAATCTTTTATTACTTGTGATTTTTCTTCTCTTGTCATAATAATTTAATTATTGCTCAGTAAACCTTTTAGTATCAATCTCAACACTCGGGCTCATCGTGCTAGACATGTGAATACTTTTAATATACACACCTTTAGCGGCCTGAGGTTTTAATTTTACAAGCGTAGTTAATAATTCTCTTGCATTACCTGCAATTTTCTCTGCATCGAAAGATGCCTTTCCAACTGCTGCGTGAACGATACCGGTTTTATCTACTTTAAAGTCAATTTTACCAGCTTTCACATCAGATACTGCTTTTGCAACATCCATAGTAACAGTACCTGTTTTTGGGTTAGGCATTAAACCTCTAGGACCTAAAATTCTACCTAAAGGACCTAATTTACCCATTACGCTAGGCATAGTCACAATAACATCTACATCTGTCCAGCCACCTTTAATTTTCTCAAGGTATTCATCTAAACCAACGTAATCTGCACCTGCATCTTTAGCTTCTTGCTCTTTATCTGGAGTTACTAAAGCTAAAACTTTTACATCTTTACCAGTACCGTGAGGTAATGTTACCACACCTCTAACCATTTGGTTAGCTTTACGCGGATCTACATTTAAACGAACTGCTAAATCTACTGAAGGATCAAAGTTTACGTTAGATATTTCTTTTACTAAAGCAGAAGCTTCGGCTACAGTATACAACTTAGAACTATCAAGCTTTGCCTGAACTTCTTTTTGCTTTTTTGTTAATTTTGCCATTTCTTAGTTTCTTTTTAGATTAAAATGGTGCATCACCTTTTACTGTTATTCCCATAGAACGTGCTGTACCAGCAACCATCTTCATAGCAGACTCAACAGTAAATGCATTAAGGTCTTGCATTTTATCTTCTGCAATCGCTTTAACCTGATCCCAAGAAATACTTGCTACTTTCTTACGATTAGGTTCTCCCGAACCTTTTTTAGTTTTCGCTGCTTCCATAATTTGAACAGCTGCTGGAGGAGTCTTGATAACAAAATCGAAAGATTTATCTTTGTAAACTGTAATTACAACAGGTAATACTTTCCCTTGTTTATCTTGAGTTCTACCATTGAATTGCTTACAGAATTCCATGATATTAACCCCGGCAGCACCTAAAGCAGGTCCAACTGGTGG
>ENA-ORDG01001209-ORDG01001209.1-marine-metagenome-genome-assembly--contig:-NODE-1209-length-10749-cov-6.264993_pt1 | contig 10749 bp, 8 predicted proteins | sample MGYA00248629_ERZ508524 | MGnify/ENA primary metagenome ERZ508524 (study PRJEB26194, sample SAMN05421901) | marine metagenome | isolation source: East of Rio de Janeiro, Brazil, South Atlantic Ocean...
TGAGTTAGTAACCCAGCGTAATAATGTACTCTGACCCCAATATTCAGGTTAGCTAGATCGATAATGTACTCTGACCCCAATTTTTAACCCAATACTTGGGTGATGGCTTGTTTTACTACTTGGTAGCGGGCGGGTAGAGCGCTGTGGGGTGTTTGAACACTGTATAGGGGCTCGGTTACTTCATCTTTTGCTTTGTAGACAGTAAGTTTGTCGGCAAAAGACACAAAGTCTAGTGTGCTGGTGGGCAGCACAGTGTATCCTAACCCTTCGCTTACCGGCAGCAGAATTTGCGAAAGTTGGTTGATGTAGCCAGTATGAGGCAGCTTATTCGGATTAATGTTGGCTAACTCAGCTTCTCCGCAATCGTTAAAATAGCGCTGCAAGTAGTGCATGGCATCAGGGTGATTAATAAGCCCTAGATGCTTGATGACGGCTTTTAATGTTCTACCACCATCAGTTTTACTCTTTGCTTTTCCAGATACGCTTGCTACTTTTGCTACCGAACCCGAACCCGAACCCGAACCCGAACCCGAACCCGAACCCGAACCCGAAATAAAACCCTGCGCGTTTTCAGATAACCCAGGAACCTGCGCAGCAAGCGCATAAGGTAGGCTTCGCGGTAGAATAAGCCCCAATGCTTCTTCGCCTAAATACTCACTATGTATATCTTCACTCTCTGGCTGGTTTGTCACAATGCCAAGCTCCAGCGTATTGTTCGCAATGCCTGACAAAATAGTACGACGAGGTGCGACTTCCACGTGAATATTAAGCGCGCTATGCTGTTTTTGCAGTGCCAGCAGAGCAGGATAAATACGCTGAGCAATCGCGCCTGAGCAGGCCACTACACACTTACCTTCAAAAGGGGCGTCAAACTTTAAGCTGGCAATAAAATCTTGCTCTTTTTCCTGCTGCTCCTTGGCATAGTGGTACACACGCTGGCCCTGTTCAGTTAGCTGAATCCCCTTGCCTAAACGGATGACTAGTTCACACTGACATGCCTCTTCCAGTTTCTTAAGGTGCTGACTTACGCCCGGCTGCGTCATAAACCGTTGCTCTGCGGTGCGCGTAAAGTTCCCCGTTTCTACTAACGTGATGAAGGTGTCTAGCCAAATAGGGTTTATCATTTGGGTATAATTAAGATTTATTAAATTTAGAAAATATCATAATTTCATGTTTCATCTTTGTCTAGCTACTATGTATGCACATTCACTTAAGCGGTGTTCGAGTTGGCCTTCTTGAAGAGGCGGCCGCTTAAGCCATTTCGATAACTTGCACTACATAGGAGTAAGTGATGACTGAAGCAGTAAAAACACCATATCCACGTACGTTTTCTCATATTGGAATTTCAGTACCTGACTTAGAAGCTGCCGTGAAATTTTATACCGAAGTACTTGGCTGGTACCTCATCATGAAGCCAACCGAGATTGTTGAAGATGACTCGGCGATTGGCGAAATGTGTACCGATGTATTTGGTCCAGGTTGGGGGAAATTTCGCATTGCGCACCTTTCAACAGGTGATCGTGTCGGCGTTGAAATTTTTGAGTTCAGCAACCAAGAGAACCCAGAAAACAACTTTGAATATTGGAAAACCGGTATCTTCCATTTCTGTGTTCAAGACCCAGATGTAGAAGGCTTGGCTGAGAAGATTGTCGCTGCTGGTGGTAAAAAGCGAATGAAGGCGCCGCGTTATTACTATCCGGGTGAAAAGCCTTACCGCATGATTTACATGGAAGACCCGTTTGGCAACATCCTTGAAATTTATAGCCACAGCTATGAGTTGCATTATGCAAGCGGCGCTTACGAATAAGCATTGTTTGTAAGGTCTGTTACTTATCGCTTCATGCTTGTATGTAGCGGGTGTTAATTAGCAGGAAGGCGAGGGCGTTAATAGCAATTAAACGTACCTCGCCTTTTTATTTTTAATTAGGCTAACCGAACCTGCCAGATACATAAGGGTTCGTAGCCTTTTCGGTTGCAACCGTAGTGGTTGGCCCATGACCCGGGTAAATCGTCATATTATCCGGCAGCACCATAATTTTCTGTTTAATCGAGTCGATTAATTGCTGATGATTACCTTGTGGGAAATCAGTTCTGCCAATAGAGCCTGCGAAAATTACATCACCCACAATAACGCGATTACTTGAGCGTTCTACCAGCACCACATGACCAGGTGTATGACCCGGGCAATGCAGCACTTCTAGCGTTAAATTGCCCACTGAAATGGTATCGTTGTCGTTTAACCACTCGTTGGGAGCAAAAGGCTGGGCGGGTGGAAAGCCAAACATCTGGCTTTGCTGCATAAGTGCATCTAGCCAGAATTTATCGCCAATATGCGGCCCAACAATAGGTACACCGTAATGTTCAGCAATGGCGACAGTGCCGCCCACATGATCTAAGTGCCCATGAGTGAGTATAATTTTCTCTATACTCACGCCTTTATTCGATGCAGCTTCAATCAACTTTTCAACGTCGCCGCCTGGGTCGACAAACGCGCCTTTGTTAGTGGATGAATCCCAAATTAATGAACAGTTTTGGGCAAAGGGCGTAACGGGTATAACTTGAATTTCCACGGTTTAACCTTTTGATTCTTTGTTGCTTGGAGCGAAATAAAAAAAATAAAGCAGTGCGCCAACCACTAATTCACCCAGTAAAAATAGCCACGCGTTGGTTGACGACTGTGCAATAGACCATGCGCAAACCGCTAGTGCGACAAAGGGTATCAGACGTCGAAACAGGTTTACAGGGCTGGCAAATGCGCCTGCAGAGCCGTTAAAATAAGCGTCTTTCTTAGAAGTATCTTGCTGCATGCCGCTTTGTGAATAAGCGCTCTGCAAGGAAGTTTCCTGTAAAGGTGCCCTCTGCAATGAAGCCCGCTGTGCTTTCATCAACACCACTACACACACGGCGTAAACCACAAGCCGTGCAAGCACGCTTGAAATAGCTAACCACACAAAGCTGCCGCTCAGCGCCATAGTACCGGCAAATATTCCCAGTATTGATATGGAAACTGCTGGGGTAGCAAAGGATGTGTGAATCTCACCTAACTTCTGTCCCAGTTTACCTGGAATAAGTGACTGCTGCGCCATAGAGAACGTAAGTCGAGACGTAGATATCATATTCGCTAACAAGTTACCGGCAACAGACACTACGGCGGTTAGCGTCATAATAAGCGCCCCAGTTTCGCCAAATATCATATTGGCGAGTGCAATAAGTGGTGCGCTATCCGGCTTTGCAGGCCCTACAGTGTGCCAATAAAGCCACTGCACGCAAAAGTAAAATATGGCAATACCTGAAACCGTAAGCATTAAAGCGCGAGGTATGGTCTTTTTGGGTGAACTGGTCTCGCCGCTCGTGACCACTACCGTTTCAAAACCAATAAAAGCGTAAAGCGTAAGCAGGGCACCAGCAGATATGGTGTCAAATGCAGGCACAACGGTTTCCGAAGAACGTGTTAGCGCAGTAGAAAAATCGAGCTGCCAGTAACCAACCGCAATAAGCGCCACGAAAGGCAGCAGTTTTAGCACCGAGATAGTATCAAGTGAACGCATGGCGGCCTTAAGGCCGACAATATTCACTACGATTAGTGCTGTGGTAAGCGCGATAATAGCGAATGACTTGCCTATTCCCGCATTCAGTTCGGGCCACACATAGCCGGCGTATAGCAATAACACGTGCATGTTGGCGGCAATCGCCGTTGCGCGAGCCAAGTAGTAAATAAAGCCAGTTTGAAACGCCGCTGCGTCGCCAAAGCCTTTCTGGGCGTACACCACAGGTCCACCGGTTTCTTGGTACAGCGTCGCTAGCTGCCCAAAACACCACACAATGGCCAGCATTAGCGCGCCAAAAATCAAAAAGATGTAAGGGCTGAAAGCGCCGAGCTCAGCGGCCATTTTAGCGGGCAGAGCAAAAATGCCCGCCCCAATAAGGCCATTTAACACCAAAAGGGCAGCGCCAATGCCGCCAATCCCTTTGGTTAACAGGCTTTTGTTTTCGCTACTCATTTAGAAAAAACTTCTTCTCCAGCCACATAAGTTGCGTGTACTTCGGTTTTCCAAATGTCTTTGGCATCAATGGTAAAAATATCTTGGTCGACCAAGATAAAGTCTGCCCATTTTCCTGGCGTTAGTGTGCCTAAGGTATCTTCCATGTGCCCTGCGTAGGCAGCATCTAAAGTAAACCCTTTAAAGGCTTGTTCAATGGTTAACGCTTCGTGGGCATACCAACCTTTTACGGGTTGATTGTTTCTGTCTTGTCGCGTAACCGCAGCGTGAAGCCCGTAAAATGGGTTAGCAAGCTCTACAGGGAAATCAGAGCCTAAGGGCAGTGCAATGCCCGAATCGAGTAGCGTTTTCCACGCGTAAGCGCCTTTCATACGATCTTTGCCAAGGCGATCTTCCGCCATGTTCTTATCGCTGGTGGCGTGAGTAGGCTGCATGGAAGGTAACACCTTTAGCGAAGCAAAGCGGGCTAGGTCGTCAGGCGCAATCACCTGTGCATGCTCAATGCGGTTGCGCAGTTCGCTGCCGCCAATACTCTTAAACGTGGTTTCAAACTCGTTCAGTGCAACATGGTTAGCCTTATCACCAATGGCATGGTAGTTAAGCTGGAAGCCCGCACCAATTACCGTAGTAAACAGTTGGGTCATATCTTCTGGTTGAGTTAACAGCAAACCATGTTGATGCGGTGCATCTGAATAAGGTTCAAGCAATGCTGCGCCTCGGCTACCTAGTGCACCATCGCCATAGGCTTTTACCGAACGAATATATAAAAAGTCGTCTTGGTCGCGAATAGTACCATTGCCCAGCATGGTGCTGAGGTCAGGGTCTGTCGCACTCACCATGGCATAAATACGCACAGGCAAGTCACCTTCTACCGCTTCTTTTAAATAGAAATCGTAAACGTCTCTGTCTATGCCAGCATCGTGCATTGACGTAACACCATTTGCTAGTAAGTGCTCACCTGCTGCATGTAATTGTTGCTCGTAAATAGCGTTGCTTGCTTTAGGCAAATGCGCTTCTATTAATTGCGATGCATTATCAATGAAAACACCGGTAGGATTACCGTCAGCGTCTTTAATGATTTCGCCCCCTGCAGGCGATGGGGTGTCTTTAGTTATACCCGCAATTTCCATCGCTTTACTGTTCACCCAGGTAGCGTGGCTGTCTACACGAGCTAGTGCCACAGGTCGGTCAGAAATGACTTTATCTAGGTCAGCCGCTGTTGGAAACGCTCTGTCAGACCACAATTCCTGGTTCCAACCGCGCCCGGTAATCCAAGCTTGTTGTCCATTTGCAAAGGCGTATTCGGCAACTGTCTTGGCCGCGTCTTGTGCACTGCTACTTTCTCGCAAATCGACTTCCAACAAGTTTGCGCCTAAGCCTAGCAAATGCCCGTGAGCGTCGATAAGCCCTGGAAGCATGACTTTGCCTTTGCCATCAATAGTGCTATCGACAGGCGTGTTGCCTTTGTCGATATCTAATGCAACCACTTTGCCTTCATCAATGACAAGGTTTTTAAACGTAATGAGTTTGCCACTTTCATTTAACGTATAGCCTTTTACGTTCTCAACAAGCGTTGCAGCATCCACCGTAAGCGTGGTGGTCATAGCGCCTAACGTTGCCGCTGTTGCAAACGTTGCGGTTAGCAATTTTGAAAGCGAGTGCTTTTTAAATGTCAGTGCCGACAATGTAGAGTTCATAGTGAGTTTCTGCCTTTTTTATTTCTGTTTTATTCTTTGTTCTTATACCGAGTTGTCCAAATTTCGATAGCTGTGCGCTAACAAAACGCTATGCCTCAACACGCTCAGTTTCTTCAAGTTCATCTTCGTCATCAAGGTCAAGAATGGGAGGCTGCAGCAAAAAATCTCTCTCCCAAATTTTAGCCATACTCGACTGGCTAATGTTGCCACCACTCAATATAACAAGAGCGGTTTGCCCAGGTGGAGTGTTGGCAGCCCAAGCCGCTACTGCAGCCATGGTCATCGCGCACGTGGGCTCAATATGAAGCTTTAGTAAATGATGTAGCCATTGGGTCCAATAAGCAATTTGCAGCTCATCTACTTCGTAGAAATCATCTATTTCTTGCAGTATAGGAAACGTTACATCGCCAACAGAAGGCGTGGCTGCACCGTCTGCTAAGGTATTTGGAGCATAGTCTAAAGCAATGATCTCACCAGCTTGCAACGACATAGAGGCATCATTCGCTTCGGCGGGCTCAGCGCCAATAACCAATGCATTTGGCTGTAGTGCGCGAGTTGCCAGTAATGAGCCCGACAATAACCCTCCGCCACCACACGGCGCAAAGACAGCATCCACCTCACCAATTTCGTTAAGCGCTTCTAACGTTGCCGTGCCTTGTCCTGCTACAATATCTTTGTGGTTAAACGGCGGTATCCAGACCGTGTCTGGTGCTTTTGAGGCTTGCTCGACAGCCGCATCTGCTTCTGGACGGGTAGGAAATAGTTTTAATTCAGCACCATAGCTTTGCGTAGCGGCAGCTTTTATTGGCGAAATGGTCTCGCTCGCAAAAATAGTGGCCTTAATACCAAAGTGAGCTGCTGCATAGGCTACTGCCTGAGCATGATTTCCAGAACTATTGGCGACCACATGCTTCGGTAAACGACCTTCCTCTTTCAACCGGGCTAAAAAATTCATGGCGCCGCGAATTTTGAATGCCCCGATGGTCTGTAAGCACTCCGCTTTAAACAGAATGCGGTTGCCCATCCATTTGTTGAGCAACGAAGATTCAACAATCGGCGTTTTCTTTACGTCGCCTTTTATACGTTCATAGGCTTGTTTAATGTCTTCGAAATTTGGGGAAATACTCATTAAGTAACGCTCTTTTCATTTTGGTTTTTTTATGGGGTAGCGCCGACAAGGGCCTTTACGCACTAAAAGGAAATCGGAAGCCTTACAGTGCCAGATACTATTAGATAACGCCAGAGCCTATACCACATAAGACAATTCATATTTATTTAATAATTCTACTTTAGTATACCGGCGCTAGTTACCGGAGACAGGCACATGTTAAGCAAACACAACCATCGTATTTACGCCTTACCTACGGTTTTGTTTCTTTTTCTCACCTTTTTATTTGTTTCTGCTGGTGTTTTTATTCAAAACGATGAACGCGCAGCACGTATTTCTAAAGCGCAGTCGGTTGCCGAGCAGGTAAAAATTAGTCTTGAAGTTTTCTCAAGCGAACGTATTCAAGCGCTGCACAACCTAATGCGAAACTGGCCCACCTTTGAGCCAAACCAAGTAGACTGGTTTAATGCGCAAGCCCTGTCATTGATGGGCATGCAGCGAGGCTTTTCATCGTTGGTATTTGTCGATGCGAGCGGTGAGATAGCGTGGGTGGCAACACCATCTTCCGGTATCAAAACCCGTATAGACAACAGCCTCATTGGCCATCCTATGGACGCGTTGGGCTTAAACATATCGCGTTTGTCCGAGGATTTGGAAAGCACGCTTTTGTATTCAGATGCTGCTCAACATCACTTTATCGTTGTGGGCAGGGCCATAAGCCCTCAAGAGCCTGAGCACGGATTTCTGGTGGCGGGGTTCGACGTACAAACCATATTAACCGTGATGTTAGGCGAGTTAGTAGGCCCACAGTTTAACTTTCAGCTTAACGCCGACAGTGCAACGCTTTTTCAAAGCGGTGAGTTAGTCAACGATGGCACCATTGTGTCGCTTTTGCCGTTCAGTTTTTTAGAACGCGATTTTTACCTTTCCATGCAGTCTCAGCTAAGCCCATATAACGCAGGCTTGTTAATTATTATGATTGGACTGTTGATGTCAGCGCTAGTTAGCTATGTGCTGCACAAGCAGCTTAAAGGCGCGGTTAATTTGTCTTTGAGTCAGCAGCGTTACCTCACCGCTAGCGAAGCCTCCCTTGATGCGCTTCTTATTTATCAGCCAACAGATGATGACTTTTCTCTAGTAGAAGCAAACTCATACAGTCGCTATCTATTTCGCGGTGCATGTGATGTATTGCGGTCCATGAGCTTAGCCGAGCAAACGCGATATTTAGGCTTAAGTAGTGAATTTAAAAACGCCAAAAACGTGGCTGAACTTGGCGTGCCTTATGAAGCTCACCTTGCCATTCATAGTGATAAGATTGCGCCTCAATGGATAAAAGTTCAGGTGGTAAAAGCTGGTGACAATATTGCGGTGACCGTAAGGGACGTGACGGAACGTTTTCGCGCCCAGCATGATTTAAAGCGTAGCGAAGAAAAGTATCGCCGCTTAGTTGACGGCATGCACCGCCACTTTGTTTACACCAAGACCGTTGAGCACAACTTTATGTATGTGAGCGCAGGTATTGAAAAGATTTTAGGGTTTAGCGCAGAAGACTTCTGTGCGAACGAGTCGAAGTACGTTCGCCAAGTACCTGACGAGACGTTTGAGATACGCCAAACCATTGCCCGTGGCGAAAAGCCCGAGCCTTATATTGTGCATTATCAAGGCAAGGTCGGCGAACCGTTAGCGATTGAATTTTCAGACACGCCCATTGTCGACGAGCAAGGATTACTGGTTGCCGTTGAAGGCATAGCTCGCGATGTGACGAAAGAGCTGGCGCTGCAGGAAGAAGTGTATTTTCAAGCTAACCATGACCAGTTAACCGGGCTGTTTAATCGCTATGCATTTGATGAGAAACTGCGAGCGATCCTTGATGAAACGCATAAAGCGGCTGGTCAGCAGGGCGAGAGCAAGGCTTTAAACCACATTGATTTTGAAAAAGTGGCGAGTATCAATTCGCCTCGCGCTTACCACAAGCAAAGCGTGATGTGCTTTATCGATATGGATCGATTCAAGTTAGTAAACGACAGCTGTGGTCATCCAGCCGGCGATAAGCTACTAAAAGAAATCTCCACCATATTTAGGCAATACGTGAATGGGCAAGATCTGCTTGCCCGAATAGGGGGAGACGAGTTCTGCATTATATTTCGCAATCAAAGTTTGGATGAGGTGACCAAGCGCCTAGACAAGCTTTTATTGGCGATTTCAAATTATCGTTTTGTTTATGACGACAAGTTGTTCTTTGTGGGGGCAAGCATTGGCGTTATCGAAATAAACGAGAGTACACAAAGTGCAGAAGCGTTAATTAAAGCTGCTGACAACGCGTGTTACAAAGCCAAACACTTGGGTCGAAACCGTTACTTTGTGTTTCATGATAATGACTCGCAAATGGCCATTGATGACAGTGAAAACCAGGTGTTACATGCCTTGCATCACGCATTACAAAACGACGGGTTTGAGTTGTATAGCCAAGCTATCATGCCGCTTAACGTGCCCAACCAAGAAAAGGCCGCCCAACTTCAGCATTACGAGATTTTGCTTCGTCTAAATGCAAAAGACAGTGGCCTTATAAGCCCGGGGCTTTTCATCCCGTTGGCAGAACGTCACGGTTTAATGAACAAAGTGGATATGTGGGTGGTAGATAACACCCTTAAAACCCTTGAACGTAACCCCGCTCACATCGATAACGTGGGCAAAGTCGCGATTAATTTATCGGGTATTACATTGGGTGATGAAATGGCGCTGCATAAGATTGCCAAGCGTATGCAAAGTACTTCTGTACCTGCTGAGAAAATTTGTTTTGAGATTACAGAAACAACAGCGGTAACTAACTTAAGCGCTGCTAAACATTTCATTTCTACACTACGCGATTTGGGGTGTAGCTTTGCCTTAGACGACTTTGGTGCTGGTATGTCCTCGTTCACCTACCTGAAAAACCTAGATGTTGATTACGTTAAGATCGACGGCTCCTTTGTGCGAAATATCGTTCACGATCCTATCGATCATGCTACAGTAACTGCGATAAATAATATCGCGCACAGTATGGGTAAACAGACCGTGGCCGAGTTTGTGGTCGATAACGCGACCGCCGAAGTTTTACGAGAGCTTAAAGTAGATTTCGGTCAAGGCTTTGCTTTGGATAAACCCAAGCCACTGGCGCATAGAGTTCAATGGCGAGTTAAACTTGCCTCTGCCTAAAAGGAAATGTCATGGGTTTATTTGATACCATCATGGGTAATGCAAGCGAGACTAGCGCTTCAGATGTTCAAGAAGAGCTTACGCCTATACTTGCTGCTAACGAAACCGTTACCTCTGCGTTTAAGCTAGTGCGCGATTTAAGTGTATTCACAAACAAGCGCCTAATCCTTATTGATAAGCAAGGCCTTACCGGGCGCAAAGTGAACTATCATTCAATACCTTATAAATCTATTACGCAGTTTATCGTTGAGACGGCAGGGCATTTTGATACTGACGCCGAGCTTAAAATTTGGCTGTCGGGCAAAGCCGATCCTATTGAGATTGAACTAAGTGCATCGTCTGCTCAGGCGGTACAGCAAAACCTAGCAACCCAGATGTTTAGCTAGTTTCTGCATTTGTAATACTTGATAGATGCTTTGAAGTAGCAAGTAAAGAAAGTCTAATCACCCTGCAAGTGCACAAAGCGCTACAACGCAAACATGCACAAAATAAGCGTTAATTAAACTGACCAAAAAAAAGCGATGCTTCATAAGCATCGCTTTTTGCTTTTTACTGCTTTCTAGGGCTTGTTGAGCTTAGATGTACAGAGATCAACAGGCCCCAGGCTCTAACCGTATTAGTCTTTCAAGTTACGGTTAAAGAAGTTAGTAATAGTTTTGTATAAATGAATGCCCGTTTGCTTACCACGGATGCTGTGCTTCTTGCCCGGGTAATCCATAGTTTCAAATGGAATTGCCAAGTCTTGAAG
>ENA-ORDG01001213-ORDG01001213.1-marine-metagenome-genome-assembly--contig:-NODE-1213-length-10734-cov-2.590973_pt1 | contig 10734 bp, 8 predicted proteins | sample MGYA00248629_ERZ508524 | MGnify/ENA primary metagenome ERZ508524 (study PRJEB26194, sample SAMN05421901) | marine metagenome | isolation source: East of Rio de Janeiro, Brazil, South Atlantic Ocean...
GACCGCCGGGACCGCATCCGCGCCAACCACGGCGCCACCCACCTGCTCCACGCCGCGCTGCGCAAGGAACTGGGCGCGCATGTGACGCAGAAGGGCAGCCTGGTTGCGGCTGATCGCCTGCGCTTCGACTTCTCGCATCCCGAAGCGCTGACGCATGCGCAGATCGCCGCGATCGAGGCGGATGTGAACGCGCAGGTGCGCCATAATGAGGAGGTGACGACCCGCCTCATGACTCCGGACGATGCGGTCGCCGCGGGCGCCATGGCGCTGTTCGGCGAGAAATATGGCGATGGGGTCCGCGTCCTGTCGATGGGGAAGGGCGACGACGCTCATTATTCCGTCGAACTGTGCGGCGGCACGCATGTCCGCGCCACCGGCGACATCGCCCTGTTCAAGATCGTATCGGAAAGCGCCGTCTCCTCGGGCGTGCGCCGGATCGAGGCGCTGACCGGCGAGGCTGCCCGCGTGTGGCTGGTGGAGCGCGACGACAAGCTGCGTCAGACCGCCGCGGCGCTCAAGACCACGCCCGAAGACGTGCCCGCGCGCATCGCCGCGCTGGTCGAGCAGAGCCGCAAGCTGGAGCGGGAGCTGGCCGAAGCGAAGAAGGCGCTGGCGCTCGGCGGCGGCGGCGCGGCCCAGGCCGCCGGGCCGGAAAAGGTCGGCAGCATCGATTTCCTGGGGCAAGTCATCGACGGCCTCGATCCCAAGGAATTGCGCGGCATCGTCGATCAGAACAAGGCGGCGCTGGGCAGCGGCGTGTCGGCCGTGCTGGCTGTGGTCGACGGCCGCGCCAGCATCGCCGTTGGCGTGACCGACGATCTCAAGAGCAGCATCAGCGCCGTCGATCTGGTTCGCGCGGGTGTGGAAGCGCTTGGCGGCAAGGGCGGCGGCGGCCGGCCCGACATGGCGCAGGGCGGCGGGCCCGATGGCGACAAGGCGCAGGCCGCGCTCGACGCCGTCAAGGCTGCGCTGGCAAGCGTCCCGGCGTAAAAGACGGCCTATGGTGGTGGAAGCCGCCAGGGTGCTGGTGAGGCGGCTATCGGCGAGGGTTCAATAGGCCTCGCCGCCGCACAGCACCCGGCCGGTGCCGCGATGGTCCACGACGCAGGCGGCCTTGCCCGCGACGATCACGTCGCCTGATCCGCTGGCGACGACCCGCGCGTTGACCTCCGCCGTCAGCGCGACATTGCCGGGGCCGTCATTGCCGATCTCCGCCTGCCGCGCCCGCAAGGCTTCGGCGGCGACCGCGCCCGGGCCTGTCACATGAATATTGGCGACGCCGGTCCGCCCGGCCAAAGTCGCGCGGCCGCCGCCCGCCAGCATCAGGTCGATGCGGTCGAGCTGAACGTCGCCGACCGCTATGTCGCCATTGCCCCCCAGGACGATCTGGCCGCGCAGGCCCTTCAGCCGGTCGATGCTGATCGATCCGCCGCCCGTCAGCATCACGCGGTCGAGCATCCCCGTCGACACGCGCACGATCGCGGTGCCGCCGCCCTTTTCGCCCGAGCGCAGCCGATCGGCGGTGATGCTGAGCGTGCGCCCGGATACATCGACATGCAGCCGGTCGAGCATGGCCTGGTCCCCCTCGGCGCGCGCCGAGGGACCCAGCCCGGTGACCAGCGTGACGGTGACGGGCGCATCGACGCGGATGCTGTCGAAGCTGGTGATGGTGTAGCCGCGCGTCGCCGCGGCGGCGGGCGCCGCCATCGCCAGACCGGCGAGGATCAGGGCGCGCAGTGCGCCTCGCCGGGGCCTACGCCTGTGGTCGTGCATTGCGCCTTGCCTTTCACCGTTACGTCGCCGGGGCCCATGATGCTGATAGCGACCCGGCCGTCGGATGCGAAGTCGATGTCGCCCGCGCCCAGGATCGACACGTCGGCGCTGCCGACCTTCAGCGCCTCCCCGTCAATATCCCCGGCGCCGGTGAGGGACAGCTTCGCCGTGTCGGCCGTGCCCGCGATCCTGACCGATCCCGCGCCGGTGATGTCGGTGGTCAGCGACTTGAGCTTCACCGTGCCGACGCGGAAATCGCCCGCGCCGGTCAGCGACAGGTCGAGGCTGTCGCCTTCCGCCTTGTCCAGATCGAAGTCGCCGGCGCCGGTCAGGTCCGCGCCGCGGATCGCGGGCATCGTCACATGCACGGTCGCGCTGTGATCATTCCTGTCATCGTCCCAGTTCCACTTCGACTTGCGGCCGATCACCAGCTTGCCGTCCTTGACCTGGATGTCGAGATCCGCGACCGCGTCGGCATTGCCTTGCGCCTTGACGGAGAAGTCCGGCGCAATGGTCACGGCGACATGGTCCGGGCCCGTCGCCTCGATCGCGGAGAAGTCGCGAAGCGTCGACCAGTCCTGCGCCGTGCGGGCGACTTCGTCCGCAGCGGGGGATTCATCGGTGCGCGAGCAGGCGCTGGTGGACAGCAGCAGGCTCGACATGGCCAGAGCAAGGAAGGGGAGGGACCGGGACATCGCAATCTCCTGATGTGTATTGCCGACATAATACACAAGATGGTGGCGGTTCCAAGCCTCTTGTTCGTCGCACCATATCGATCATGATAGATGATTGAAAAAGCGGAGTCTCCCATGAAGCGCCTGTCTGTCACGCTGCCCTTCGTCGCGCTTCTGCTGGCGCCCGCCGGCGCGGCCGCCCAGGCGGACCCGCAGATGGACGCGGACGGCGCCCGCTGGTGGCGGCATGTGCAGGCGATCGCCAATGACGGCATGGAGGGGCGGGGCACCGGCACGCCGGGCTATGACCGCGCGGCGGAATATGTGATCGGGCAGTTCCGGGCGCTCGGGCTCAAGCCCATGGGTGTCGATGGCTACAAGCAGCCGGTCGCCTTCGTCGAGCAGGTGGTGCAATCGGACCGGAGCAGCGCCATGCTGGTCGGGTCGCAGGGGCAGACGCCCTTGTCGGTGCCGGGGGACCTGATCTTTTCTGGCAGCGGCGGCCCCGTTCCCGCAGCGATCGACGCGCCGCTGGTCTTCGCCGGCTACGGCCTGCACCTGCCGGAGGCGGGACATGATGATTTTGCGGGACTGGACCTCAAGGGGAAGATCGTGGTGGTGCTGTCGGGCGGCCCCGCGAACATCTCGGGCGCGCTCAAATCCCACGCCCGGTCGGAGCGCGCCAAATATCTGGCGTCGCAAGGGGCCGTCGGCCTCATCAGCCTGGTCACGCCGGCGCAGGTCGAAATCCCCTGGAAGCGGCGCGTCGACCTCGCTGGCGCGCCGTCGCTCTATTATGCCGACGCGGCGCTGCGCGAAAGCGATCGTCCCTTCCTCAACGCGCAACTCGACCCGGCCCGTTCGCCGCTGTTGTTCGACGGATCGGGCCATGATTTTGCGGCGGTAGCGGCAGCGGCCGATGCGTCCGCGCCGGTAGCGAGCTTTCCTCTGGCCCAGCGCCTCAAGGCCCGGGTCGAAGCGACGCGGCGGGAACTGTCCTCGCCCAATCTGATCGCCGTGATGCCGGGCAGCGACCCCACCCTTCGCAATGAATATGTCGTTCTGTCCGCACATCTGGACGGCTATGGCATCGGCACGGCGGTCAAGGGCGATGCCATCTACAACGGCGCCTTTGACAATGCCTCGGGCGTGGCGAGCCTGCTGGAAATCGGCCGCGCGCTGCAGGCCGCCAAGGTGAAGCCCAAGCGCTCCATCCTCTTCGCCATCGTCACGGCGGAGGAGAAGGGGCTGCTCGGCTCCCGCTATTTCGCGCGGCGTCCGACCGTGCCCGCAGCCGCCATCGTGGCCGACCTCAATTTCGACATGGCGCTGCCGATCTTTCCGCTGACCAGCGTGACGCCCATCGGCTATGACCAGAGTTCGCTGGGGCAGGATGCGGCGGCGGTCAGCGCAGCGATGAACCTGCCGATCACGCCTGATCCTTTTCCCGATCGCAACGTCTTCATCCGGTCGGACCAATATGCCTTCATCCGAGAAGGCATTCCGGCCCTCTTCTTCAAATATGGCTTCAAGGCGGATAGCCCGGAGGCGGTCACCGAAAAGGCGTGGCGCGCCAATCTATACCACTCGCCATTTGACGATCTGGATCAGCCGGTGATGCCGGCGGAGACGGCCAGGCTGAACGCCTATGTGACGGCCGTCACCTTGCGAGTGGCCAATGCGCCGACGCGGCCGCAATGGAATGTGGACAGTTTCTTCAAACGTTTCGCCAAATGAACGGGGGCGGAAGGCGATGCGCCTCCGCCCCCTTTAGATCAGGCGGCTGCCCGGTCGAGATAGGGCAGATGCTGCGTCAGCGACGGCGGCAGGCCGTTGACGATCAGCGTCCGCGCCTGGTGCCAGAGCGCGGACAGCAGCAGCAGCGCCGATCCAATGACCAGGCTGGTGAGCGCCCAGGACAGTTCGACCGCGCCCGCCTGGCGGAAGAGCGCGTAGAGGGCGAAGAGCACATAGGCCAGGCTGGACACCAGCAGCGCGCGGCGGTCGATGGCGAGCGCCACCAGCCCGAAGGCGATGTAGAGGGCCACGACCAGCAGGGCGCGCCCGCCGCCAATCTCGTCGCCGTTCAGCACGCCCAGCAGGTGGAAGAGCGAATGCGCGATCATCGGCGCTGCGGCGAGGTGCAGCCAGAAGGCGACATCGGAGCGGCGCGTCAGCCGCGCCCGATCGGTCATGTCCCAGCGCATCGCCAGCAGGAAGATCGCAACGCCCGACGCCAGGAGCAGCACGAAGGGCAGCGTGTCATTGTCGGGAAAGGCGGCGAGCACCAGCCCGGCCAGGACACCGGCCGCGGCGGCTGCGCCGGCCGCGACGGTGATCGGCACCATGAAGCGCCGCCAGTGCAGCGCCGCGCCGATCGCGCCGACGGCCGCTGCGCCCGACAGGATCAGCGATGCGGCCCGATCGCCGGCGTCGGGCCAGATCTGCGCGCCCAGCGCGCCCGCCGCAAAGGCGATGCCGCCCACGAAGCCGCAGAGCAGCAGGATGGACGGGAGCGCCATGCGACGCTGGCGCGTGAAATATTCGGCCAGGCCCCAACTGGCGGCGGCGACCAGCAGGCCGGACATGAAGGCGGGATGGTGTTCGGGTGCGCCGAATCGCAGGCTGTTGCCCAGCCAGCCGAGCGCGATCAGCAGGATGACGCTGGCGATGGCGACGAAAATATCGTTGAAGCCGGTCAGCAGCCGGAAATGTTCTTCGTCCACCGCGCTGGTCGCGCGCGACCGCGCGACATGGTCGCGCAGCGCCTGCGCTGCTTGCGGCGAGAGGACTCCGGCCGTTACGGCATCCTGCAAATCGCTTTCGCTATACATGGCTCATGCTCCCATCAGGGTCTGGTGCGGCCATGCTATCACCGCTGTATTATGACATCAATACAGTTGTTTTTCGGCTTTTTCTGCGGCTTTGACGATGTTAGCGCGGGACGAATCATAAGAGAGGACGCTGTTCATGACCCTGCCGCCGCTGCTTCGCGATCGCCTGTCGCTGCCGCTGATCGGCTCGCCGATGTTCATCATCTCGCAGCCCGATCTGGTCATCGCCCAGTGCCGCAGCGGCATCGTCGGCGCCTTTCCCTCGCTCAATGCGCGCCCGTCGGGCATGTTCGAACGCTGGCTGCAGCAACTGGGGGAGGCGTTGACCGAGCAGGACGCCCCCTTCGCGGTCAACCTGATCGTCCATCGCACCAACACGCGGCTGGAGGAGGATTTGGAGCTTTGCGTGCGCTATCGCGTGCCGATCGTGATCACCTCGCTCGGCGCGCGTGAGGATGTGAACCAGGCGATCCACAGCTATGGCGGCATCGTCCTGCATGACGTCATCAACAATATGTTCGCCAGGAAGGCGGTGGAGAAGGGCGCGGACGGCCTGATCGCTGTGGCGGCCGGAGCGGGCGGCCATGCCGGCACGCTCTCGCCCTTCGCGCTCGTCCAGGAAATCCGCCAGTGGTTCGACGGCCCGCTCGCCCTGTCGGGCGCCATCGCCACGGGCCGGGCGATCGCCGCCGCACGCATGATGGGCGCTGATCTGGGCTATATGGGCACGCCCTTCATCGCCACGCAGGAGGCGAATGCCGAAGCCGCCTACAAGCAGATGATCGTCGATGGCAGCGCGGCCGACATCGTCTATTCCGATGTCTTCACCGGCGTGCTTGGCAATTATCTGCGGCCCAGCATCGTCGCGGCGGGGCTGGACCCCGACGCGCTGCCCAAGGCCAAGGACATGGACTTCGCGAGCCTGACAGGCGGCGAAAAGAAGGCCTGGCGCGACGTCTGGGGCGCGGGCCAGGGGATCGGCGCGATCGCAAAGGTCCAGCCTGCCGCCGATTTCATCGCGGGACTGAAGGCGCAGTATCGCGCCGCGGTGGAGGGTTTTACGGCCTGACGCCGGCCACTGCGCTCGGCGCTGCCGCGGGCTGCAGGAAGGCGCGCAGTTCCGCCACGAAGCGATCGAACTGGTCGTGGTGCAGCCAATGGCCGGCATCGTCGAACTCGACCAGATGGGCGTCGCGGAAATGCGCCATGCGCCCGTCCTTGGCGGGGTTTGAAGCCCAGCTATTCCGGCCCAGGCACAGCAGGGTCGGGCAGGCGATGCGCTTCCAGAATTCGGGCAGCTCCGCATCCGACGCCGCTTCGGGCGCGATCCCTTTCATGTAAGGATCGAATTTCCAGCTGTAGCTGCCATCCTCGTTGCGGTTCACGCCATGCTGGGTCAGGTGCATCGCCTGTTCGAGCGACAGCGCTTCATTGCGCTCGCGCATCCGGCCGACGGCTGCCTCGATCGTCGGATAGGAGCGGGGCGTGCGCCGGGCGCGGGTGCGGCGACCGTCGATCCAGTCGCGCCAGATGTCGGGCGCCGCCCGGTCCGCCTGTTGCCGCAGGCTGTCGGGTGACCGCCCCAGCCCTTCGATCGCCACGATCTTCTGCACCTTGTCGGGATACAGGCCGGCGAAGCGCAGGCTGATCGACCCGCCGAGCGAATGACCGACGATCGTCACCGGCGCGCGATCGAGCAGGTCGACCAGCAGCGCCAGGTCATAGACGAAATGGGCGATCGGATAAGCGCCGGTCGGGGACCAGGCGCTGTCGCCATGGCCGCGCAGGTCCGGCGTGATGACATGATAGTCCTGCGCCAGCGCGCGCGCCGTCCAGTCCCAGCTGCGGGCATGATCGAAGCCGCCATGGACCAGGATCAGCAGCGGCGCGGAGGGATTGCCCCAGTCGAGATAGTGAAGGCGCGTCCGCAGCGAGGTGAAGAAATGCGAGGTAGGGGTTGGAACGGGCGGCATGTCCAGGGTCCTGCGATAACGGGCTGCGCTGTCGCCAATCCATTGGCCAGCCCGTTCCTTCTTGCAAGCGCGAATGGACAAACGTGCGTCTTTTCCGCGATTTCGCTTTTCTTTGCCGCCGATTTATTGCCCTGCGACGAGAACATGCGCCGCTAGAGCCGGTCGACGGGCGGCGAGAAATAGATCATCCCGTTCTGGCGCGACGGCGCGCGCACGCTGTTCACGGCGCGGGCCAGCTCGGCCTGGCGGAACGGCTTGTCCAGCCGGGGGCGGCTGCTGGCGTGGGGCGGCAATTCCGCAAAGCCGGTGATGATGATGACGGGCAGGCCCGGATGGGCTTGCTCGATCGCGTCGGCCAGTTGCGCGCCGGTCATGCCGGGCATGGCATGATCCGTCACCACCATATCGACACGGGACTGTTGCAGCATGCGCAGGGCGTCGGTCGCGCTGCCGGCCTGGAAGACGGTATGGCCCAGATCCTCCAGCATGCCCGCCGTGTTCATCAGCACAAGATTATCATCGTCCACCGCCAGGATGACCAGCGGCGTTTCCGCTTCCTCCGTCGACTCCATGTCGCTGTCGACCGCATCTTCCGCCGCATGCTGCGACACCGGCAGCCACAGCGAGACGGTGGTGCCCAGGCCGACCACGCTTTCGATCGTCAACGCCCCGCCGCATTGTTCGGCAAAGCCATGGACCATCGACAGTCCCAGGCCCGTCCCCTTGCCCACGCCCTTGGTCGTGAAGAAGGGTTCGCGCGCGCGTTCCAGCGTCGCTGCGTCCATGCCCTCGCCGTCGTCGACCACCGACAGCTTGACATAGGCGCCGGCGCCGAGGCCCGGCAATGCGCCCTCTGCGGTGAGCATCTCGCTCGCTTCGATGATGATGCGGCCGCCCTCCGGCATGGCGTCGCGGGCGTTGACGGCCAGGTTCAGCAGCGCCAGTTCCAGTTGCGCAGGGTCGGCATAAGCGGGCGGAAGGTTGGCGGGAAAGAGCGTGTCGATGGTCACGCTCGGGCCGATCGTGCTCTGCAGCATGTCGGCCATGCCCTGCACCAGCCCCAGGCAGTCGACGCTTTGCAGCTTCAGTTCCTGCCGGCGCGCAAAGGCCAGCATGCGTTGGGTGAGCGTTGCGCCCCTCTCGGCGGCGGCCATGGCGTTGTCGAGGAAGCGCTCCACCTCGCCCCCGCTGGCGAGGCGCATGCGCGCCAGGTCCAGGCTGCCGACGATCACCGCCAGCAGATTGTTGAAATCATGCGCCACCCCGCCGGTCAGCTTGCCGATGGCGTCCATCTTCTGCGCCTGCATGATGGCGACGCGCGCATCCTCCAGCGCCTGCTGCGATTCCCGCCTTTCGGTCAGGTCGCGCGTGACCTTGGCGAAGCCGATCAGCTTGCCGGTGGAATCGCGGATCGCATCGATGACCGCATTGGCCCAAAAGCGCGTCCCGTCCTTGCGGATGCGCCAGCCTTCCGATTCATAGCGGCCGTCGCGCTCCGCGCCGTGCAGCGCGCGCGAGGGCAGGCCGGCGATCCGGTCCTCCTCGGTATAGAAGCGGGCGAAATTCTCGCCCAATATCTCCTCGGCCTTATAGCCCTTGGCTCGTTCCGCGCCGCTGTTCCAGCTGGTGATCGTGCCGACCGGATCGAGCATGTAGATGGCATAATCGGTGACGCTCTCCACCAGCATGCGGAACCGTTCCTCGCTCTTGCGCAGCGCCTCCTGCGCCGCGCGGCGATCGGTTAGGTCGCGCGTGACCTTGGCGAAGCCGATCAGCTGGCCGGATGGATCGCGGATCGGGTCGATGACGACATTGGCCCAGAAATGCGTGCCATCCTTGCGCACGCGCCAGCCTTCCGCTTCGAACCGGCCCTCCTGCTCGGCGGTGGCGAGTGCGAGCGCAGGGATGCCGGCGGCCTGATCCTGCGGCGTATAGAAGCGCGAGAAATGCTCGCCGATGATCTCTTCGGCCTCATAGCCTTTGAACCGGCGCGCGCCCGCGTTCCAGCTGACGATCTGGCCGCCTAGATCCAGCATGAAGATCGCGTAATCAGTAACGCTCTGGACCAGGAGCTCGAAGCGATTGCCGCTATAGTCCGACGAAGCAGTGTTCATCTATTCCCCGATCAGCCCCGCCGATATGTGGCATGAGCCCTTTTGCTAGCGCAAAACGTCGCCGGAGCGGGATCGTTCCAGATCATGCGGCGGATTGAGACGACTTGACTTGCGCGACGCCTCTGCCCACCACGCGACCGACAGTCAGGAGCAGGATGGGGCATGGGCATGGGGCCAGACGCGACGATCACGGTCATTGGTGAAGCGATGCTGGAACTCAGCCGGGGCGCGGGCGACGGCTGGAACCTGCGCTATGGCGGCGATGTCATCAACACGGCGGTGCATCTGGCCCGCTTCGGCGACACGGTGCGGCTGGCGAGCGCCCTGGGATCGGACCCGATGAGCGCAGACCTGCGCGCGCAGTGGGAGGCCGAGGGCGTGGACACGCAACTGGTGCTGGCCGCGACCGACCGTCTGCCGGGCCTCTACGCGATCGAGACCGACGCCACGGGCGAGCGGACGTTCCATTATTGGCGCAGCGAGGCCGCGGCGCGGCGCATGTTCGCGCTGCCCGACAGCGACGCCCTGATTGCCGGCGCTGCGCAGTCTGACCTGCTCTATTTCTCGCTGATCACGCTGGCGATCCTGCCGGACGAGGGCCGCGAGGCCTTGCTGGCCTTGTGCGATCAGGTGCGGGCGCGGGGCGGACGAGTGGCGTTCGACGGCAATTATCGCGCGCGCCTCTGGGCGGACGCCGCAACGGCGCGGCACTGGCGCGACCGGGCGATCGCTCTTTGCGACATGGGCCTGCCGACGCTGGCGGATGAAGTCGAGATGGGCGAGGCGGACGACGCCGCCGATGCCGCCGCGCGCTGGGGCGCAGGGCAGGGGCGGGAAATCATCGTCAAGCTGGGCGGCGAAGGCTGCCTGGTCGGCGATCAAGTGGTCGCGCCGCCGCGCCGCATCGACGTGGTGGATTCCAGCGGCGCCGGCGACGCCTTCAACGCCGGCTATCTTCACGCGCGGCTGGCCGGCGCATCGCCGCAGGAAGCCGCGCTGTCGGGTCATCGCCTCGCCGGCTGGAACATCGGCCGCCGCGGCGCTATCCCTGCCAGGGACGCCGACGCGCCCTATTAAGCGCCGTTGACAGCGTCCGGCGGCTGCGCCATGGACGCTGGCGCCGTGCGGGTGTAGCTCAATGGTAGAGCAGCAGCTTCCCAAGCTGACGACGGGGGTTCGATTCCCCTCACCCGCTCCACGCCCTTTCCGATCAGCTATGCCGTCGTCGGGCGAGGAAGAAGCGCAGCATTTCGCGCGAGGCGTCGGGGCCCGCCGGGTCGGTGTGGGAGGCCATGGGGTTGCCCCCGGACCAGCTATGGCCGCTGCCGTGAATGGTCCAATCCTCCAGCAGCACCGTTCCCAACCG
>ENA-ORDG01001214-ORDG01001214.1-marine-metagenome-genome-assembly--contig:-NODE-1214-length-10728-cov-2.749038_pt1 | contig 10728 bp, 12 predicted proteins | sample MGYA00248629_ERZ508524 | MGnify/ENA primary metagenome ERZ508524 (study PRJEB26194, sample SAMN05421901) | marine metagenome | isolation source: East of Rio de Janeiro, Brazil, South Atlantic Ocean...
CGAGGATCGTGGCGAAGGCGACCGCCGAAATGAAGCCGAGAAAGGCATTGCCGCCGATGGCATGCGCCAGATGGATCGCCGCCATATTGCCGCCGCCGCGCAAGGCCCCCTGCCCGTCAAGATAAGCGGCATTGGTGCCGACAAGCAGGATCGCGCCAAAGCCGATGATGAAGGTCAGGATATAGAAATAGCCGATCCAGCCGGTCGCCCAGAGGACCGACTTGCGCGCTTCCTTCGCATCGGGGACGGTGAAGAAGCGCATGAGAATGTGCGGCAGGCCCGCGGTGCCGAGCATCAGCGCGAGGCCGAAGGAGATGGCGGAGACGGGATCCTTGATGAAGCCGCCGGGGGCCATGATGGCGCGGCCGCTCGCCGCAGCGTCAACAGCGCTCTCCCCATTCGCAAGCGCGGCCTGCGTCCTGACCTCGACCGCGCGGGCGAAGAGCGTTTCGAGGCTGAAGCCGGTCTGCGCCAGCACCATCAGCGCCATGAAGCTGGCGCCGCCCAGCAGCAGCACCGCCTTGATGATCTGAACCCAGGTGGTGGCGCGCATCCCGCCGAAGAGGACATAGAGCATCATCAGCCCGCCGACGATCACGACGGCGGCGGCATAGGGCAGGCCGAAGAGCAATTTGATGAGCTGCCCGGCGCCTACCATCTGCGCGACGAGATAGAAGCTGACCACCAGCAGCGTGCTGACCGCCGCGAAGCTGCGCACCGGCGGCTGGGCGAAGCGGTAGGAGGCGACGTCGGCGAAGGTGAAGCGGCCGAGGTTGCGCAGCCGCTCCGCCATCAGGAAGAGCAGGATTGGCCAGCCGACCAGAAAGCCGGTGGAGTAGATGAGGCCGTCATAGCCATCGGTGAAGATCTGCGCCGAAATACCCAGGAAGGATGCGGCGGACATATAGTCGCCCGCCATGGCGAGCCCGTTCTGGAAGCCGGTGATGCCGCCGCCCGCAGTATAGAAATCCGATGCGGTGCGAGTGCGCGCGGCGGCGGCCTTGGTGATCCAGAGCGTCAGGCCGACAAAGCCGACGAACATCGCGATCGCCACCCAGTTGATGGGCTGGCGCTGCGCCTCCCCCTCCAGCGCGGCGGCAAAGGCGGGCGCGGGCAGCAGCAGGGCGAGCGTTCCGAGCAGCAGCGCCCTCATGCGCCCCGACCCTGTGCCATGGCGTCGTTCAGGATGGCGGCCATCTGCGCGTCATGATGACGGTTGGCCTGCCGCACATAAAAGCCGGTCAGCGCGATCGCGAGCAGGATGAGGCCAAGGCCGAGCGGAATGCCGAGCGAGGTGACGCCCGCGCCGATCGGCGTCGCCAGCAGCGCGGGATCGAAGGCGATCAGCAGCAGATAGCCGACGAAGGCGGTGAAGATGATCGCCGAGAGCGTCCAGCCCAGCCGCGCCCTGCGTGCGACCAGCGCGACATAGCGCGGATCGGCCGCCACGGCCGCGACCAGCGCTTCCTGATCTTGCCGGATCATCGCCCCCTCCCCTTCCCATCATGCGGCCGATACAGCCATATGGCGGCCATGCTAGCCCCGCGCCGGGCGATTGCAATGGCGGGTGTGCAGGCTTTATAGCAGAGGCGCCAGACTTGCGCAGACTTGCGGCCCAACTGTTTTATGCACATATGACAGCAGAAGGACCGCCACGGGCTTATCAGGAGATGACATGGCTTCGACCGCGCCGACCGCTACCGCCAGTGCCGACCCGCTGAACCTGACGCCGCCCGATCCGGTGCCCGCCGTCGCGCCGGACAAGGCGGCGGGCCTGGTGCCGATCGACGAGGAGAAGAAGTCGAAGCTGGAGGAGAAGGTCGACGCCTTCGTCGACGATCTGGTGGCGCAGGACGCCAATTCGCCCGAATTCGGCAAGCGGGTCGACCAGCTGACCAATATGGGCCGCAAGGAGATTGCCGAGGCGGCCGGGCACAGCAACCGTTTCCTCGACCGCCCGGTGCGCGCGATGGACAGCGACACCAAGGTCGGCGCGGACCTCGCCGAATTGCGGCGCACGGTGGAGGATCTGGACCCCGGCAAGCGAGGCAGCCTGCTGGCGCCCAAGAAGCTGTTCGGCATCATCCCGTTCGGCAACAAGATGCGCGACTATTTCGACAGCTACAAAAGCGCGCAGAGCCACATCAATGCGATCCTGGGCAGCCTGGCCAGCGGCAAGGACACGCTGATCAAGGACAATGCCGCGATCGACGTGGAACGCCAGAATATGTGGCAGACCATGGGTCGGCTGGAGCAGATGATCCATATCAGCAAGACGATGGACGCACGGCTGGAAGCCAAGGCGATGGAGCTGGATTCGACCGATCCGGCCAAGGCCAAGGCGATCCGCGAAAGCGCGCTGTTCTACATTCGCCAGCGCACGCAGGACCTGCTGACGCAGATGGCGGTGACGGTGCAGGGCTATCTGGCGCTGGACCTGGTCAAGAAGAACAATGTCGAGCTGGTGAAGGGTGTGGACCGCGCCAGCACGACCACGGTGGCGGCGCTGCGCACCGCGGTGACGGTGGCGCAGGCGCTGGTCGGGCAGCGGCTGGTGCTGGAGCAGATCACCGCGCTCAACAGCACGACCGCCAACATGATCGACCGGACCGGCGAACTGCTCAAGAGCCAGACCGCGCAGATCCACGAGCAGGCAGCGTCGAGCACGATCCCCATCGAGACGCTGCAGCGCGCCTTCCAGAATATCTATGACACGATGGACAGTATCGACACGTTCAAGATGAAGGCGCTGGAGAATATGAAGACGACGGTGAACACGCTGTCGAACGAGGTTGAGAAGTCCAAGGGCTATATCGCGCGCGCCGAAGGCCAGGCGCGGGCGGCGCAGGAAGCGCGCGTCGAAAACCCGCTGTTGAGCGCGATCGAGGGGTAGAGCATGTCGAGCGACGTCGATCGCTATATCCGGGATCGCATCGAACCCACGCTGCGCCGCCATAGCGACCGCGGGCGCAGCCTGTCGGCCCGCGCGCGCCAGCGGCGCAACGCGTCGATCATGCGCCGCCTGGGCCGGATCGCGGGCGCGGCCTTCGTCATCCTGATCGGCGCGATGATCGCTGGCTGGTTCGTGCCGCTGGGCACCAATGGCGTGATGATCGTGCTGGGGCTGTTGCTGATCGCGACCCTGTTTTTCGCGCTGATCCCCGGCGAGCGCGCGGTGAAGCCGGAGAAGCTGGCCGACAGCGCGCTCGCCGCCCTGCCCCTCAAGACCGAAATCTGGCTGGAGACGCAGCGCAAGGCGCTGCCGGCGCCGGCCGTCACGCTGGTCGACAGCATCGGCGTGCGGCTGGAAACGCTGGCGCCGCAGCTGGAGCGGATGAACGAGCAGGAGCCCGCCGCGCAGGAGATTCGCCGCCTGCTGTCGGACCATCTGCCCGAACTGGTCACCGGCTATCAGTCCATCCCCGCGCCGATGCGGCGGGAGGAGCGCAATGGCCGGGTGCCCGAGAAGCAGCTGGTCGAGGGATTGACCGTCATCGACGCCGAAATCGCGCGCGTGACCGAAAGCCTGGCGAGCGGCGACCTCGACAAGTTGGCGACGCAGAACCGGTTTCTGGAGCTGAAATATCAGGAAGCCAAGGAACTGGGGCGCTAGCGCCGTCTTGGTTCCGATATGATCCACCTGACCCTCATCATCGTCGATTTCCTGACCGGGCTTCTGGCGGCCGGCGCATGGGCGCTCGCGTCCGCGGGCGGCGCGATCGCCGCGGTGGTAGGCGGCGGGTTTCTGGGCCTGTCGATGGTGAGGCGCTGGCGGCGCAAGCGCTGATCAGCCGCGCTGCACGACGCGCGCGATGACGGGTGCGGGCAAGGGCGCATCGAAATGCAGGCCGAATCGCTTGCCGCCGGTCCACACGACCCGGCCGGCGACGCCCAGCCGCTCCGCATCGATAAGCACGCGATCGCCGGTCGCAACCGCCATGTCGCTGTGACACAGCGCGCCGGTCGCCGACAGGTCGAGCAGATGACCGCGCAGCGGCGCGCCGTTGCGCCACAAGGACACGGGTTCGAACAATTTGTGCCGCGGCGCCCGCTCCGGACCGAGCGCGGGCGTCGGGCGATGTCCCTGATCCTGCATCTTGTGCCTCCCTGCGCCAGGACATAGCGTAGTTGCAGGGGCATGACGCCCCTCTTTCAGCATGATCGGATCATTAACCTTGCGCGCGCTGGTTGATCGCGCAGGGGACGATGCTGGACGGCGCCGGGCGCGCGACGATGCGGCGGAACCGCGCGAAATAGCCGCCCGCGGTGGGCTTGGGGATCAGTTCCTCCAGGCGGAAGCCCATCGTCGCCAGTTCGCAGGCGAGCAGGCGCGGCGGCGTGCCATGCTGGTCGGTCGGACGGTCGGCATCGACGACGATCAGTTCGCCATCCGTCTTGAGCGCGGGGCTGAGGTGCCAGAGAAAGGCGTAGGGCTCGGCGATCTCATGATACATATGGACCATGAAAATGCGGTCGAAACTGTTTTCCGGTAGGCGCGGATCTTCCGGCGCGCCGAGCTTCACGCTGACATTGTCCCATTTTTCCCCCGTGATGCGGCGGGACAGCGCCTCGATCACTTCGGGCAATATGTCTTCGGCCAGGACGCGGCCGCGCGGGCCCACCCGCTCCGCCAGGCGCACGGTATAATAGCCTTCGCCTGCGCCCAGATCGGCGACCGTCATGCCGGGGCGGATGCCGGCGCGATCCATGATGTCCTCCGCCTCGTTGACGCGGTCCCGCGCTTCCTCGCTGGACCAGCGGGTGGAGACGATCGGCGCGATCGGGCGATCGGCGCGGGGAAAGTCGCGGGCGGCGGGCGCCCGATCGGCGGCATTGCCGCCGCTCAGCTGATCGCAGGCGGCCAGGAGGACAAGCACGCCCGCCATTGCCGCCCGGATCATCAGTCGACATCCTCCACATCGACCTTCTCGCCCGTCACCTTCTGGCTCAGCGCGGCCGCCATGAACGGATCAAGCGCGCCGTCGAGCACATCGTCGGGCGAGGTCGATGTGACGCCGGTGCGCAGGTCCTTCACCAGCTGATAGGGCTGAAGCACATAGGAGCGGATCTGATGGCCCCAGCCGATCTCGGTCTTGGCCTGATAGTCGCTGGAGGCGGCTTCCTCGCGGCGGCGCAGCTCGGCCTCGTACAGACGGGCCTTGAGCATGTTCATCGCGGTGGCGCGGTTCTTGTGCTGCGACCGGTCATTCTGCGACGCGACGATGATGCCGGAAGGAACGTGCGTGATGCGCACCGCCGAGTCGGTGGTGTTGACGTGCTGCCCGCCGGCGCCCGACGCGCGATAGGTGTCGATCTTAAGGTCGCTTTCCTTGACCTCGATATCGATGTCGTCGTCGATCACGGGATAGACCCAGACCGACGAGAAGCTGGTGTGGCGGCGAGCGCTGCTGTCATAGGGGCTGATGCGGACCAGGCGGTGCACGCCGCTTTCGGTCTTGGCATAGCCATAGGCGTTCTCGCCCTTGAACAGGAAGGTCGCCGACTTGATCCCGGCTTGGTCGCCGGCCTGATAGTCGACCAGCTCCACCTTGTAGCCGCGCCGTTCGGCCCAGCGGCGATACATGCGGCTGAGCATTTCGGCCCAGTCCTGGCTTTCGGTCCCGCCAGCGCCGGCATGGATTTCCAGATAGGTGTCGTAGCTGTCGGCCTCGCCCGCCAGCAGCGCCTTGATCTTGTCCTCGTCCGCGCGATCGGCCAGCGCCTTGAGCGCGGCGACGGCTTCGTCCACCATCGATTCGTCGCCCTCGGCTTCGGCCATCTCGATGAGTTCGGCGGTATCGGTCTTCTCACCCTCGATCGCGCGGGTGGCGCCGATCGCGCTGTCGAGGCGCGTGCGCTCGCGCATCACGTCCTGCGCCTGCTTGGCATTGTCCCACAGCGTCGGGTCCTCGACGCGCGCGTTGAGCTCGTCGAGCCGGCGCAGCGCGCGGTCCCAGTCGAGCGACTGGCGCAGCAGGGCCAACGCGGCGTCGATACGGTCGATATATTGCTGCGCTTCGGCGCGCATGATCTTTTCTCCACTCGCCCTGCCGGAACAGGCAGGCTTTTCCCGGGCGCCCGCCCGGACTTGTCGAACGGCCGTCCTTCCCGAGGAAAGGGCCTTTCGTCAAGCCGCCGCAGGCGCACGGGCCATGTAACGGGCCGCCGCGATTTTGCTGCGATCCGTGTCACGTCCCCTTCCCGTCTGAAATTCGCGGGACATAACAGCTGCCTAACAGACTGGCGGCCAGACTCGTTCCGATGAAGAAGGAGCGGCCGGACTAGGGGGACAGGCTCTAAAAAAGGCTATCCCATGACTGACAATTCCTCCCTGATCGCGCGCCAGAGCCCGGCGGCGCTTTATCTCTTCCTGGACGCCATGCGCTGCTGGGGCGTCGCCCGGCGGGCGGGCCAACCGACGCTCGTGCGGCTGCATGCCCGGCTCGGGCGCCATGGCTGGGCGCAATTGCTTCCGGCGATCGACAGCCTGCTCGACCTCAGCGAAGCGATGCTGGGGCGCAGGCTGCGGCTGGGACGCGGCCCAGCGCTGTCCGACGATGAGAATATGCTCATCAACCTGCTGCAGGGACGGCCGATCGCGCCGATCGTCCACCAATGCAGCGATGCGGTCGCCTGCGCCTTCTGCAGCGCGGTGCGGTCGATGCAGATATTGATGGACATGGAGTTGGGCCGGACGGAGCAGAAGCGCGCGGCCTGACCAGCCATCCGCACGGCGCCGTCCTGTTCGGGCGTGTCGATGTGCGCAGCGCGCCATGCGCATCGCGTCCCGGCTGCGCCCGGACCGGGCGACGGCGTGCAATCAGCCTTGCGTCACGCTTTCGAGCACCGCGGCGCGCAGTTCGGGGATGCCCATGCCCTTCTCGCTGGACGTGGCGATGATGTCGGGGTGCGCGGCCGGGCGCTTGCGGATCGCATCGGCGGTAAGGGCGGTGACCTTGGCCAGTTCGCTCGCCTTGATCTTGTCCGCCTTGGTCAGGACGATCCGGTAGCTGACCGCCGCGCCATCGAGCATGTCGAGCATGTCGACATCAACATCCTTGATGCCGTGGCGGCTGTCGATCAGCACCAGCGTGCGCTTGAGAACCGCGCGCCCGCGCAGATAGTCGTTCACCAGGAAGCGCCACTTCTTGACCATGTCCTTGGGCGCCTTGGCATAGCCATAGCCGGGCATGTCGACGAGGCGGAACCGCAGCGGGTCGCCGACATCGAAGAAGTTCAATTCCTGCGTGCGGCCCGGCGTGTTGGAGGTGCGCGCCAGGCCGTTGCGGTTGGTCAGCGCATTGAGCAGCGAGGACTTGCCGACGTTCGAGCGGCCGGCGAAGGCGACTTCGTTCACCGCCATGTCCGGCAGGAATTTCAGGTCCGGCGCGGATTTGAGGAAGGCGATCGGCCCGGCGAAGAGCTTGCGCGCTTCCTCGATCAGGGCGGTGTTGTCTTGCTCGGTCACACTCATTCTCCGTTCGCCCTGAGTAGCCGCTGAGCTTGTCGAAGCGGCGTATCGAAGGGCCGAAGGCCACGATGCTTCGATACGGGCCTTCGACTTCGCTCAGTCCCTACTCAGCACGAACGGGACTTGATGGGTATATTTACTTCGCTGCGGTCGCCGCTGCGGGCACCGGGTGCTTGCGATAGAGCCACCATTGCTGCGCCATCGACAGGCAGTTGTTGGTGATCCAGTAGACCAGCAAGCCCGCGGCGAAGGGCGCCATGATGAACATCATCATCCAGGGCATGATGCCCATGACCTGCTGCTGCATCGGGTCCATCTGCGTCGGGTTGAGCTTGAACTGGAAATACATGCTGATGCCCAGCAGCAGCGCCAGCACGCCGATGCCCAGGAAGGCGGGAGGCGTGAAGTCGAGCAGGCCGAAGAGGTTGAGGATGTGCAGCGGATCGGGCGCGGACAGATCCTTGATCCACAGGACGAAGGGCTGGTGCCGCATCTCGATCGTTAGCATCAGCACCTTGTAGAGGGCGAAGAAGATCGGGATCTGGATGAAGATGGGCAGGCAGCCGGCGAGCGGGTTCACCTTTTCCTGCTTGTACAGCTCCATCATCTTCAACTGCAGCTGCTGCTTGTCGTCCTTATATTTCTCCTGCAGCGCCTTCATCTTGGGCTGAAGCGCGCGCATCGCCGCCATGCTGGAAAACTGGCGCTGAGCGATCGGGAACATGATCGCGCGGACGACCAGCGTCAGGCAGATGATGGCGACGCCGAAATTGCCGATATGTTCAAACAGCCAGTGCAGCAGGGCGAAGATCGGCTTTTCGAACCAGTAGAACCAGCCCCAGTCGATGGCCCGGTCGAACAGCGGAACGCCCGCGTCCTGATAGGCTTCGAGCGTCTTCACTTCCTTCGCGCCCACGAACAGGCGCTGCGTCTGCGTCACCGCCTTGCCGGGCGCGACCATGTTGGAGCCGAGCGCGACATCGGCCTGATATTGCGTGCCCGCGCCCTTGCGGAACTGACCGGCGAAATCGGCGTCGGCGGCGGGGACCAGCGCGGACAGCCAATATTTGTCGGTGAAGCCGATCCAGCCGCCCCTGGACTGGAAGCTCTGGGTCGAGGGGCCTTCATCCAGGTCGGTGTAGTTGACGTCGTAATTGGCGGCGCCGTTGAACACGCCCATCGGGCCGACATGGATGGTCCAGGTGTCGGGATCCTTGGGAATGCCGTTGCGGCTGATATAGGCATAGGGCTTGACGCCGACCGTGCCGGCGCCGGTGTTCGAAACCTTCTGCGCGGCGGTGATCATATAGTTTTCGTCGACCGAGAGGCGGATTTCGAACAGCTGCCCCGCGCCGTTGTTCCAGCTGAGCGTCACCGGGCTGGTCGGGGTCAGTTCCGTGCCCTGCGCGGTCCAGAGCGTGTTGCGGTCCGGCGCGCGCAGCCCTTCGCCCTGCCAGCCGAAACCGGCGAAATAGGCGTCCTGCGTGCCGCTCGGGCTGTAGAGGCGAACCGCCGGCGAATCCTCCGCGATGCTTTCCTTGTAGGTCGGCAGCACGATGTCGTCGATGCGCGCGCCCCGCAGGTTGATCGAGCCGGTCAGCCGCGGTGTGCGGATGGGCACGCGCGGGCTTTCCTTGAGCACGAGGGCGCGATCACGGACGGCGGCCGGGCTGTCGGCGGCGGGATCAGCATCCGGCCGGGCGACCGGCACCTGCTTGCCATCCTCGATCCTGGTCACGGGCGGATTGGCGGTCGGAAAGAAATAGTTCGAGACATAGGGCCAGCCGAACAGGATCGCCGCGGTCAGCAGCACCGCCAGAATGATATTCTTCTTGTCGTCCACGCTTTTCGGCTCCGCCGTCTTATGTCTGTCGTGTCAGGGGACCGGGTCGTGGCCCGATCCGCCCCATGGGTGGCATCGCATTAGCCGCTTGAACCCCAGCCAGCTACCCTTGATCGCGCCATATTTCCGAACGGCCTGAATCGCATATTCGGAACAGGAGGGCGCATAGCGGCAAGTCGGCGGCAGGATGCGGGAAGGACCAAGCTGCCATAAGCGCGCGAGGAGGATGAGCAGGCGAGCGATCATCGGGCGCTGGCGGGACTTTTCCCGGCCGAGGGCTTGCCCTTTCGGCGCGCAGGATCACGGGGCGCGTCGACCGGGCGCGTCATGATCTTGCCCAGCGCCTTGGCCAATTCGTCGCGCAGCAGAGCGAAGTCGCGCTCGATGCCGCCATCCCGGCCGATCAGCACATGGTCGGCGCCGGCAATGCCATGATCCGGCAGCAGTTCGCGCGCCAGGACGCGAAAACGGCGCTTCATCCGGTTGCGGATGACAGCGCCGCCAATCTTCTTCGTGACCGTGATGCCATAGCGCATCGCCGGATCGCCGTCACCGCGTTCGCGCACCAGCAGGACAAAGCCCGGCATCGGCGCGCGCCGCCCCCGATTCGCCGCCAGAAAATCCGCGCGCCGGACCATGATGGCCGGCGCGGCAGGCATTTCCGGCGATGATGTCAGGCGCAGAGATTCTTGCGGCCGCGGGCGCGACGGGCGCGCATCACGTTGCGGCCGCCGGGGGTCGCCATGCGGGCGCGGAAACCGTGACGGCGCTTCCGAACCAGATTGCTCGGCTGATAGGTGCGCTTCATCGTTCATTCCTCAAACAACAAAAGAATCGGGTGTGACAAAAAAGGGCCGCTTGTGCAGCGGCCGTCAGTCAGGGGGCGTCCGATAGGGAAAAGGGATGGGGAAGTCAATGGCGGGCGGCACCGCACTTCTTCATTTAGTGCGCCTGCGAAAGCAGGAGCCCAGTTCGATGGTTGCTCTCTATGACAGAGGGCGGAACCGGGTTCCTGCTTTCGCAGGACCATGATGCCGCTACTTCCCGCGCGCGGTCGCCACGCCTGCCTGGAGCGCGTCATAGCCGACCGCGCCGCTCAGCACCTGGTCGCCGATGACGAAAGTGGGCGTCCCGGTCGCCTGCAGCTTTTGGGCGAGCGCGATGTTGGACTGGATTTCCGAATCATATTTGCTGGACGCGATCGCCGCTTCGGCATCGGCCTTGCTGATGCCAGCCTTGGCCGCGGCGGCGAGGATGGTGTCGCGCGTCACCCGACCGGCGCCATAAAGCGCCTTGTGATAGGCCATATATTGGCCCCGCTCGGCCGCGAGCAGCGACACCTTGGCGGCGTCGCCGCTTTCCTCCGACAGGATCGGCAGTTCGCGATAGACGATCTTCACCTTCTTGTCCGACC
>ENA-ORDG01001215-ORDG01001215.1-marine-metagenome-genome-assembly--contig:-NODE-1215-length-10724-cov-6.408284_pt1 | contig 10724 bp, 10 predicted proteins | sample MGYA00248629_ERZ508524 | MGnify/ENA primary metagenome ERZ508524 (study PRJEB26194, sample SAMN05421901) | marine metagenome | isolation source: East of Rio de Janeiro, Brazil, South Atlantic Ocean...
ACGAACCATGCCCAGCCTCCTAAGTCCAAGATCGATAGGTCTGCAGATCGCTTTCTAAGGTCCGCTCAGGTGATGCTATATTCGTTAATCCTATAACTTTATAACGCAAAACGACTTCCCATGGCAAGTGTATAAAAGGATACCGATTCGAAATAATCTACCAATTGTATTATTAAATCGGTTGGCTATTCACACGCATAACAGACTGGTTGTGTAAATGGCCCTGCTAGATAAAACCAAGTTCGGATATTCGGCCTCTAAGATGCCCTTCGGTATCCACTACAGTTGGGTGATCGTTGCGGTGCTGGCGATCGTGCAGGTATTCGGCAGTTCCGTTCATGATTGCCGGCGTAATGGAGCCCCCGCTGACAGACCCTGAAGAATGGGCCGAGATCATCAACGGTGCATTCGCCAAACTGATAGAGCCGGTTTACCGCTACGAAGGCACGCTGGCCCGTTTGATGGGGGACGCCATCCTGGCGTTCTTCGGCGCGCCCATCGGCCATGAAGACGACCCCCAACGCGCTGTCCGGGCCGGGCTGGAGATCGTCCGTGACATCGCACCCTACCGGGAAGAGGTGAGGGAGCGGTGGGGCATCGATATCTAGGTCCGCGTAGGCATAAACAACGGCCTGGTGGTTGTGGGGGAGGTCTGTTCCGACCTGCGGGTGGAATACACCGCCCTGGGCGATGCCATCAACCTTGCGGCCAGGATGGAGTCAACGGCCCAGCCGGGCACCGTACAAATCTCGTCGGACACCCACCGGCTGGTGGAGCCGTTGTTTGATTTCGAGGACCTGGGACTGACCGAGGTCAAGGGTAAGTCACAGCCGGTCCGCACCTAACAGGCCCTGGGGGTCAAGGCCGAGCCCGGCAGCCTCCGCGGCATCGCAGGGCTACAAACCCCACTTATCGGCCGTGATGAGGAGTTTGCCAAGCTACGTGAAATGCTCAATGGCCTTCGCGAAGGGCGGGGTGGGATAGTCGCCCTCATCGGGGAAGCGGGAATAGGCAAAAGCCGGCTGCTAGACGAACTGAATTCCGAATGGGTCAAGATCGCCGGCGAAGACGCCCCTTGGGTCGTGAGCCGAGGAGTGTCCTACGACACCACCCGGCCGTATGGCTTGTTCATGCAACGTATCCTTCAGATGTTTGGAATAGCGGACAATGATTCCCGGGAAACGGTGCTTGAGAAGGCCGCGGTCGCGCCAGTTGGGCTTCCCGACCAAGTCCATGCGCCAGTGGTCCGTACTTTGGAAGCGTTGTTGGCCATTGGCACCGATTCAGATGGCCCACAATTGAAGGGTGCAACCCTCCAGCAGGAACTGTACGATGCCTGCCATAGCATGTGGCGTGAATTCGCAAAGATTGCGCCCACAGTCCTAGTGCTGGACGATCTGCATTGGGCCGACCCCGCATCAGTTGATTTGCTGATCGACCTATTTCCGCTGTTTGATGAGATGCCTCTGCTGCTGCTCTCCTCATTCCGTCCCGAACGGCAGGCCCCGGCTTGGCGTCTAAAGCAGGCCGCCGAGACCGAATATCCCCACCGCTACACAGAGATATCATTGAGTGCGTTGTCTGAAAATGACGCCGATGAATTGTTTGGGAACCTTCTAAACATCTCTGACGCGCCGCCCCAGCTCCGTCAGATGATTCTGTCCAAGACCGAGGGCAACCCACTTTTCGTTGAAGAGTTTACCCGTACTCTTATAGACTCCGGCGCAGCGATCCATGACGAAACAGGCCTGCATTGGAGCCCCGACGCCAAGGTCGAGGATATTGCCATCCCCGAAAACCTCCAGGCGTTGTTTACTTCGCGGATCGACCGGCTTGCGGAGGGCGCCCGCCGCACGTTGCAACTCGGTTCGGTGATCGGCCGTTCATTCCACCACCGGGTCCTGGAGCGAATATCAGAACCCACAACCACCGTCGACCGTGAGATCAGCACCCTACAACGTTCTGAACTTATTCAGGAGGCCAGCCGCCTGCCGGAATTGGAATACAGCTTCCGGCACGACCTGACCCGTGATGCGGCTTACAGCTCCATCCTGCTCCGAGCCCGGAAGGAGTTTCACCGGCGCGTCGGCGAGACCGTAGAGGAACTGTTCGGCGACAAACTGGAGGAACAGGCCCATCGCTTGGCCCATCATTTTTACGAGGCCGGGGCCGATGAGCGGGCCCTTGAGTATTCGTTGATCGCGGGAGAATCGGCCGCGCGGCTCTACGCCCACCATGAAGCCAACGTCCATTACGACCGGGCGATAGAGATATTGGACCGGGTAGAGTCAGACAGCCAACAGCGCATACAAGCCTATATAGCCTGTGGCCGTTCATTGAAGCTGAGCGGCGATTACGAAGATGCGTTGGCTATTTACCAGAAACTAGGCGGCCCAGAGGTGTCTAAAGGGGACCGGACGGTGGAATTGGCGGCGGTGGTGGCACAGTCCACCGTGCTGGCGATGCCGATGCTGACCTCAGACCCCGACCAATGCCGGGAAATCTCCAACAGCGGTCTAGCGCTTGCCCGTGAGTTGCAGGACCACCGCGCTGAATCGAAGGTGCTCTGGAATCTGATGTTGGTGGAGTTCTACGAAGGCGAGAACCGCGAAGCGGCCGTAAATTACGGTGAGCAATCGATGGCTATCGCCCAAGAACACGGACTCGAAGAGCAACTGGCCTTCACCCTCAATGATCTGGCCAAGGCCTATTTCACCGTTGATAGGGGAGACGAGGCCTGGGCGGCAATCAGTGAATCCCAAGACCTGCTCAGAGCGATGGGCAACCTGCCGATGCTCGATGACAGCCTGATCACCTCTGCGGGAGGCTATTTTTTCCTGGCCAGGTTCCAGGACGCTTTGGCCTCTGCTGAGGAATGCACCGAGGTTAGTGAAGCCATCGGCAACACCCGCGTTAAAGCGATAAGTCAGTACGTGCTTGGCGCCATTCACATGGAATTGGGCGAGATCGGGAAAGCCATGGCCGCTTTGGAAGAAGGCATCCCCATGCTTGAAAAGATGGGGTGGCATCTGCCGTTGACGCCAAGGTTGAGGCTGGCGCTCTTTTGCGGGATGGCCGGTGATCTGAAAGGAGCTTTAGATATGGCTTCCAAAGCTCTGGAAAGTGGGGCCAACCGCCCGTTCGCTTTCGCCGCCATGGCACAGGCCCATCTGAGCGCCGGGGACAATGTCAAAGCCTAAGAGTTTATGGCTGAGGCGTGCAATGAATTTGAGGGCGGTGAATCAGACCCCAAAGCCGCATACTCGATCTTTCAAGTGATCGAAGGTGACGTAGCCCAGGCAAATGAGTGCTGGGAAGATGCCTTGCACCTTGCCGAACGGACCATCGGCGTCATGGAAGAGATGGGGCAATTGGTAACATGGCCAGATATGCTCCGCTGTAAAGGGGTGGCGCTGGCCGGGCTGGACCGTCTGGATGAAGCACAGTCTGCTTTGGGCCAAGCGCTGGCAATAGCTGAATCCCAAAACTCGCGGCGCGCCCTGTGCCACATACTTCCGGCTCTGGCGGACCTGTCCGAACGGCGCGGCGACCCGGATAAAGCCAAGGAGCTACTCCTTCGGGCTCAGGAGATGGTGACCGTGATGGCCGACGCCACCGGCTCTGACGAGATGCGGGCCATGTTCATGAACTCAGCCAAGATAAAGGCCCTGATGAACTCCCCGTAAAACTGGCAGTTCTAGGCCGACAAACGTTATGTAATTTGGGCAGCCCTGTCATTGCCGAGGCGCCCAAAACCCAAGGAGAACAACCGTGGAAGCCCCAGTATAGAGATCAGGGCTGGGCCGGTATGCGGGATTGGCTTGGGACACCTCTCCGCCATCGGCTTGTGAAAGATTCTGGGTTTCTATCGTTCGAAGATGCGAGAACCTTTGCGCGGTCTTTGGGTCTGACCAGCGGGAAAGAATGGGAAGCATACTGTCGGTCGGGTGCTAGACCCCGAGATATACCCGGTAGCCCAGACAGCCTATATAGAGACCAGGGCTGGGCCGGTATCAAGGATTGGCTTGGCGCACCTCCCCGGTATCGGTTCAGAACATTCGAAGATGCGCGTTCCTACGTTTGGACATTAGGAATCAAGAGCCAAGCAGAGTGGTCGAAGTATTGCAAATCTGGTGGGCGTCCGTCGGACATACCAGCCACCCCTCGTGGTGTATACAGGCACCGGGGATGGGCTGATTGGGGTGACTGGTTGGGGACTGGCTACGTTTCGGTCAGCAAGCAGAATTTTTGGTCTTATGAAGATGCCAAGGACTTTGTTTGGACTTTAGGGATTAAAACGACGAGGGAGTGGCTGCGGTACGCTAAGTCAGCTAAGCGGCCAGCATACATCCCAATTAGTCCCCACATGGTATACAAAGACAAGGGCTGGGCTGGTGTTGGGGATTGGTTAGGGACCGGGATCATCGCCCACCAAAACAGAGAATGGGCTCCGTTCAAAGAGGCCCGTGCTTTCGTCCGCTCATTGAACCTCACCGTTGGGTGGAGAGAATCTCATTACCGACCGGGATGCTCAAGGCGTGGGATTAACCTCATCGTTGTGTGGAGAGAATACTGCAAATCTGGCGAACGGCCAGTTAATATACCTACCGATCCCGCAAGGATATACAGAGACAAAGGTTGGGCCGATATGCGGGATTGGCTGGGGAAATAAGTGCATAGAAAAGTGCACGTCCGTATCCTGTTGTCCCGTGTTTTTATCCCTCACCAGGGGTCACCGTTACACGATGGCGGTGGCCCTTTTCTATTGGCGAGACGAAGTAAAACGACCAACAATCCACAATGAAGTGGCGGTGACAGTAGAGCTAATCGAATCGATTAAGGCATCTGCGATGCTAGCATGGCGCCCGGGAACAAATGATTGGTGATATTCATCGGAAATCCCAAACAAACTAGAAAACATGGCCACCGTAATTACCCAGCGCAGGTTGATCTCAGAATTCCAAGCTCGAATAGCCAATAGGAGAAAAACCGCGAGTCCGGAGAAAAGGACTATGTGCCCGATTAATGGTATTGGTTTTAGAGGAAATGGCTGAGAAACTTCGTGGCCTGATAAAGACGAAAGGTAGAAGATCAGGCACATCCAACATATCGTTGCGCTGGACCATCCAATTCCAGAAATGTTCATAGTTTAGTCAGTTTCGACCTTCCTGATGAAATCCATGACGGTACGAGCCAGAATGTCGGGGATTTCTACCTTCATGTTGTGACCCACACCATCGAAGGTCTTCAAACAAGCGTTAGGAATATTCTCCGCCATCAGGTGTTGGGCGTCCAAGGGCGTGATTTCGTCTTGATTGGACGCCATGATTAGAGTCGGCGCATAAATTTGGGGCAGCAGAGAGGTGAGGTCCTGAGCCAGTAGACATCCCTGCAAGCCCAAGACCATCTCCGCCGCAGTTTTCTCGCCGGAGGACGCGTACCATTCAACGAGTTCAGGCTCAAAGTTTGGGCCAAACCGCTCTTTGGAGTTAGACGCGAGCCAAGCCTTGGTTCCCTGTTCTTCCAAAGTCCGCCTCCAAACGCTGGGGTCGATTGCCGCTCCCATCTGGGCGAGCTTGGGCGTTGATGCCACCAGACTCAGGCTGTGAGTACGATCTGGGAAGTCATGGGCAAATTGCAGACTTACGATACCGCCCGCTGAAGCTCCCACCACGTGTACTTTATCAATCTCCAAGCTGTCCAAGACCGCCGTGATATCAGCGGCCAACCCCGGCAGTGTGAAGTTCCCATCCGAAGGACCATCTGTGCCCGCATGTCCCCTCATGTCGAACCTGAGAACTTTATGGTGCCGTGCCAGCGTCGGCACCCAGGCCCGCCAACGATGAAGATTGCCTCCCGCAGCGTGGTGGAGCAGCACCACGCTTTTGGATCGCCAGGGTTCGGTATAGTCGTCCCAATGGTAGTGGAATCGGGACCCGTTCAACGTCAAAAACGGCATTCTTAATAACCCTCGTTCGATTCGATATATCGGTCAGCTCTGGCTAACTCGAATCGACAATGCATCGATACTCCGTTAACATTCCGCAATGGTCAGGCGATAGTCCCATCTGGCGGTACCATTTCGTGTACCCCGTGATCAATTGGCCAACACTCTACGCTCCGAGGACGACGTATTGAAGAGCGGATACGAGGTAATCCAGTCAGACACCTACACCAATTGACCGGTTTGTGAGAGACCAGCGTGACTGGTCGCGGTAACTATGACAAGTTTCCCATTCTGGGCTGACATAAGAAACCAAGCCGTTTTGCGAAGGAATCAGCCATGAGCAACGACCCAGTCAACCTCTACGACTATGAGGAGAGAGCCAAGCTTACCCTACCCCATAACGATTGGGATACCATCGACGCCGGGGCCATGGACATGTTCACTACCCGGCGCAATCGGACGGCCTTTGAAGCCTTGACCCTGCGCCCCCGATTTTTGCGAAGCGTCGAGGAAAGGAATCTTTCGACCACGGTCCTGGGCGAAAAGATAAGCATGCCGGTTGTGCTGGCACCAGCAGGCAGCCACATGCGAGCCCACCCCGATGGTGAGGTGGCCACCGCTCGGGGGGCAGGGATGTCCGACACCTTGATGATGTTAAGCACCTCGTCTAACTGCAGCATGGAAGAGGTTTCCCAGGCGGCAACCGGCCCTTTGTGGTTCCAGCTATACCATCGAGGCTATGAGCTGACGGAGATGCTGGTGCACCGGGCCGAGGAAGCCGGATTCAAGGCGATCGTTTTGACCGTAGATACGCCGGTACCTAGCCCCAAAGAAAGGGATCTGCGCAACAACACTACCCGGACGCACGAGCTGGGGAATTTCCGGGGGATGGACCGGCCCCGGAACGAAATCAGCGGCACCGATGAGACCCCAGGCTGGGACGTTTCCCGCACTGAGCCTCTCACCTGGGCGGAGCTGGACTGGCTGAGGGGTCTGACCCGACTGCCCTTGGTTCTGAAGGGGATCCGGACCGCCGAGGACGCCCATGTGGCGGTTGAATCTGGTGTCAACGGCATCCAGGTCTCTACCCACGGCGGCCGGCAATTGGACATGACCATGGGAGCGATCGAGATGCTACCGGAGATCGCAGATGCAGTGAAGGGCCAGGCCGAAATCTACCTCGATTCGGGTGTACGCCGAGGTAGTGATGTTATCAAGGCGTTAGCCCTTGGCGCCCGGGCAGTAGCCATCGGGCGGCCTCTTTTCTGGGGTTTGGCCGTGGACGGTGCCAACGGAGTGCACGGAGTACTGGAACTGATGCGGGAGGAAGTAGACCGTGCGATGGCCTACTGCGGCCAAGCTTCAGTAGAAAACTTGGATCCGAACCTCATCGGCATACCATCCGACTGGGGTTCCGGTTCTCGCATGGCACCATAAGTGAAGGGAGGGGCCTGACGGCCAGCCTGTGGAAGTCCAGCAGCATGTCTCGCCTTCGGTGCGGTTCCCTTAAAGATAGATAGTTTTGTAAGGAGGGTCAAAATTGCAAACCAGGGAAATGACAGCCAACCCATCGCATCTCATAGTCGAGCAACTCGTTGCTTCAGGGGTCAAATACGTTTTCAACAACTCAGGTTCTCGCGAAGCCTTGTTCTTCAACGAACTACACTCGCGTCCTGATATACATGGCATCCTGGGACTCCACGAAGGCGCGGTTACCGCGATGGCCGGGGGATATACCCAGGCCAACTTGGTACCCGGTGTAATGGTCGTTCACCTTGGAGCGGGACTCGCCCAATGCATGGGACAGTTGATAAACGTTTGGACGGGCAGCTTGCCCGTGGTGGTGATAACCTTCGCCGGCGACACCGGCAGTTTCGCGGATCGAATAAACCTCGACCTCCACCATAGCGCTGGCCCAACCGCCATCAGTGCCCCCATGACCAAGGCCAGCTGGACAGTCATCGAACCAGAAGGATTGCCTGCTGCCGTCGAACGTGCCCTACGAGTCGCCATGACCCCGCCCGTTGGCCCAGTCCACCTGGCGGTCTACGATAGGTTGCTGGGCCCGAATCAGGCCACCGCAAACATTATCGAAGGTGGCTTGCCGGAATTACGCGTCGGGTATCCGTCCGACGGCGACGTGGAAGAAATCGCCCGAGCGCTGCGCGACGCCAAACGTCCCCTTCTCTACATCGGCGACGGCATCTGGAAGAGCGGGGCTAACGCCGAAGTCACGGCTCTCGCCGAACGCTTCGGCATCCCAGTTGTGGGGGAGTTGCGCGGCGTCTCCATCAAGCACCCGCTCCACTGCGGTGGGCGCCGCCTTGAGCAGGCCGGTGAAATTGACCCCGACCTCATCCTCTGTTTCGGTGTGCGGCACGACGGCAGCGGCACCGCCGACGACTATTCCGCATTCTTCAACGCCGAGCGAATAATTGCCGTTGGCTCAGACGTGGAGAATCTCGAAAATATCCCCGGCCTGGATCTCGGGGTTCTTGCCGACGAAAAGCGCGCAGCACAGCGCTTACTCGATCTAACCGAATCGTCTTCGAACGAACTCGACGACCGTCGCGCCTGGGCCAGAGAAGAAGCTGCCTCCCTGCGCGCCCGGCAGCGGGACGCCGCCCGGTCGGTCGTCCAACAGCCAGACAAAGTGCGTCCGTACGTCCTGGCCGACACCCTTGACAGGGCCCTCGAACGGTTCGGCGGCGGCCTGGTAACCATCGAGCAATACGCCGTTGCCCAAGACATTCTTGAAAACACCGGCGATTCCGGTAACAACGAATATATCAGAGCCGCTGGAGGCTCGGAAGGCTTCGGTGTGGGTGCCGCGATCGGCGCGAAACTCGGTGCTCCCGACAAACCGGTCGTCGGTCTCGTCGGCGATGGTTCCCTCTACTACTCGGACTCCGCCCTCTGGACCGCGGCAAGCCACAACATTCCGGTGCTCTACGTTATTTCCAATAACGGGGCCTATGGCGTCGTCGCAGGGGCCTTTGGCCGCGCAGAGGCCAACATGAAACAAACCGGCGATTACCGGGGCGTCGTCCTCGACAACATAGATCCGGTCAAGCTCGGGGAAGGCTTCGGCGTCGAGGGCATGCACGTCACCGACGAATCAAGTATCGCCGACGCCATTGAACACGGTCTAAAAACGGTGGAAGATGAGAAGCGTCCCTTCCTTCTAAATGTCCATCTGCCACTCGGGTTGCCTGGAGGCGGCCGCCCAGGCCCACCGTATAGCCTCAGAGACGAAATGAACTAAACACATAGCCCTGTTTTGATGTCACTCAGCGTGAATGGACCCCAGAAGCAGGGCAGACCAGAGGCCACCGGCTGCTGCAAGCTCATAACTGACAACTCCCGCCCGGGCTGTGTTGACTAGCTAGCGGGTTCAGCTTGTGGGATTACGATTGGAGGCTGGGAAGATGACACCAACTCCTCACCACTGACCTCAAGATCATGGGCAACGACGCCCCCGAAACACACCATCAGAGGTGACGTAGGCAAGCCTTCCGGCTAAATTACAGTCCTCCACCTATGCATCATTCGGGGGCTGATATTGAGGCTCGCCATTCACGAACGGAGGCTTAGGGCTGTCCTCTCCTTCAAAACCGGGGGGCGTGTTTGATAGCCAATGTTCGTAGGTAGGGTCACCATGGAGGGCAGAGGCTCAAGCCTGACTGGCACCTCGAAACTGGGTTCGATCAGGCCACCTCCATCCTGCATGATAACCACCATGTCGTTGCAATTGTTCGCGATTAGGTCTAAACGGAGTTTTGGTGACCGAGCATATGGGCTGGCCCCGTCCGGAATTCAACGCCTTCGCCAGCCAGCAGACCCTCCCCTGATACTCGCCCTTGAGGCGTACACGCCCTTGGGCCACATCATCACCCTGGGACTTGACCACTACGTAACCGGCTATTCCGGCGGACTGGACACGATCGAGACCCTCCGCAAGGAAGTCGACCGGATCGGCGGATTTATGATTCTGGCCCACCCGTTCCGGCACCTCTTTGAGAACCGGGGCAACTACACCCAGAACATCCTGTTCGAAGACTGAGGGACAGTGGCCCAGACGGCGGAAGAGGCGATACAGCCCCCAATCTTCGAACTTGTGGACGCGATAGAGGTGATGAACGGGAGCAATCTGGAGAAGGAACACCGTTTAGCTCAAGAAGTTGCCGGGCTCTGGGGCCGAGCTGGGACCGGAGGAAGCGACGCTCATTCGGTCAACGCCCTAGGCAAAGGAGTCACGGTGTTTCCGGGAGATGTACGCACCCAAGATGGTCTCCTTGAGGCCCTAAGGGCTGGGAAGTTCTTCCCGGTAGAGGGGTTCCATCTAGGCCAGCCCGTAGAGTACGGTGGGAACCTGGACCAGGCCGGATAAATAGTCCGCTGAGGACGCACGAAGGAGGAAAGGCAAAATGGACGGCAACACAGCCATAGCGAACATACTGAAAATGGAAGGTACGGAGTACCTTTTCTGCTTTCCGGCCAATACATTGATCGAGGCCGCCGCCGTCGCCGGCATCAAACCCATCATGTCGCGTACCGAGCGTACCACGGTGAATATGGCAGACGGCTATACCCGCATGACCAACGGACACCGTACCGGAGTTCTTGTCACTCAGTCGGGCCCCGGTATCGAAAATGCCTTCGCCGGCATTGCCCATGCCTATGCCGAGTCCACGCCCATCCTGGCCATACCAGGCGGCACCGCCAGCGGGAGATTGGGGCAACCGCCCGATTTCGATGCCATGTCGGCCTACCGGGG
>ENA-ORDG01001216-ORDG01001216.1-marine-metagenome-genome-assembly--contig:-NODE-1216-length-10721-cov-3.591037_pt1 | contig 10721 bp, 6 predicted proteins | sample MGYA00248629_ERZ508524 | MGnify/ENA primary metagenome ERZ508524 (study PRJEB26194, sample SAMN05421901) | marine metagenome | isolation source: East of Rio de Janeiro, Brazil, South Atlantic Ocean...
TACCATAAATTGCCCTGAGTGTATCAGGCCCTCCTTGCACAGGAACCCTTTTGTCTCCCCTGAAGAGTAAATTTCTTTCCGACCACAATGGATCTATTCGTTTAAATGACTTGTTTATATCTTTGACACATTTCTTGAAAACACTCAGTGGTTTGGGTGGATCCTTTTCATTTTGCTCAGCCAACCATTCAGGACCTAAAACACAGGTCCCCAGGGTTGCGGATCGGTTATCAAGATTTGTCTTGAGATCCCATCTTTTTAATACAGCCTGTGCTTCCTGGAGGTCTGTATCTTCAAATATTTCTTTAAAAATAGTTTCAATGTACTTGTACGATCTGGAATCTAATGAATACTGATGATCAAACTTAATATCCAGTAAGGTTTCTTCAGAAACAACATCGTAAGCAGTGAATAACTCAAGGGCTCTGTAGGCTCTATTCGTCATTCTGGTTTGCAGTCCGAGAGTCTTTGAATAGTCTTCCGGATTCAAGTTGCTTTCCTCTGAGGTTACTTTAAAAGGATCTTGGTTGTTGCTCGCTAGCCACCCTGAAGAAGGATTGATGATCAATGGCAATTGCTCCAAGGGCACCAGTTTATTCCAGATGAGAGCAGATTTAGTGCCGTCTACGGGTTGTGTCCAGTCTATTGATTCTTCCCGCACAGGACTGGCAGCATTATGCAAGAAAAGAATATTTTTCTTTCTGTCAGCATAAACTGCATTGAAGGAAACAATTGAGCGTATCCTCATTGCTTCCAGCCACTCTTCCATGCTCGTCGACTTATTCATCCTGTACCATTGCTCAACCTGAGTTATGTCGTTCATCCCTGCAAAACGGACTGCATACACTCCTGATTTAGTTTCAAAAACAAGGCCGTGTGCCGAATACTTTGCTTTTCTTTTTATGGTCCATCTGAAAGGACCGAACAATTTGGTTGGGAGTTTTAAAGTTCTGATGTCAAAATCGACCCAAAGACCATCCAATAAATACTGGTTTTTATTCTTTGGATTGATCTCCAATGTATAAACATCGGTTAAATCCGGTTTATTGACTGTGAATCCCCAACCCAAATCATCATTAAATCCCACAAAGATAAAAGGCGACCCTGGAAACAGCCCTCCCATCATATTCCATCCCTCTTCACTGGTAATATGAGCTTCATACCATGCCAATGAACCTTCCAAAGGTTGATGTGAATTAATGATTAATCGGGTTGAACCGTCGTCGGTTTTTGTAGGGCCAACTGCAAAAGCATTTGATCCAAGCACTAAATCTGCAGATTGGATAATAGTGTTTTGATTCATAGCAATTCTTTTTGACCCAGGCGCTTCCATGGATTGGAGTTTTTCTATGGCGCTTACCACACCGGAAAAAAAGAGGTTTTGAATAACAAAACCTGAAACAATATCGTACTTTGTGATTGGAAAGAGCGCTTGGTAATCTCTGTTTGGATGCAAATCAACCCAATAGTTTAAGCCTGCGACATAGCCTTCAATGACCTCTCTTACTTGACTGCTAAGCTTAGCTTCATAACCTTCTACAACCATCTCCCTGATCTTCAAAGCTTTGATAAGATAGTCTGAAACAACCCCTTTCAGCCCTTGTTTGAGGCCCATTTCGGCCCGATATAGTCTGATATTATCGGTGAGGTTTTTAATATCGTCTTGAGCATGGGCAAAAGCTATTCCGAATGCTGCATCTGCATCTGTTTTACCAAACACATGCGGTACTCCCCAGACGTCTCTGGTGATCGTAGCTTTGTATAACCTATCGTCGATAACTACTGATGCGAATAATAATTCCCCTGCCAATAAACCAATTTGGAGATAAATAAGCAAAGCTATGGAAAAAATTTTCATCAAATGATTTAGAATTAAGAAGATTTAATATTTTTTATTTTCACACCAATTCTAATAGGATAATCAATTATGATCGATCTTTATTATGCTCCCACTCCGAACGGTTGGAAAATTTCCATCATGCTCGAAGAGACTTCAACTCCTTACAATGTTATTCCTGTTAACTTGGGCAAAGGGGATCAGTTTAAACCTGAGTTCCTGGTCATTAGCCCCAATAATCGCATGCCAGCAATCGTTGATCATAAAGGCCCGGATGGTAAACAAGTCAGTGTTTTTGAATCGGGAGCGATACTGATGTATCTGGGCGAGAAAACCGGTAAATTTTTTCCTCAATCACCTGTGGAAAAATTTCGCGTACTTGAGTGGTTGTTTTGGCAGGTGGGTGGTCTCGGCCCCATGGCAGGTCAAGTAAGTCATTTTGTCAACTACGCGCCAAATTTCCCAGGCGACCACTCTTATGCAACAGAACGCTACAAGAATGAATACGATCGTTTGTTGGGGGTTATGGACACGGTCCTCAAAAATCGTGAATATCTTGCAGGAGATTATTCTATTGCCGACATGGCAGCGTTCCCTTGGGTACTGATGTACAAACGATTTGGTGTGAATTTGGATGCTTTTGACAACTTACGACGGTGGTTCGATGTCATAAAAAATAGACCCGCTGTAAGAAAAGGTATTGATCTTGGGAAAGAATACATAAATCCCAGTGCTAATCAGTCAAAAGAAAGTCTCAAGATGATGTTTGGACAAACGGCAGATTCGATTAAGAAAGCTGCCGAAGAGAAAAAATAATTACTCTGCAATCCTTGTTCTAACGGAGTGATCTAAAGTAAGTCCGGATTTCTTGCAAAAAGATTTCGGGTTGTTCAAAGGCTGCAAAGTGTCCGCCCTTTTCCAGCTCATTGTAATATTTGAGATTGGTGAATCGTTTTCGAATCCATCGTTCTGAAGGACGAACTATTTCTTTTGGGAAAATACTGCATCCAGTCGGGATATCCACTTCATCCTGCGGAGGGTTCTTAAAGCTCTCCCAGTACAAACGTGCTGATGAGGCTGCTGATTTACTTAGCCAATACATCATAACGTTGTCCAATAATTCATCACGGCTGATTGCATTTTCAGGGTGACCGTTACAATCTGTCCACTGATAAAATTTTTCTATAATCCATGCCGCTTGACCACTTGGGGAATCCACCAAGCCGTATCCCACTGTTTGCGGTCTTGTACTTTGTTGTTTGGAATAGCCAGAATCCCAATCCTGATAAAACTTCATTGACATAAGAGATGCCTGTTCAGATGGTGTCAGCTCTGCCATGGTATTTGCATCCGGTATGACAACTGGCATATTTAGGTGTATCGCATCACAGTGCTCTTTATCCTGCAAGCCAATATGGGTGGTCACCATTGCCCCCCAATCACCTCCCTGAGCAAAATAATGATCGTATCCAAGACGAGCCATCAATTCACCCCAGATATCAGCAATCTTTTCTATGCCCCAACCGGTGACTTCGGGCTTTCCTGAAAACCCGTATCCAGGTAATGATGGCACCACAACATGAAATGCATCTTCGGTATTGCCACCATGCGCGGTTGGATCCGCCAAAGGCTCGATGACCTTGTGAAATTCAACAACAGATCCGGGCCAACCGTGGGTTATGATTAAGGGCCGTGCATTCTGGTGTGCCGAAGGCAGGTGAATAAAGTGAATATCCACCCCATCAATTTCTGTGATAAATTGTGGAAATCGGTTGAGCCGTTCTTCGCGAGCACGCCAATCGTACTCGTGTTGCCAATAATCGCAAAGCTCTTTCATATACCCCAGTGGAATTCCTTGGCTCCAATCTTCAGGGGTTTCCTTGTTTGGCCAACGCGTCATAGACAAGCGTTTTTTCAAATCATCCAAGACTGCGTCGGTAACCTCTAGTTGAAACTTTCTAATCTCTGACATTTATAACCTATGCCCTCAAACGTTTATTTTCTGGATCATAGACAGGATCTTTCAATACCGTCGCTCGACAACGCTCACCGAGCAGGTCCACATCCAGTTCGGTACCAGGTGCAGAATTTCCTGGATCTACGTAGCCAAAGCCGAGACTTTTTTGCACGAAATGACCGTAACCTCCCGAGGTGGTTATGCCGATGCACTTGTCAGCAATAAAAATGGGTTCGCCTCCGTGAACATCTGAATCGGTGGCTTCAATCTCGAAATACACCAATTGAAACAAACGTTCCTCTTGTTGTTGGCGGAGGGTTGCTTCCTTACCGACAAAATCGGCTTTGTCCAATTTAATAAAACGCTCCATATCAGCATCAATCATTGTCACTTCATTGGTCAACTCGGCACCCCAACCTCGGTAAGCTTTTTCCATTCTCAGACTGTCCACGGCATAAAGACCAAAGTTTGTGATACCAAATTCTTCTCCTGCTTGCCACAGGGCATCGAAGATTGTTTCCATATGTTCCATTGGCGGATGCAACTCCCAGCCCAACTCGCCGACATAGTTGACTCGGAGTGCCCGAGTCGACAATCCAGCTACTTGCGTCTCTTTTCCGCTCAACCATCGGAACGAAGCGTTGTCCAATTTTTCTTCTGTGACTTTAGCCAACACCTCCCGTGATCTTGGGCCTGCAAGAATCAGTACGCCCCGATCATTGGTAATATTGACGATATCAACGTCTTCTTCAGCAGTCCTCGCTTGGGTGAGATAATCCAAATCTCGAAGTTCCGCCCCGGCAGCGGAAAGTACATAGAATTGATTGTCAGCCAAGCGAGTGATGGTCATTTCCGCGCCGATTCTGCCTGCATCAGAGAGAACATGTGCAAGCACCATGCCACCTTGTTTTGCTGGCATTGTATTGGCACATATACGGTTTAAATAGGATTCTGCATCAGGACCGGTAACGTCGTACTTGGCAAAACCCGTTAAATCCAGAATACCGACACGCTCACGCACAGCGAAACACTCAGCCCGCACCACATCAAACACGTTGTTGTGTCGACGGCTGTAATTTTCCTCACGACCATCCAATGAAAACCACTTGGGACGCTCCCACCCGAAAGTCTCTGTGAAGACACAACCTCTGTCTTTAAGTTTTGTATACAAGGGGCTCTTTCGTCGAGACCGTCCAGCCGGCAATTCCTCACCTGGCATTGGGGTAAAATAGGTCCTCTGGTAATCTTGGAAACCTTTGGCGTTCATATAACTCTTATCGGCATAATCGCCATAGCGTCGTGAATCAAAACCAGTCATGTTGATCTCAGAGTCTCCGTACAGCATCCATTGGGTAAGGTATTTTCCACAACCGGCAGCCTGAGCAATACCAAACGATGCACCACAACAATTCCAGAAGTTCTTCAGCCCAGCAACCGGTCCCAACAAGGGTGCGCCATCTGACGAATGCGGGATGGCCCCGCACACCACACGTTTAATACCTGCATCCTCAAACAACGGCATGCGTTCCATGGCGTGCCCGAGCCAAGGCATCAAGCGCGGTAAGTCGTCTGAGAAGAGCTCGCTGTCAGATTCCCAGGATGGTAATCCATTTGGTGCCCAAGCTTCCGTCATATCGACTTTTTCGTAAATTCCAATCAGACCCGATTTCTGTTCCTGTCGAAGATACGAGGATGCTCTTGGATCTCGAATAACTGGAATCTCTTGATCACGCTCGGAAAATTCTTCCACAGGTCCGGTTACGATGTAGTGGTGTTGCATGTTTACTATGGGTAAATCCCTGCCAACCATTTGGGCAACCCGTCGGGCATAGCAGCCTGCTGCATTGACAACTGTTTCAGCAATGACGTTACCTTTCTCAGTAACCACTTGCCACTCGCCCGAAGACATGGCTTTGATGTCAGTAACACGATTGTGTCGTTGGATACTGGCACCCATTTTAGTCGCCCCGAGTGCCATCGCATTGGTGAGCCCTGCCGGATCTGCATGCCCGTCATCGAGCGTCCACGCACCTGCGAGCACACCGTCTGTATTTATGAAAGGGTTGATCTGTTTTATTTTTTCAGCATCAATAATTTCCATGTGGAACCCGACATTGTCTGCGATGCCTTTCATGTAATGAAACCAGTCAATATCTTCGTGGGCTAGAGCCAGGCGAATACCGCCCGAGGCATGCCAACTGACATACTGACCCGTCAGTTCTTCCAGCCGTGAATACAGCCAGTTGCCGTAATTGTGAATTTTTGCAAGATTGTAGTTGCCGACCATACTGGGGCATTGCCCGGCAGCATGCCAAGTGGAGCCTGATGTCAGTTCGCCTTTCTCAATCAGGAGAAGGTCATCACAACCTTCTTCTGCCAAATGATACAGCAGTGAAACACCCATAATGCCGCCACCGACAATAACGATCCGTGCCTGGTTATTCACTGTCGCTGTCTGTTTTTTCTATCAAGTGTTTCGACGCCAATTCCCGAAGTGGCTCGGAGATCTTGATGGATTTTCGGGTCTGTAAATCGAAGAGCACACTGGTGCATTCAAGTGTGGCAGCCACCTCATGGCTGCCGAGATCTCTCATCTCATAAAAAACCGTGATTGACTTGGTGCCGATTTTGGTGAGACCGGCGTGGATCTCGAGAAGATCTCCAGCTGCTACTTCTGCTTGGTAATCAATAACATGTCGAACATCGGCCCAAGCAATCTTGCCATCTGCATCACTGGATCCGGTCCATCCAAAGACTTTGTATAATAAGTGGTAAGCCGCATCGTCAAACATGGCTACATAATGGCGGGTGGTAAGATGTCCCAGAACATCACACATCCATGGGTGTGCAACGCTCTTTTGTACTAGATTCATTGGAAAACCTTCATAAGTATTGTCATTTACGAGAGATCCTTAAGACCTAAAGTGTCTCTTGCTTCTGCAGCCGTCTGCAGCGAACATCCCATGAGTTGAATTATATTGCAAGCCCTCTCAACCAATTGAGCATTGGATGCAAACACCCCTTTCTCCAGATAAAGATTGTCCTCTAGTCCTACCCGGACATTGCCTCCGAGTAATACTGCTTGTGCAACCATAGGCATTTCCATCGCACCAACACCGAATCCACCCCAGTTGCAACCCTCTGGTATGGCATCCACCATGGTCTTGAACGAAGCGGTATTGGCCTCAGCGGCCCAGCGAATACCAAGACACACTTGGAACATAGGCGGACTGTCAAGAAGTCCCTGTGTCAGCATGTGTTTGGCAAATGACAATTGACCCAATTCAAATACCTCGAGTTCGGGTTTAACACCAATTTCCTGCAGCCTTTTGGCTCCCTGTTCCAGCATATTTGGTGTCGAAATGTAGACGTAATTGCCTTCCCCATAGTTGAACGAACCGCAATCGAGCGAACAGATTTCCGGCAGGAGTTCCTCAACATGTTTAATCCGTTCCATCATGCCAACGCAGTCCGTAGCCGCACTGAAATTCATCGGTTCATTGTCGGGACCGAGAAAAAGATCACCCCCCATGCCGGTGGTGAGATTAATAATCACATCGACATCACTGCTGCGAATACGCTCCACCACTTCTCGGTAAAGTTCCACCCGTCGACTTGGTTTACCGCTAGCAGGCTCTCGAACGTGGATGTGGGCAATTGCAGCGCCAGCTTTGGCAGCTTCAATCGCAGCTGTTGCTATTTCCTCAGGAGTCACTGGAATCGCAGGATGCTTGCCAACCGAGTCGCCCGAGCCGGTTACCGCACAACTGACAATAACGTTGCGGTTCATTTGGTGATCTTGGTTTGCCTTACCATTGGAAGTATTCTTGTTTGGGTCATGGATAAAATTATATCAATTTCTCCTCTGCGTAGACAAAAAAAAGGACGGGCCAAAGCCCGTCCTTTATTATCATTCAGCTCAACTTAGAAGTTGTAGGTCAAGCGTGCACCCCAAACTTCTCTTGGGGCCATGTACATGGCGTGAGCACCGGAGGTCAATGGTACATCAAAGCCTCCATTAGCAATTATTTCATCTGTGATGTTTCTACCGTAGACCATTGCTTCCCATTTGTCAGCACGAACCCCAGCACGAATGTTGACCCGCTGGCCGGCTTCCTGTGCATCAATTGGATCAGCGTCACCTGCATAGGTGTAGTCATCGAAGAAACTGACATCGAGACTTAAAAAGAATTGCATGTCTGAACCTATGTTCCTGGTGTAATCAGCAAACACGGCGCCATTGTACTTACCAGGTCCACGTGGCTCACCAGACAAATCCTGGTTTCCAACCGCCATGAAACCGGCTGCATTCCAAATCGCTTTGCAATTACCAATGGTTAAATCTGCACCGTAGTGGCTCTGGTGTATATTGCTATAAGAATAACCTGTGGGATTGTAGGGATTACCCGTTGGATCCAAAGCTCTGAATTTAGCCAATTGTTTTTCAGTACAAGCAGCTGCTGGGAATGAATCAAACTTGGCATCAAGATAAGCGGCGTTAACACCGATTCTAAGATCCGGGGTGGCCTGCCACAACAAATCCATTTCGATTGTGTCCACATCTGAGGAAGCAGCATTGCCGACGACAAAGCCTAAACCGACAAAGGTTGATACTTGTTGGTTGTCGTAATCTGCGTGCGCAGCAGCCCAGTTAAACTGCAATTTACCGTTCGGAAACGTGTGCTTGCCTCCAATTTCATAGGATACTGCGGTCTCGTCATCATATTCAAAACCAATTCCTGGCACAGTAGGATTTGGAACACGTGCGCCTCCAACTAAACTAAATTCAGGATTCTGGTCATCGGCTGCGTTGTAGCCACCACTTTTATAGCCTTTCGAAAAACTGGCATAAATCATATGATTGTCTGAAAGGTCCTTCTTGATCACCAAGGAAGGCAACCAATGATCGGTATTTCTTTCAGGAACATTGTCAAAGTTATGTAACCAGGTATCGAAAGTAGCACCCATAATGCCAGCAAGAAATGCATTGGAATTACAGGTTTGCAAACCGGTAGTGTCGGTGCCCAAACAGGTTCCCGCACGTATGTGTTTTGCTTCCTCGACGTAACGCACACCAGCGGTTACTGAGAGGCTGTCGCTCATTTGCATGGTGCCTTGAAAATACACCGCTTTAGATTCAGTTTTTTGGTTCCAGTAGCCAATTCGTGTGGCATGATCAAACATCGATTGATAGTCAGCAGCAGTTCCAGGCAGGGCTCCTAGGGATACGTAATAAGCAGCTGTGGGGTTATTGGCTGAATTATTCTGATATAGAGCTGTGCCAAGCGCCGGCCCAAACGTTGCCATCATGGTGGTTAAAGGAATTGTCAAGATCGATGGATCTGGTGCGGCTCCCATGGAGGCAAAAATTCCCATGACCCCGCCAATGGTTCCATCAAGATCAATCAGACGTTCAATGTCTTGTTCCTGGCTGTCCCAATAGACACCTGCGATCCATGTAAAATCAGCGTCCTGTGGGGATGAAATCGAAAATTCTTGACTTGTTTGATCGTAGCTAGACCAGTCGTCTCTTGAGACCAACGCGATGGCTGCAAAATCTGCATCAATGCCGTCTACATATTCGTATTCTGCTTGACCTGTGGTTGATTTAAACGTGTACCCATCACCAAAATTGTAGGTGAGATTAATCGATGTGTCTTGAGTTTGGGTATCAGTTCCTTCTGGATTCAACCCCAGAGCCAATGAAGATCCAGCTCCCCTGTTTTCATCTCGATAGCCGATATATTCACCAGCTGCTACCGCTGCGGGCAAAACTGGATGAAACATGTTGGTTATGGTAAAAGCCAAGCCTGAGGTTGCCGTGGGTGGCATTGCCATTTCCCAATGGCTGATCGCAACAGTGGATCCCGTTCGAACGTGATCTCCATCTGTGTGTTTAAAATCAATCCTTAGATCATCACTTGGTTCCCAGGAGCCACTTATTCGGAACATAGTTTCATCCGTAGTCGGTCCTGAGCCTCCATTATAGACATTGTCAATATAACCATCGTCTTTACGGTCTTTGAAAGCAATACGCATGGCAAAATTTTTGGCAACGGTACCGTGGATGTTGCCTTCAATCAATTGGCCACCGTTTTCTTCGCCGGCAATAGCTATTCTGCCTCCAAACACGTCACCAACATTGGCTTTTGCTGAAATTACATTGACGGCTCCGGCAAGGGTATTTTTACCAAACAAAGTTCCTTGAGGTCCTCTCAGCACCTCTACTCGTTCAACATCAAAAAGACCAGTACGATACTGACGTCCTTTGGATAAATGAACACCGTCTACAAACAAACCCACAGAGTTTTCAAACGATTGGTTTGCACCAATGCCAACACCACGCATTGAAGCAATGGTACTGATTGCGTTTTCTGTAACGCTGAAATTAGGAATGTAAGTGGACAGTGATAGAAAATCGTGAATGGCTGCAGCTTCTATTTTGTCTCCAGTAATAACACTGACAGAAACCGGTACGTCTTGCAGATTCTGCTCTCTTTTCTGTGCGGTAACAATAATTTCTTCCAGCTCTTGTGCATAAATACCAGTGGAAGTGAAGGCAATGGTAATTGCTAGAACCATCATATGGTTGCAAATCTTTTTCATGAATTTACTCCTAATTTTCATTTTTTTTAATAAAGGTTGATGTTGTGAATACAAGTATACAGTATGTTTACCAAGTCAAAAGACCTTGTCCCCTAATGTTATTTAAATCCCCAACAACAAAGTTTCTCATTACTCGAAATATCAATTTTTCGATATATAACTATTACCCTAAAATCATAATGCCAAGAGTTTCTCCATTTAGCAAAAACATTTGGTTAAAAGTAGTCATAAAATGATTGCACTTGACACACTAACTGTATGAAAGTATTAATAATAATCAGAAAAGTGTTGTTTAACAACAAACCTTGCTTGTAGTGCAAT
>ENA-ORDG01001224-ORDG01001224.1-marine-metagenome-genome-assembly--contig:-NODE-1224-length-10687-cov-2.555325_pt1 | contig 10687 bp, 12 predicted proteins | sample MGYA00248629_ERZ508524 | MGnify/ENA primary metagenome ERZ508524 (study PRJEB26194, sample SAMN05421901) | marine metagenome | isolation source: East of Rio de Janeiro, Brazil, South Atlantic Ocean...
GTCGCGGCGCGCGACCAGATCGCCCGCGACCAGCGCGAAGAGGTAGGACGGCTTGGGCCAGGGATCGTGCCACTCGGCAAAGTGGCGGCCACCTTCGAGCTGGCCCTCTTCCACCGGATTGCCGTTGGACAGCAGCACGGGAAAGGCCTGCGCGTCCGCCTCCATCCGCACGGTGTAGACCGACAGGACATCGGGCCGGTCGGGGAAGAAGGTGATCCGCCGGAACCCTTCCGCCTCGCACTGGGTGCACAGCATCCCGCCGCTGGCATAGAGCCCCATCAGCTGGGTGTTCTCGGCAGGTGCGATCCGGGTGACGATAGTGAGCGTGTGCGGGCCGGAGGACAATGGCACGACCAGCGCCTCGCCATCGCGTTGCCAGTCGTCGCGCGGCTCGCCATCCACGGCCACGCTTTCGAGCACCAGCCCATCGCCATCGAGGCGGATGGCAGAGGCGGCGCCTGCCTGCGGGTTGGGCTCGACACTCAGCGTCGCTTCGACCCGCGTGCTCTCGATACCCAGATCGAAGGCCAGCCGCACCTCCGGCACGCGCCACGGAAACGGCGTGTAGTCCTTACGCCGGATGATGGCGGGCGCGTCGGGCTCGGGCGCGGCGTCGGGCAGCACGGGCGCCCCGGCGGGGGCATTGTCGGCGGCGGCGGGATTGCTGGGCTGGTCCATCGGTCCTCGTTTCTTCGCGCTTTTTCTTTTCGCGGCATTTGTGGCAGCAGGACCGCCAATGCCAAAATTATTCATCTTCGGGCTTGGCTACAGCGCCAAGCGGATCGCGCAACGCGCGCAATCGCTCGGGTGGGAAGTGGTTGCGACCGGCAGCGAGGGCAAGCTTTCCTTCGACGATACAGACGCCGTGCGCGCGGAATTGTCGCGCGCCGATGCGGTGCTGTCCTCGGTCCCGCCCGACCGCGAGAGCGAAAGCGACCCCGTGCTGGAACGCTATGGCGCTGCGCTGGGCCACGCCTGGATCGGCTATATCTCCTCCACCGGGGTCTATGGCGACCGGCAGGGCGCGTGGGTCGATGAAAGCTCACCCACCGGCGACGGACGGCGCAATGCCCGCATGGCCTGCGATGCGAGTTGGATGGAGCGCGGCGCGCGGGTCTTCCGCCTGCCCGGCATTTACGGCCCGGGGCGCAGCATTTTCGACCGGATTGCCGAGGGCAAGGCCAAGCGGATCGACCTGCCGAGGCAGGTCTTCAGCCGGGTGCATGTGGACGACATCGCCAGCGGCGTGGCCGCCGCGCTGGCGAGCGATGCGCCGCCGGGGGCGTATAATCTGGGCGACGATCTGCCCGCGAGCCAGAACGCGGTGGTGGAGGAAGCCTGCGCGCTGCTGGGCGTGGAGCCGCCACCGCTGGTCACGCTGGAAGAGGCCGATCTCTCCCCCATGGCGCGCGGCTTCTATGCCGAGAACCGGCGGGTCGCGAACCTCAAGGCGAAACGCGCGCTCGGCTGGCAGCCGCAATACCCGACCTACCGCGAAGGGCTGAGGGCGCTGCTCCCCTAGTCCGCCAAGAGAATCAGTGCCGCAGAGAGCCGGACTGCTGCACCTGCACGGCTTTCTGGCGCCGCGCGGTGAGCGCGATCACCATGCCGATCACCGCCAGCACCATCCCGCCGCCGGTCAGCCAGGTCCAGCGATAGTCTTCGAACAATGTCGACAGCAGCATCGCGACCGAGATCGTCAGGATCGAATTATACGCGGTCCGCCCCGCGCCGATCTCGCGCACCAGGTTGTAGTGCAGCGGGAAGGTGACCACCGATCCGATCAGCGCGAGATAGACGATTCCCAGCCAGTATCCCGGCGCGCCCGGCAGTGGTGGCGGCCCCGTCGTCACCCAGGCGAAAGCGAGATCGAACACCGTGCCGTACAGCATCGCCCAGGCGAGCAGGCTGACCATCGGCACCGCGCGCCCGGTCGGGTTTGCCTGCACCACATTGGCGACCGAGGCGGCAAGGATACCCAGCAGCGCGAGGCCGATGCCCAGCACCACATTGCCCCCGATCACGCCTGCATCAGGGTTGGCGCGCCATTCGTGGATCAGCAGGAAGGAGACGCCGACAATCGCGATCGCGCTGCCGAAAATGAACCCGGGCTTCACCTGCTCGCCCAGGAAAAGCCACGCGAAGAGCGCGTTGGGCACCATCAGCAGGCCGAACATCATCGCGACGATGCCCGAGGTGACGTACAGTTCGGCATGGTAGACGAACAGGAAGTTGCCGCTGAACTGGAAGATGCCGACCACCAGCGCCAGCAGATGCTCGCGCCGGGTCAGGCGCAGCCGCCGCTTCATCAGCGCGGCCACCAGAAACAGCGCCGGGGTCGCGAGCGCGAAGCGGTAGAACACCGACCACGCGGCAGGCACGTCGGCAATCTGGCCGGTGATGACCAGCCAGGTCGATCCCCAGATCGTGCCCGTGATCAGGAAGGGCAGGATCACGCGGGGCCGCAGCATCCCGCCGCCGCTATCGCTCATAGGTCGGCAATCGCCTGGCCGAGCGCGCGCGCCTCGCCCGGATCGCTGTCCCACGAGGCGACGAAACGCGCCGCATCCGCACCCCAGTCGTAGAACTGGTAGCCGATCCCGCGCAGCATCTCGCGCTCGTCGGGAGAGAGGCGGATGAAGACCTCGTTCGCCTCGACCGGATGCATCAGCCGCTCGCCGCCGCGTTCGGCGATCGCCTGCGCCGCGGCATTGGCGGCGCGCGCATTGTCGAGCCACAGGTCGTTCTCGACCATTGCGAGCAGTTGCGCGGCGAGGAAGCGGCCTTTGGATTGCAGGTGTCCCGCGCGCTTGCGGCGATAACGTGCCACGTCCGCCAGCGCGGGGTCGAAGAACACGATCGCTTCCGCGCTCATCCCGCCATTCTTGACGCAGCCGAAGCTGAGCGCATCGATATCGCCCGCAGCCTCTGCCGCCGATCCGCCCAGAAAGGCGGTGGCATTGGCGAATCGCGCGCCGTCCATGTGCAGCGCAAGGCCGCGTTCGCGCGCGAGCTGCGAAATCGCGGCGATCTCTTCCGGGCGATAGACGCGGCCATATTCGCTCGCCTGTGTGATCGAGATCGCGTGCGGCTGGACCTGATGGACATCGTCGCGGATCGGATCGATCACGTCGCGAATCGTCTGCGGGGTCAGCTTCGCGCCGTCGCCGCCATCGCTTCGACCGGCGAGAAGCAGCTTGGCACCATGGAGGTAGAAGCCGGGCGCCCCGCCCTCGTCCATCTCGATATGCGCCTCGCGGTGGCAGACCACGCCGCCATGCGGCGGGCACATCGGCGCCAGCGCAAGGCAATTGGCCGCCGTACCCGTGGCGACCCACAGGACGGTGGCTTCGCGCCCGAACAGCTCGGAAAATCGTGCGTCGAGCCGCTGCGACAGCGCATCGCCGTCATAGGGCGAATCGGCCCCATCGGCGGCGCGCAGCGCCTCCCACACCTTGGGGTGTACGCTTGCGGCATTGTCGGACATGAAACGCATTGGAACGCCCCTACGCAGCCCGGCGTTTGATGCAAGCATATCGCAAAGGACAGGACACCCATGGGCACTGCCACAATTACTCATCACGTCGTCGGCCAGGGCGGCAAGTATATCGCGCATCTGGAGGGCGAGGATGCGAAGGGCACGCTGGAGTGGGAGCCGGGCGACGAGGTCGACGGCAAGGAAGTGCGCATCGCGACCCACACGCTCGTCCCCGAAGCGATCGGCGGGCGCGGCGTAGCGGCCGAACTGGTCGAGCGGCTGGTAGCCGACGCGCGCAAGCAGGATTTCCTGATTCGCCCGGACTGCTCCTACGTCGCGAAGAAGTTCGAGGAGAACGACTGGGACGCTGTGCGCGCCTGAGCGGCTATTTCACCAGCCGCGAGAAATCGGTTTCGACCATGCTCGCCAGCAGTGCGCGGCGCAGCGCCTCGGCCTCCTCGCGCGGGAGGCCGGGCAGCGCGAAATGGCCGCCCGCGAGCCCGAGGTTGAGCGTGACGTAACCGAACATCCGCCCCAGCGGCCCGCGCGCGATCTCGACCGATTGCAGCTTCACCCGGTCGGCAATCTTGTACCCGGGCGCGAGCCAGCCGCTGCGTTTGTAGAGGTGCTGCGGCGAAATCGCGTGCCGCTCCACCCGCCAAAGGAACAGCTGCTGGATGGCGGTAAAACCCGCCATCACAGCCTGCGCCGCCGCCACCAGCCACAACCAGTCATACCGTTCGGGCACGAACAGATGGGTCGCCACCGCGACCGCTGCGGCGAGCAGCACGAAGCTGACCGCATTGAACAGCGCCGAAACCACGCGGTAGGATCCGGTGGTGCGATGCCATGCAAGACCCCGGGGCGGCAGCGGGAAGCCCGCGACCTCCAGAATCGGGGTCAACTCGGCAGCCTTGGCAAAAGGCGCGACCACATGGCTGGCATTGCCCGCATCCTGCGCCAGGCTGACGAGCTTGAGGCTCTTCCAGCCGAACCGGTGGCGCACCGCGCCGGTGCCTATCCGGACCGCCTGCACCCGGTGCACCGGCATGACCACATCGGTCCGCGTGAACAGGCCGCGCCGCCTGCGAAATCCCTTGGGCGTGCGCTCCAGCCGGAAATCCCAGTCGCGCGAGAAGGTCTTCGCGATTCCGCTGACCACGCCGACCACCAGCAGGGTGCTGATCGCAGCCACCGCGCCCAGCGCCTGCGCAATCGGGCCCAGTTCCGCGAGCTGTTCGCCCTGCCCCGCGACGAGCCCGCGCCAGAAATCGAAATCCCAGATGTCGAACGGCAGCAGGAAGTCGAGCTGCTGCGCCGCCGCGCCGAGAAAAGCGACCAGCGCGAGCGAGAATTCGAACAGGCCGAACACGAACAGACGGCGCGGGCCCATCGCGAACAGCAACTGGGCGTCGGCCTCCTGCGCGCCTTGTACGTCGCGCGCCTCCTGCGCAGCGGCGGGCGCGGCCACGCCATCCGCCTCGTCGCGCAGCTCGCGCACCAGTTCGCGCAGCCGCTCGCCCTCCTCGTTCGAGAGGTAGGCGAGCTTGATCTCGTCCGATCCGCCCGCGCCGGTTTCGAACTTGACCATCGTCAGCCCGAACAGGCGCGGCACGAAGCCCTGTTCGAGGCTGACGTCCTGAATCCGCTCGTAAGGCACGGAGCGGGCCGCGCGCGACAGGACGCCGGTTTCCAGCCGGATGTCGCTGTCGCCCACGCGGTAGGTCTGCCGCCACCAGCCGAGGAAGGCAAAAAACGTGCTCGCCGCCAGAAACAGCGCGCCGAAGCCCAGCATCACCGGCAGCGCGAAGGAGCCTTCGTCGCGGGTTGCGAAGGCCACCGCGACCAGCGGGACGACCATCCTCGGGATGATCTCGACCGCCTGGACCAGAAAGGTGCGCGGATCGGTCCGCCGGGGTTCGCCATCGCGCATGTCGTCGGAGGCGGCGCTGTCTGGCGTCTCCTCGCGATTCGAATCGCTGGCGGAAAGCTCGCTCACAGCGATGCGCGCTTGATGTGGGCGCGGATCGTCTCGCGCATGTCCAGCGCATCCTGGTGCGCAAGGCCGGGCAGGCTGATCACGTCGCCGTGCGAGCCTGCGGTATAGAGCTGCAGCGTGGCGAGCCCGTAATACCGCTCGATCGGCCCGCGATCGACGTCGATATGCTGGACCCGGCCGAAGGGGACGACGGTGTCCGAATGGAACATCATGCCCCTGACCACCCGCAACCGGTCCTCACTCAGCGCGTAACCGCGCACCGCGTAGCGGCGGTGGGGCAGCATGATGACCACCAACAGCAGGATCAGCGCGACCGGCCCAGCGATCAGGAAATTGGGAAACGGAGTCAGATATTCGGCGACCAGCGCGCCGATCAGCAACGGCAGGGCAACCAGCACTGCCTCGACCCGCATCGCCTTGGGATGGTTGGGATGGCCCTGCTGCAAAGGCTGTTCGTCGCCCTGTGTCGCCACTGTCTCTGAGTGTGCCCCGTCTTCGTTCATGGCTGCGATGAATGGCCAAGCGGCAAAAGCCCCGCAAGCCCTTTCGGGCGAGTGGCCGAGGCGAATCGACGGGTGATTCGCGACAGGGGGTAGAGAGGTGGTGCTGCTGGGGAGGATTGAACTCCCGGCCTCACCCTTACCAAGGGTGCGCTCTACCACTGAGCTACAGCAGCATAAGGGGGCGTGGGCGAACGCTATCGCCCGCCACAGGCCGCGCGCTATTGTCGCGTGCGGCGCACAAGTCAAGCCAAGCTTGCCTCGAAGACTTCGCAATAGCATGGGAGCACACGATGAGCGAGCCCGACAGCCCCCCTCCAGCACCGCCCACAAGGGAGGAACGCCTTGCCGCACAGCTGCGCGCGAACCTGCGGCGGCGCAAGGCGGGCACCCAGGCCACACCGCAGGAACGCGACCTTTCCAAAAACGGTGAGGCCCGCTAACGGCTCGCAGCCTATCCGCAAGGGAGCACAAGAATTTGTCGACGCTGATCCTCGTCCGCCACGGACAGTCGGAATGGAACCTCGCCAACCGTTTCACCGGATGGTGGGATGTCGATCTGACCGACAAGGGCGTGGAAGAAGCGCGCGCCGCGGGCCGCCTGCTGAAAGACAAGGGCGTACTGCCCGATATTGCCTTCACCTCGCTCCAGACGCGCGCGATTCGCACGCTCAATCTCGCGCTGGAGGAATGCGGGCGGCTGTGGATTCCGGTGACCAAGGACTGGCACCTGAACGAGCGGCACTATGGCGGCCTGACCGGGCTCGACAAGCAGCAGACGCGCGACAAGCACGGCGACGAGCAGGTCCATATCTGGCGCCGCAGTTTCGACACTCCGCCCCCGCCGATGGAGCCGGGCAGCGAATATGACCCCGGCGCGGACCCGCGCTACGAAGGGATCGACGTGCCCTATACCGAGAGCCTGAAGCTCACGATCGAGCGCGTGCTGCCCTACTGGGAAGAACACATCCTGCCCCAGCTGACCGGCGAGCGGACGGTGATCGTCTCCGCCCATGGCAATTCGCTGCGTGCGCTGGTCAAGCACCTCTCGGGCATTTCGGACGACGAGATTACCGGTCTCGAAATCCCCACCGGGCGACCGATCATCTACCGGTTCGAAGACGGGCAGGTCGCGGGTGAACGCCGCTACCTGGACAAAACCTGATGTCGGGCGCCCCGACCGTCGCCATCGTCATGGGCAGCCAGTCCGACTGGCCGACGATGAAATGCGCCGCCGATGTTCTGGAGGATCTGGGGATCGCGCACGAGGCGCGGATCGTCTCCGCCCACCGCACGCCCGACCGGATGTACGATTTCGCCAAAGGCGCGGCGGACGAAGGCTTCAAGGTGGTAATCGCTGGCGCGGGCGGCGCGGCGCATCTGCCAGGCATGATCGCTGCGATGACCCCGCTGCCGGTGCTCGGCGTGCCGGTCCAGTCGAAAGCGCTGTCGGGCATGGATAGCCTGCTGTCGATCGCGCAGATGCCCGCCGGCATCCCGGTCGGCACGCTCGCGATCGGAGAGGCGGGGGCGACCAATGCCGCGCTGCTCGCCGCCGCGATCCTCGGCGCGCATGATTCGGCGGTGATGGAACGGCTTGTCGCATGGCGCGCCGCGCGCACCGCCAAGGTTGCGGAACGGCCCGAGTGATCGAGCAGTCATGATCAAACCGGGCGGCACGATCGGCATCCTCGGCGGTGGGCAGCTTGGCCGTATGCTGGCGATTTCCGCCGCGCAGCTGGGCTATCGCGTGATCGCTTACGCTCCGGCAGGCGACGCGGTGATCGCGCAGGTGTGCAATGAATATATTGCCGCAGACTGGCACGATGCGGACGCGCTGAAGGCCTTTGCCGATGCGTGCGATGTGGTGACGCTCGAGTTCGAGAACGTCCCCGCCGCCCCGCTCGATGCCATTGCCGACAAGCTTGCCCCGCACCCCCGCGCACTCGCGATCGCACAGGACCGGCTGGCCGAGAAGCGCTTCGTCGCCGATCTGGGCGGCACGTCGGCACCCTTCCACGCGGTCGATTCGCGCGCGGACCTGCTCGCGGGGATCGAGGCGCTGGGCACACCGGCGATCCTCAAGACTCGCCGCGACGGGTACGACGGCAAGGGCCAGTGGCGGATCGGCTCGCGCGAAGAGGCCGAGGCGCTCGACCTGCCCGACACGCCCTGCATCCTCGAAGGCTTCGTGCAGTTCGAATGCGAATTCTCGGTCATCCTCGCCCGGCGCGCGGATGGCACGGTGGCCTTCTGGGAAAGCTCGCAGAACGGGCACGAGGACGGCATCCTCGCCCGCTCGACCCTGCCCGGTGCCGCGATCATCGGCCAGCAGGTGGGCGAAGCGCGCAGGCTGGCGCAGGCGGTGGCGGACAAGCTGAGCTATGTCGGCGTGCTGACCCTCGAATTCTTCGCCAGCGAAAGCGGCCCGATCTTCAACGAGATGGCCCCGCGCACGCACAATTCGGGCCACTGGACCATCGAAGGTGCGGCCACCAGCCAGTTCGAGAACCAGGTCCGCGCGATCTGCGGCCTGCCGCTGGGCGATACCCGCCGCGTCGCGCCGCGCGTGGTGATGGAGAACGTGATCGGCCCCGCCGCCGCGACTGCGCACGAAGCGCTCGCCGATCCGGCCGCGCATCTCCATCTCTACGGCAAGACCGACTCGCCCGAGGGGCGCAAGATGGGCCACATCACACGGCTCGAATGGCCCGAGGGAGACACCAGCTCATGATTCAGGATCAGCTCTTCCTCGTCTACGCGCGCGCCGCGAACGGCACGATCGGCAAGGATGGCGGCCTGCCCTGGCATATCCCGGCCGACCTGAAGCACTTCAAGGAAGTGACGATGGGCAAGCCGATGATCATGGGCCGCAAGACCTTCGAGAGTTTCCCTGCCCCGCTGCCCGGCCGCCGCCATATCGTGCTGAGCCGCGATTCGGACTGGCAGGCCGAAGGTGCCGAGCATGTGATGTCGGTCCCCGAGGCGCTCGCCGCCGCCGGGGGTGAGGAAACCGCGATCATCGGCGGGTCCGAGGTATTCCTGCTGTTCGAGCCGCAGGCCGAACGGATCGAGCTGACCCAGATCCACGCCGATTACGACGGCGACACCTTCATGGACGCCCCCGATCCCGAACGCTGGACCGAGGTCGCGCGTGAGGACCACGAGGCCAGCGGCGACACCCCCGCCTTCTCCTTCATCACTTACGAGCGGCGCGCGTGAAGAAAACCGTACTGATTATCGTCGGGCTGGTGCTGCTGTTCGGCATCGCAGGCTTCTTCCAGTTCGGCCCCGGCATGGTCGAGCGGAGCATGAACCAGATCGACGGCGAACCGCTGATCGAAGTCTCCGACGAAGCGAAGGCGCTGCACGAGACGCTGACCATCGTCGATCTGCATTCCGACACGCTGCTGTGGAACCGCAACCTGCTGAATCGCGCGGATCAGGGCCATATGGACCTGCCGCGCCTCGAAGAGGGCAATGTCGCGCTGCAGGTATTCTCCAGCGTCACCAAGACGCCCAAGGGCCAGAACTACGACGCGAACGATGCCGATAGCGACAACATCACCACGCTGGTGATCGCGCAGCTTCAGCCCACCCGCACCTGGAACAGCCTGCTGGAACGCTCGCTGTGGCATGCCGAGAAGCTCGACCGGGCGGCGGCGAAGTCGGACGGCGAGCTGCTCAAGGTCGCTTCCATCAAGGATCTCGACCGTCTGCTGCGTGAACGATCCAGCCAGACGCCCAAGCCGGTCGGTGCGCTGCTCAGCATCGAAGGCCTGCAGAACCTCGAAGGCGACCTGTCGAACCTCGACGTGCTGAGCAAACAGGGCTTCCGCATGGCCAGCCTGACCCATTTCTTCGACACCGACCTCGCCGGGTCGATGCACGGGATGGAAAAGGGCGGGCTGACCGACAAGGGCCGGAAGGCCGTGCGGCGGATGGAAGCGCTCGGCATGGTGGTCGACATTGCGCATTGCAGCCACAAGTGCGTGGCGGACATTCTCGCGATGGCGCGGCGCCCGGTCGTCTCCAGCCATGGCGGGGTGCAGGCGACCTGCGACGTCAACCGCAACCTGTCCGACGATGAGATTCGTGGGGTCGCCAAGACCGGCGGTGTGGTCGGCATTGGCTACTGGGATGCGGCGGTGTGCGGCACGTCCCCGCGCGATGCGGCCAAGGCGATGAAGCACGTGCGCGATCTGGTGGGGATCGACTATGTCGCGCTCGGCAGCGACTACGACGGCGCGACCACCGTGCGGTTCGACACCTCGCAGCTGGCGCAGGTGACGCAGGCGCTGCTGGACGAGGGCTTCACCGAGGACGAGATTCGCGCGGTGATGGGCGGCAACGCGCTGCGGGTGCTGCGTGCGGGGATCGTGCCGCAATGAGGTGGCTCGACCACCGCGAGCCGGTGCCTGCCCCCTTGCGCGGGGCGATCGTCGCGCTCGGCAATTTCGACGGGTTTCACAAGGGCCACCAGGCGGTCGCGGGCGAGGCGATACGCTGGGCGCGTGAGGAAGAGCGCCCGGTCATCGTCGCCACCTTCGATCCGCACCCGGTGCAGTTCTTCCGGCCCGACACCCCGCCCTTCCGCCTGACCAGCCTCGAGCAGCGGCACGAGCTCTATCTCGCCTTCGGGGCGACCGCGATGCTGGTGTTCCACTTCGACGCCGAGCTCGCGGGGACCAGCGCGGAAGACTTCATCGA
>ENA-ORDG01001236-ORDG01001236.1-marine-metagenome-genome-assembly--contig:-NODE-1236-length-10651-cov-3.418668_pt1 | contig 10651 bp, 5 predicted proteins | sample MGYA00248629_ERZ508524 | MGnify/ENA primary metagenome ERZ508524 (study PRJEB26194, sample SAMN05421901) | marine metagenome | isolation source: East of Rio de Janeiro, Brazil, South Atlantic Ocean...
CCCATGTGAAGTAACTGAAGATTGTCCTAATAATGATGGAGATGGAGTAGAATCTTGTGTTGGTTCAATCGGGATTGGATACAATAAAATAAAAGAAGGCTCAGAGCTCATTATCTTATTTAAATGGGATGGCATTAATGGAAATCTTATTGAGGATATTGATTATTTCCTTTGGGGTGCTTACCAAACACCAATTAATAAAACAGGGATATCAACCTATCAAGATGACACTGCCATTGAAACCCAGTTATTTTTTGAAACCGAAGCTGAAACTTATTATGCCTATTCGCGCATTGGAACTGATGAAATAGATGAAACTCAAAATAATGGTAATGGAATTACCGGCCATGATGAAACCAGTGAAAATTTCAGGGAATCTTGGGAAATCATCGAGCTCTTTAATCTTGGATGTACCGATTCAGATGCTCCTAACTTTGATGCGTCAGCTGATATTGATGATGGGAGCTGTTTTATACCCTTCATTGATGTTCTAAATGATTTATATGATTGTAATGCAAGTTCCAATGGGTATTGCGACTCTAGCCCTTCTTGCCCTATAGTAAAATTACGAGGTATGATCGTTGACTATTTTGATGTAACAGTTTATGGCGGTCCCCATGCAATAACCATCGAAGATGAGGAAGGATATAGAGTAGAGGCAACTATATGGCCATCTGAATGGGATATTGCCGCTGATGATACCTCAAATTATTTGATAACACCTCCTTTTAATAAATATTTAATGGAATTCCAAGGAAGTGTATTCGAGTATGAGGGTGATAAACAAATACTTATTTGCGGCCCTGAGGATTTTACTGTAGTAAAATCTTTTGATCAGGAAGGTTTTTTTACTAAAGATGATTCTGCAATTGTTCAAATTTCACCTGCCCCTTTTGTTCTCCTCCCAACATTTGGTGAAACATTAGATTTTAGCTATTCTTTTCCAAATAAATCTCGAGTAATTATTAGAATTTATGATTTATCAGGTCGATTTATCACTTCACTAGTTGATAAATATTATCCTAATGCGGGTAATGTGGTTCGTGAAGAAGATTCTTCTGCATGGGATGGAAGAGATAAGTTAGGACAAATCGTTGCTCCAGGTACATACATTATGCACATGGAAGTAATGAATCCTGTAACCGGTGAAACACAAACCGATGCTGCGCCAGTGGTAGTAGGTGTGAAAAACTAATGTTTAGGTTTTATTGTATTTTACTTTTTGCACCTCTGTTTACTCAAACGATTAGCGATTATGCCTATACCCATGCAGAAGTGGCTGCTATGGCAGGGGCTGTTGTGGCTGAAGCCGGTAGTAATTGGAGCATTTTTCATAATCCAGCTGGCATTACAGAAGTTGATGGGACACCCCTTTCTGCCGGCAGTGGTAATCTTTACGGATTCAAATGGCTACCCGCCTATAATCTGAGTGGTACCACCTCACTTCCTATAATTGGTAAAATTAGTTTTGCCCTACAGCAGCTGGAAACAAAATATAGTGGAACTACTTTATCTACCGAACAGACATTGTCTATTGCACAGGGATTTGAGCTCCAACATGATAAAAATTCCCGCCTCGCCATTGGATATACAGCCAATTTTGTTCAGTGGGATTTAGGCAGATCAGCTGGAGTGAGTGGTGATGGATCTGATGGTTTAGATTTGGGCAGCATAAATTCTATTACCATTGATTTTGGAGTTTTGGCATCTCTCCGTGAAAAATATCGCTTTGGTGTGTTCCTGAAAAATATCAATTCCGGTGCCTTAGGCAAAGGCATGACCCGCCAAGTCCTGCCACAACGAATTAATGTCGGAATTACTTATATGCCCATGCAAGGTCTGGCAACCAGCATCGTTTCTGAGCACCTACTGGGAAGAGACGATATGCAAATTAAAGCTGGCTTCAGATATAACCTAAATTCAAATATAGAACTCTATACCGGGGCTCAATCAAATCCCAATCGCTTTGGTATGGGAGCTACATTTACCTTTACTAATCAGTCTATAAGTTATGGGCTCCTTACTCACCCTGTGCTACCAATAACCCATCAATTTAACATAGGAATTATCCTGTAATGCGGCAGGTTGCCATAATCCTTTTGATACTCACCATGGGTTATTCTCAGAAAATAAATCTGAATACCGCCACCCTGGAAGAACTGCAATCCCTTTTTCTCACGGATGAGCAAATCGAAAGTATATTGGACTACCGAAGCCGGTCAGGATATATCCACAATATATATGATCTTCTGAATATTTCTGAAATAACCATAAGTGATATTCATGCCATTCGCAACGCAGTAACGGTTGACATACCCCAGGCATCTACCTTTGAAAAGGATATGGCTCGGGCATCCTACAAAATGGGAAGGTGGATATCCAATGAGGGCAGTACTGAGGGATTATCTGAGGTATGGCTAGACCGATTCATTGAACCCCAAAATATAAATAACATGAATTATGATGATCTTATGGCGCTACCCAATCTCAGTCCGGTGGATGTAACAGCAGTACTCAAACAGAAAAACCGGGGGTATATTAATGGTACATGGGAACTGAAAAATTCACCAGGAATCAGTTATTGGGGATACAAAAATCTGGTGGATTTCATTCGCTTTACGGATAAACCAGTTGATGAATCAGGCTTTCATGTTCGAGTTAACTCCCTGGTTCGGACGGTTCCCATCACTTCTAACCCAGACGATGAGGGAATTATAACTGCTTTCGAAGATACCAGTATGCCGGAACAATTCCATAAAATTTCTATTACCTCAGAATTAAATTTGAAAGCAGGTCTCTCTTATCACCGCTATATGGGTCAGCCGGACAGTATTTATACCTTGAAAGGGTTTGTCCAGGCTGAAAAATACCCCTTGGTTAAAAACATTCAAATTGAGCGAATTGTTTTAGGCAATTTCACCGCTTCATTTGGTCAGGGTGTTATATTTGAAACCAATGATAATTTTAGTCCGCGCCGAACCGGATTTGGTTTTTCCAAACGGGCAGAGGGGATTCATGGTGATCTCACCCGTTCATCTCAATATGTCATGCGTGGCTCTGCAGTGCAGATTTCCATGCCTAAATTGAGGGGTGTCATGTTTGCATCCTATCATCCACGGGATGCCATTATTAATGCAGATGGTAGTTTTACTTCCCTTATTGTAATGCAACCTCGACTCCCATTTGGTGCTTACGGACAATTTGCTATAAATTCTGATGGTGATACTACTTATACAAAGATTTATCAATCGCTAATTGGTTCTGTTAAAGAGATGACTTGGGGAGGGAACCTGAGATTTACTCCAACCATTGGCACAAATTTAGGATTTACCTTTTTTGAGAGTTTGTACGACCGTAGTCATATTCCCCAGGTTATCAACTCAATTACCGGCGGAGATGATGATTATTCAGGTGATGATTTTTATTTGGTTTATATAACCAATTCAGGCGATGCAGAAATAGCTGCAATGGATTCATCTGAAGCAGATTCCCCTATTTGGTCAGACGCAAAATCATTTTTCAGGGTTCGGGGTTTTGACTTTTCAACTGTAATTGCTAATATCGCAATTCAGGGTGAATATGGAGAAATGCTGAAAGATAATAATCTTCTAATTTTCGGCAGAAACCCATCAGCATTGGTACTGAGTGCATATGCCCAGTTTGAAAATTTTAATATTTTGACATTATACCGAAATTATGATTTGAAATTTGACAACCCTTACCAGCGATCATTTTCAAATTATCAGCGCTATAAAACCAGTATTTTTGAGGATGAATATTGGCTGGAAGACCCCATTTTCAGCTATCTTTATTCTGCCAATCCTCAACCCCAAGCAGAAGAAGGTTTTTTCATTTCTTCCCGTTACCAATTTCACCGATCTATGGTGGGCTATCTGAACTGGGATACCTGGAATCGCAAGGCAGATAATGCAAAATACTACCGAACTGTGGCTACAGTGGAATGGCGACCTGCTTTCAATTTCAGAATAAAAGTTCGACAGAAATGGCAGGCAAGGGGGGCATTCGATTTGCAACATCCCAGTCCATTTTATTCTCGGGAAACCCGCATAACCAGCCGACTGCGGATGTCTCGTTATAATCAGTTTGAAATTTTATATTCCAATGGATATACCACTTTTTCTCCTCGACCACGCCTCACAGATAATGCTCTTGGCGGCGATATGATGGTAGGAAATATAGGCTCACCTGATGAAACCATTGGAGTGAGTATTTCTCATAATGCTGATGACAGTTTTTCAATTAAAGGTGGAGTGCTTTATATACAGGGATTTTTATGGTATTTTGAGGATACTGATTTCAGGATATTTAGTTCTGAAAACGGAATGGTTCATTCATGGGTCGCTGTTGATTTAAAACCCACTCCTCTATTCAGAGTGATGTTTAAGGTGAGCCATTCTACTGAAGGTGCTTCCACACGGGTTGTGGATGGACAGACACCCCAGGGCAATTGGATACGGAACCCGAAAGTAACAGGTGAAGATTTAGACTATCGAATACAACTTAGTTATGCACTTTAACAAATATATTATTGTGAATAGTAAATCAATTAAACAATTAACCACCCCTCCGCTTCCCTCCTACCCTCCTTTCCAAAGGAAGGTACCGCAGGGAAGGTTGTGGATAAAATATTTTTTTATATTACTCTTTTTTATTACATCCATTACAGGACAATCTTTATTTAATCGCTGGACGGGAACGGATCCATTTGTGGGTTCTGCCCGATCAACTGCAATGGGAAATACCCATCTGTTAAACTCCACAGGCAGTAGTAATGTACGCTTTAATCCTGCAAACTTAGGAAATACAAAAACAAATTTGGAATTTGATTTCCAGGTTAACCGGTCATCTGCATTCGAAAGATGGAGTATGCCTGTAAGAGACAGCTTTGGGGAGTTTCTTACTCATGCCGATTATGTGGCAAATGAATTCAGTTATTATGGCATTAGCGGGGGTATAGTATCCTCTTTGAAAATACCTGTTTTGGGAACAGCAGGAGTGGGATTTCATTATGCACCTCTCACCCACTTCACCTATCAGTATTCTGAGGAAGTTCGTGGAAGTTATCGTATTGAAGATGGTGAATATGCCAGTAAGGATCCAATAGTGGGCTATCAAAATCTCAGTACTGATGGTACATTAATGGCAGCTTCAATTGGTGGCGGAGTAAATTTAGATTTCATTGATGATATTGAAATATCTGTGGGGGGTGCTATTAATTTAATACAAACTGCTGATTTAACAGACCGGGTAGAAGTGGATACTCTGTACTCTGATGTTACCAATTTAACTACTCTCCCTGATTGGAACGAAACATCTGAACTACCCGCTACAAACTTTATAACTTTCAGTACATCCTTTACCTTGAATTCAAACATTATAATTGGGGCATCCTGGGAAGGTGAAGCAATATCCAACTCCTCCTCATATTATCTAGAAATTGATTCAACCAGTGGATTATTTCAATATTGGAATGACAGTAGTTTTGTGGTGAGCGGGTTGAATTATATGAAACCAGAAATTAAAACTTTTGCCATATCTTATAATTCTAATGAACAACAAGAAATGTCAATTGATTTTGAGATTAACCAAATTTCTTATAATGGACACCATAACTTTCAGGACTACAAACAATTTAAGTTCGGATTTGAATACCTCACCCAATTGGGCACACCTATTCGTGGAGGTTTGATCTATAGAACCGCATTCATTCCTGCCATGAAGCCGGTATCCATGTTCACCTTTGGATCAGGAAAATCTATTGGAAACCTGATCATAGATTATGCCGGTACCTATAGTTTCCAATCCTTCAATTACCCTGATTTATTTCCTGTTGAAGGAGATATTCGCTCCGAAAATGATTTGGTTCGGGATTCCCAGCTGCATTTGCAGTTTGCTCTGACTTACAAATTCTGATGAAGCACCTGCTGCTCACTCTCTTTTTAATTGGTTTTGTTTATACAGAACCCATTAAAATTAATTTAATAACCACCAATGACATTCATGGAATGATTTCCCCTCAGAAAGCCAATTTTATGAATCCCCAGTATCCACCCACTATTTTGGGTGGGGCAGCATTTTCTAAGTATGTGGATGAACTTCGAACTGAAACTGACAATACAGGGGAGGGATTACTCATTTTAGACGGCGGAAATTTTTTTCAGGGTCATCCATTGGGACTTGCTGACGGTGGTTATACCATGATAGAATGGATGAACCGCATCGGCTATGATGCCATGGTTCCCGGGAGTTATGATTTTATTTCTGGTGCTCAGAATCTAAATACCCTTTCCAAGGCGGCTTCTTTCCCTTTTCTCTTTTCAAATCTCATTTGTACCGATTGTCCTTTAACCAGTGAAAACATAAAACCCTACATAATCAGGGAAATATCCGGTATTAAAATTGGTATTCTGGGGGTAGTCAATTCACAGCTTACTGAATTGGCTCTGGCTGAAAATCTATCTGGCGCCGATGCAGATAAGGAAGTGATGAGCATACGAAAATGGGTGCCTGAAATGAAAAGTAATGGGGCAGAATTAATAATTTTACTCAGCAGCTCCGGAGTGCCTTGGAACCGTGAAGACGAGTATGAAAAATTCCGTTCAGATATTATAAATGGAAAAATCGATGAGAATGCATCCTTAAATGCACTCCAATTGGCTTATTATTTGGAAGATGTGGATTTTGTTGTAGCTGGTGGAAATTCGAAGGGGTACTGGCTCCCCTGGTACGATCCCCACAGCCACACCTACGTCATGCAGGGTTATGGCGGCGGTACAGAATTTTCACATATTAAACTTCTAGTGGATGAAAACTCTCATTTGTTTATGGGCTACGAAACCGTCGTTGATGGCAAAGCCAGTCAAACCCTGTTAGCCGATGATTTTCAATCTAACCGTGAAGATGCTCAGTGGATTGAAAGTAAAATTGAAGTAGCTCAGGATTTATACTATTCAGGAGCTAATTCAAAATCCAGTAGGACTCAATCTCCGCAATCATTAAATAGAAATAATTGGGATTTCCCCAATTTAAATAAGGATGATTCCATTGAAATTATTACCTGGAATGTTGAATTCTTCCCTCACGCCAATGATTCTACCATTCTGGCTTTGGCAGAAGCAGTATTGGATTTAAATGCAGATATAATTGCTTTTCAGGAACTCCGCCGAACTGGATGGTTCAGCAAATTAATGGCGTACCTTCCCGAATATGATTTTATTGTATCTCAACAGGCATCCTTTATGGATTTGGCAATTATTTATAAAAATAATATCTTTGAATTGGTGCGACAGATTGAACCTTTTGCTGAAAATGACTATAATTTTGCCGGACGCCCACCTCTCCAGGCAGACTTTATAGTTTCCATGAATGGACAGGACATCCCACTATCCATCATCAACCTACACATGAAATGCTGTGATTCAGGATTGTCCCGCCGGCAGAAAGCAGCCCAAATGCTGTATGAATATCTGGATGAATCCTATGCTGAGCAATCCAATATTATTGTTTTAGGCGACTGGAACGATGATACAAAGGATGAACCCGGGCAGCATTGTTTTGATCCCTTTTTCCAGGATGACCGTTTTTATTTTACAACCCGTGAAATTGCATTTGATATTAGTCAAGCCTCCTACCCAAACGAGCCCTATGTCAGTTTTCTGGATCATATCATGGTCTCTGAGCAGTTGCTTCCAAGAGGAACTGACTATGATGTAAAGACAATTCTCATGGGCGATTATATGGGTGGATATGACATTTATGAAGCCTATATTTCCGATCACCGCCCAGTATTGTTATCGTTTTCTATTCAGATTGAGATTGGGCAGTAGTCCATCAACCTTTCCAGATTGATGAATAAATAAGCAGGTTGTTTGTTTTACATTGTTACAAATTAATACGGAATAGATCACAAAATTGTCCTCCTATCCTCTGTAAATTTCTTTCAAATGTACAATTTAAATAAAATAGCAAAAACATTGATTTATTGGACTATGGTCATAGGCATAACTATTCCTGGATGGGGATTTATGCAGGAGTGTCCACCAGCAGATACGATTGCAGTAAACCCTGCTCAAAATAATTGGAATATCCCCACCGAAAATCAGTGGGATGAAATTGAGGTAATGACCTGGAATATTAAAGTTTTTCCCCTCACCAACAATACCATTAATTATGTGAATGAAATTATTTCCGATATTTTACCGGATGTTATTGCCTTCCAGGAAATAAATAATTCCACTGCATTTAATACCCTCGCCAATAGTTTGCCTGCCTACGAATTTATTAATTCTGGTAGTGGACTGGCATTAGCCGCAAGGTCTGATGTGCTTGAAATTGATAGTTATACTACTCTATTCCCCGGAGCCGGGTATGAATTTGCCTGGAGGTATCCCCTGAAAGTAGATCTAAGTTGGGTCTGCGGATTAAACTCTGCTGCTATACAGATTATTAATGTGCATTTAAAATCTGGCGGAGATACTGAAGATTTTAATCGCCGTTTTGCTTCTTGTGAATATCTATCGGAATATGTGAATGATCATCCAAATGATAATATTATAATTTTGGGGGATTATAATGATGAGATTACAGACTCACAGAATAATAATTCACTTTGGCCCCTCGTTTCAGATGATGCCATTGAATTCGCCACAGACCCCATTGCCAACATTGATTATTATGCAAGTTATCCCAGTTGGCCCAGTTTTATTGATCATATAGCCGTGTCAACTCCCCTTTTTGACGAATTAACTATTGGCAATATCAAAACCATTAGGGTAGATGATTATACAGGATATTCCTTTTATCATAATAATATTTCAGACCATCGTCCGGTAATATGGTCTTTTTCTGTTGAACCAGTGGAATTAGCCTATGGGTTGGTTATCAATGAGATTATGCAGAATCCTGCTGCCGTTTCAGATGCTGCTGGAGAATGGATTGAAATCACCAATATTTCTAATGAGACAATTAATTTACATAACTTAATACTGCGGGATGATGGTGGAGAAGAACATGTCATTTCGGAAAATGTGGAAGTATCCCCTGGCAGTTATATTGTGCTGGGAACTGAATATGACCCTGCCCTTAATGGCGGTGTAAATGTGGATTATGAATATAGTGGATTTACCCTATCAAATCTCTGGGATGAAGTCATTTTAGAACATCCATCGGGAGTTATTTTGGATGAAGTCCATTATGATAACGGCGAAACTTTTCCGGATGAAGAAGGGAAATCCATGATGCTTACAGATCCCAATTTTGACAATAGCATAGGAGAAAATTGGATATCCTCCACGTCAATTTTTGGCTCTGGTGATTTTGGAACACCGGGAGAACCCAACACGAGTGATGAATGCCAACCTTTAGGTGATATGAACAACGATGGTAGCTATAATGTATTGGATGTTGTTATTTTAGTTAACTGCGTTTTAGCAGATACCTGTGTAGAAACCGATTGCTCTGGTGATTTAAATGGTGATGGTGCCTATAATGTACTGGATATTGTCAATCTGGTAAACTGTATATTAGGTGGTAATTGTGGGGAGTGAGTCTAAGAGTACCTGAAATTAGAAGTTCCTGAGTGTCTTTAAAGCAGTGTTATAAAGTTTCAAAAATATAAGATCCTTACTTCTCACCCCTAGCCACTATCGTCTAAATCAAAACTCCACTTCCCCATCCCCTAAACCTCTAATCCAAACTTTTCTAGTAGGATATTGCCCTACCAAATACCACATATTGTAGTTTTTATTTTTAAGTTTTAAAACCGATTAAAGCAAAAAGCCTGCTGCCCCATTTGGCAGTTGTGATTGATTTTTTATGCTATACAATATGTTGGGGGTATAAATCTCAATAACGTCACTTTAAGAAAAATAATATCATATTTAACACTCTATATTACAGGTACTTATAATTTTATTTAACCCTATTACTTAAAGTAACACATTAATTCCTTGCATTTTATTTTTCAATTTTCGTAAAATTGAAAAGCAATAAAAAATGCATGGGTTCATGTAAAAGAATAAAACTCTTAATTTGAGGTTTAATATGAAAAAGCTTATACGAGTAATAGGAATGATTTTCACCGTAGTAAAGGTATCTGCCGGCACTTTTCCAATGGACCAAGACCCTTACTTATCTGATAATATTGTATCATCTGTTAAAGATATATCCATCAGTAAACTATTAGACTTCAGGAAAATCTCTGCAGCAATAAACGATGAGTTTGACAAAGCTCGCTTCCATTATATCATTGCCTATGAAATAGATAGCCGGCTTAATGATCTGGATGGAAAATTTAACAACCATGAAAAGAAATACCGTAAAGTAATAGGTCGATACGAGGATGTGCTTGACCTAATATCATACAAATATTCAGATGATCGTCCACGCTTTGATTATACCTATCAAGCGGCTGAAATTACAGATGAAACCATTTATAATGATATTCACCGCATTCAAGCCGACTTGGCACGTACTCAATTTATTCAGGTGTATAAATATTATCGTAAACGCCTGGATAATTATAAAAATTATCTCACAACTCTCAGGGAACTTTATAAATGTAAGACCATTGAGAATAAAGATAATAAAGTGGAATTTTACTCCAATTTCCCTGAGATGTATCAGGGCATAA
>ENA-ORDG01001242-ORDG01001242.1-marine-metagenome-genome-assembly--contig:-NODE-1242-length-10632-cov-2.153861_pt1 | contig 10632 bp, 8 predicted proteins | sample MGYA00248629_ERZ508524 | MGnify/ENA primary metagenome ERZ508524 (study PRJEB26194, sample SAMN05421901) | marine metagenome | isolation source: East of Rio de Janeiro, Brazil, South Atlantic Ocean...
TGGCCCAGAAAACATCTGGGTTTTGCCCCAATGGAGTCATCGTCCCCATGCCGGTGACTACAATCCTGGAACGGTCAGATGTCACGCCTCATTCTCCTTGGTAGCTCCGGTCCGTCCCGGAACAGATCCGGGAACTCCCCTAGCTAGTCCTCAAATCAGCGGGCAACAGGTCCGGGTACAGTTCTGGCTCTATCCCTAAGATTTCTTCCCTAACTTCCGCGGCCACAAAGAGTGAACCCGTAGCCAAGATCAGATCTCCTTGATCGGCCAGTTCCCGTGCCTGGGTCAACGCCTCGGCCAAGGTGTCGGTCTCCGTCACGTCGATGCCGTGTTCATTAAACAGGGATGCTATATGCACGGGGGGAGTGGACCTGGGGTGGCGAGACCGGGATGCGAAAACCACCGGGTTCATCTCCGCCAACCGGCTGACCATCTTGGCGATGCTCTTATCACGGGAAAATCCTACCACCAAGAACAATCGCCGGAAATTAAGGTAGCATCCCAACGATTCCAGCAATGCATCCATGGAATATTCATTATGGGCACCGTCGACTACAGTGACGGGATCCCGGCCCAATACCTCCATCCGGCAAGGCCATACCACCTTCACAAACCCTTGCTGTATCGCTTCATCGGAGATCGGATGGCCCTGATCTTGCAGCGCTTCCAATGCGGCCACGGCGGTAGCGGCGTTTTCCAACTGGAATTTACCCAACAGGGGCACACTCAGCTGGTAGGTATGGTCGCGGCCTGCCACCGTCATTTCTTGGCCGTCGATCGAAGAAGGACCCGGAGACCAGGTTACATCTTTGCCCACCAGGATAGGGGTGGCCGATAACGAATGACACACATCCAGGATAACCGAAAGCGCTTCGGGTTTCTGGGGTGCGACTACAACCGTTCCTCCGGTTTTGATTATACCGGCCTTTTCCCGGGCGATCTCGCCGATTGTGTCTCCCAAGATTGCGGTATGGTCCAGGCTTATTGACGTGATGATAGACACACCGGCACTGACAACGTTGGTGGCGTCCAACCGGCCTCCCAATCCGACCTCTATGATCTGGAAATCGGATTTATCCCCGGCGAAGCATTGGAACGCCATACCGGTCATGAATTCGAAGAGGGTTACCGGTCCCAGCCCTTCGTGCCGTCCGACCCACTCTTGATGGGGCCAAAGTTCTTCCACCAACCCGCTGAATTCCTCTTCGGAGATGGGGATCGTGTTTCTACGTATGCGCTCGCGAAAGCTGTGCATGTGGGGCGACGAGTAGAATCCGGTACAGTATCCGGCGGCGTGCAAGGCGGAGTCGCAGAGAGCCGCGGTGCTGCCCTTGCCCTTAGTGCCGGCGACATGGATAGCCAGGCCGGCGTTATGAGGGTCGCCCAACCGATGGAGCAAACGCTCTATCCGCCCTAGATCGAAGATCGCCTTCTGTCGGGGACCAACCGGGTGGTTACGCTCGTGGTCGACCAGGGAGAGCAAGAGGTCGATGGCGTCGGGATATTTCAATGGATGCCCCTCCCTCCCCAGCTACCGGGCTACCCGGCTAGTGGTCGCGAAGATGGGTGGGCATGGAGCCTAGAGCGATCTTGACACCGTCCCAGAAGCCCACCAATCTGATGAATTCTATGTTACCCTCCAGCGGCCTCGGGGTAAACCCAAAGGTCTCCTGGACGATAGAGGTTTCGGCCACGTTCCTGATTGCAATCATCTTCAATTGGTCCGTGGTTACCGGCGGCCTTGACACCACCTTCTGAAGTATCACCGTGGCGATGTACATCATCCATACCGGCACATGTAGACGCAACCGTCGCTTGCCCAACGTCCGGGCTATCAGCGAGATCACTTCGTTATAGCTTAGCTGATCAGGTCCCCCGATCTCCACAATCTTGCCCTTCAGATCTTCCCGGTCCACTGTCAGCGCCAGGCACCGGGCCATGTCTGCCACTGCGATGGGTTGGAAACGGTTTCTGCCCGTTCCGGGCACCGGTACCACTGGTGTTGTTTTTACCAACCCAGCCAGCGTGTTCAGAAATTCGTCCCCGGGGCCGAACATTATGGAAGGCCTTACGATCGTATAGGACAATCCACTGTTTACCACCTCCTGATCTCCCCGCCACTTGCTATATAAGTAGGGATACCCGGCGTCATTGGTGGCGCCCAGAGCACTAACTTGTATGAAGTGCTTGACCCCGACTTCCTTGGCGGCCGCGACAACGTTGGCTACGCCTTGCCGGTTGATCAGGTCGTAAGTCCGGTTTCGTGACCTTCGGATGATTCCCACCAGGTGAATCACCGCCTCAACGTCGTAGAACGCTCCCGCCAACGCTTCGGGATCGCTGACACTGCCGTAATGGACCTCAACCGACCGGTCGGGGAACATGCGTTCATTGCCCGGGGTATGGACCAGGCAGCGGACGCGATGATGATGCTCCTGCAGCTCGCGGACCACGGCCCGGCCCAAAAAACCGGTGGCTCCTGTTACCAAAACCAGCATTACCGCATAATCACCTTATTGGACTTCGAAGCCATTGCCTAGTAAATTTTAAAAATACAAACCAACAAAAGGAAGACCTATACGTCTGGTTATTATAATATAGGATCGAATATCGGTCCGCAATTTGACTCATTGTGGGGCCTGGGCATCTCAAGGCGGAGGACCTAAACCTATGGCAGACGACAAGCTACACTTCGGCGCCGGTATGGCCCTTGGGGCGGCGGAAACGGCCCGCGAGGCCAGGTGGATGGAGGAGTTGGGCTTCGAGTACTTCGCCGCCGGCGAGCATTACATGCGCGGTAACCCGCCCGGTCCCACTCACGCCTCGTTACCGCTGTTGGCAGTGGCAGCCGGGGCGACCGATAATATCCGCGTTCTATCCTCCATCTTGTTGGCGCCATTTTACCATCCAACTGTTCTGGCCAAATTGACAAATACACTGGACATCGCGTCGGGCGGACGGCTGACCTTGGGCGTAGGAGTCGGCGGCGAATTTCCCGTGGAGTTCGAAGCAGCCGGACTGAACGTCAAACAAAGAGGACGAATGACCAACGAATGTCTAGAGGTACTTCGCCGCCTTTGGACCGAGGAGAACGTGTCCTATCAAGGACGGCATTTCCAGTTGAATGACGTAACCGTCATACCACATCCGGCGCAAAAGCCCCATCCACCGATCTGGGTGTCGGGACGCCGAGAACCCGCCATGCTCCGGGCCGCGAAATTTGGCGACGGCTGGATGCCCTACTTCTACGACCCGGATCGATACCGATCCAGCGTGGCTACTATCACCGGATTCGCCACGGAACAAAACCGGGACCTGACCGATTTCCAGTGGGCCTATTTTCCTTACGTTTCGATATACGACACGGTCAAGCAGGCGGCGGAAGTGGCCGCGGAAGCCTTAGGCGGCCGCTACCTGTATGGGGGTGGTTTCAGAGACATCGTGGAAAAATACTGCCTACTGGGCCCGGTGGAAAGTTGCATCACCCGTATCCAGGAATATATCGACGCGGGCGCCCGCCATATCGTATTCAGCGTCGCCTGCCGAAGGGAGGACCGCACCCGGCATTTGGAGACCATCGCCAAAGAAATCATCCCGCATTTTAGAGAACGTGGGATTTGAGCACATTTCTGGGATACACAAACCTACACATTGGCTGCTAAGAATTCACTACTTGCTGTTTTATTCGACTGAATCCGGTATAATACAGTCAATGCTGGCACTAGATGCGGCAATTCCGTTTACTGATTTCACCTGCGGGCCGGCTCAAAAAGTCATATCCGTCAGGTTTTCTTCTTGGGGATTTGAATCTTGACACAGGTGGGCTCAAGTGGTGAGCCTTCGTAGGAGGGACTGTGGTAGTAACGTCAAGAATCAAGAAAGTCGTGCTGTTACAACCGGCGTCTGCCGGTGGAAATTTTGAGTACATCGCCATTCCCCGTCAAGGGATGTTGTTCCTCTCGGGCGCTCTAGCTCAATGGGAGGGCGAATTCCTGTACGAGCGGGATATCTGGTTTGAAGATCGGTGCGGTGTGATCGACCCGGATAAAGACCTGGATGGCATTGACATCTTGATGGTGACGGCGCTGATCAATGAGGCGCCCCGTGGCTATCAGATCGCCAGGCAGGCCAAACAATATCATCCGGAGATTATCACCATCGGAGGCGGCCCTCAGATGGGACCGCTTACCGAAGAGGCCTTCGGCAACGGCGATTTCGATGTTGTAGTGCAACGGGAGGCCGAGGACATCATCGGTCAACTGTGCGACATACTACTAACCCGCAAGCCCGGCGAGCGGGAAGCTTACCTAGACAAAGTGCCCGGCATCAGCTACCAACGAGACGGCCAATTGGTTCAAACTCGCCGGTCTGGCTTGATAAATCCCGACTTTGTGGAGTTGCCGGACTTCCGCTCCATCAGAGACCTGACGGCGGAGAACCCCATGGCCGGCGGCGTGATTGAGACGACCCGAGGCTGCACCGAAAAATGCACCTACTGCCAAGTGATTCAGCAGTTCTTGGGCTATCGGTTGGTTTCCCGCGAAACTGAGATTAAACGTCTGACTCAGATGACCGAAATGGCGGCAGACGGATTGATTCACTCCAGGAATGGCAAATTCCAGGTATTTATCTCCGACGATCTGCACCCGCCGCCTTTGAGAGCGGTAAAATACCGCAACGAGCGGCTTGCCCGGTTACAGTCGTGGAAAGACCACACCCAAAACATGTACATGATTTGTCAGGCGCGAGCCGAGATTGGACAGGACCCCGAGCTTGCTAACGCCATGCTGGAAGCCAATATCAAGATGGCGTACATCGGCGTGGAGTCTGACAACGCGGAAAACTTGAAACTGGTGAACAAGCGTCAAGAGCCAGGCCAGATGCATACCGACCTGGTGGCTCTGAACGATATGGGCTTCTCCTTAGTAGCAATGACGATAATCGGTCTTCCCTACGATACAGAAGAAAGCATCATGGCATTGGCCGACTGGGTGACTCAGGTTAGCAAGTACCAGACAGTAAACTTCCTCACGCCCCTTCCGGCAACGTCTAACTGGGACGACTTGGTCCCGCTGGACGAAAACGGCGACCTTCTTGCCGAAGGGCAGATGCGGCCTTATCACCTATATACCGGACGGCAGTTTGTTCATTACGACGAGCGCTGGACCATGGCGGAAACGAGGGACCTGTTTGACCAGTATTCAGCCAGGCTGACCCCGGTGGACGACCTGTACAGGCGTATCTTCCGGATCCTCCGGAACTATCGGCTGCGTCTGGCATCCACCAGCCGTGACCTGGGAGACAGCATCACCGCCCGGTTGGCGGACGCCACCGATAGCTTAAAGAGTTGGTCGGACCCGGTGTCAATGGCCGGGCGTGAGTTCGGCGAAAACATCTCCCAACGGGTGGGCGAACTGGGGGAGAAGCTGCGGTCCGTGTCCCAGCCCCTGGCGAACGCACGCCGGGAAGTGGTAGAAAACATCGGAGCCGACATCAGCGAATTGGCCGATTCATTGAAAGACCTTTCCGGCCCGGTCAACGCCGGCAGCAGCGAACTTGCGGCGAGTATATCAGGCCGGATCAACGACCTTACCGAAATGCTGAATACCGTGATGTCCGAATCGGGCCGCGGCAGGACCACTACCACAAGCGACTAACTTAGATCGGGCTCTGGAATCACCTGAAACCACCGGCGGCGCTGGTGCTGAAGTGTTAGGGGAGAGGCGGCTGTGACAGTCCATGCGTTCCTGATAGTTCATGTTACGTGGCTGGCGTTAGATCATCTGCCTGGATTGAAATGAACGAACTTCGCCGTGTATTTATCACCGGCCTCGGCGTCATAAGCTCCTTGGGTCTCGACGTGGCCACCACCTGGGAAAATCTGGTGGCTGGACGCTCTGGCATCGACATCATCACGGCCTTCGACGCCGAAGCTTTCGATACTCACTTCGCCGGTGAGGTGAAAGGGTTCGACGCCCAGAACTACCTGGACCGCAAAGAAGCCCGCCGCATGGACCGATTTGCCCAGTTGGCTGCCGTGGCCGCGAAAGAAGCCTGCCAACAAGCTCATCTGGACCCCAAAGATGGAGACCCCTATCGGGTGGGCGTCATCATCGGCAGCGGGATTGGCGGCATCATTACGCTATCACAGCAATTTGAGGTGTTGAGCGCGCGGGGTCCGAAACGGGTGAGCCCATTTTTGATTCCCATGATGCTGGCCGATATGGCTTCGGCCCAGGTTTCCATGGTTACCGGGGCAATGGGCGCCAACTACTGCCTAGTGTCCTCCTGCTCCAGCGGCGCCGATGCTTTAGGGCAAGCCTGGGAGATGATTCGCCGCGGCCAAGAGGACGTGATGCTGGCCGGCGGTAGCGAGGCGCCGATATTTCCTATCGCCGTCGCCGGATTCAATTCCATGCGCGCCCTCTCGCGGTTCAACGAGAACCCTCAGAAGGCGAGCCGCCCGTTCGACGCTGCCCGGGATGGGTTTGTGATGGCTGAAGGGGCTGCGGTACTGGTCCTAGAAAGCCAGCAGAGCGCCGAAGCGCGCGGGGTCACGCCACTGGCAGAATTACTGGGATACGGCGCCACTTCCGACGCTCACCACTTAACCGAGCCCGGACCCAGCGGGCAGAGCGCCGCCAAAGCCATCGGATTGGCTTTGAAAGCCGCGGACGTCAAACCGTCGGACTTGGATTACTTAAACGCCCACGGCACGTCTACGCCATTGAATGACCGCTCGGAAACGAAGGCCGTTAAGTTAGCTCTGGGAGAGCACGCTTACCGAGTGCCCATGAGTTCCACCAAATCCATGACTGGCCATCTTCTTGGAGCAGGCGGGGCCTTAGAGGCGACGTTCTGCATCATGGCGATACAAAACGGGATCGTTCCACCGACCATCAATCTGGAGACGCCGGACCCAGATTGCGATCTTGACTACACTCCCAACAAAGCCAAACATAAGCAGATCGACGTGGCCATGAGCAACTCATTCGGTTTCGGTGGCCACAACTCCGTCCTGGTGTTTGCCAATCCAGACCATCGAGCCTGACGCCCAGCTTATCTAGCCCGCCTTTGTCCCCGCCTCCCACTTTCCGCATCTTGCGTTGGCTTTACGAACTTAGCTTTGAACACCACTAAGGGTATCGCTACCGCCATCACGATCAGGGCGATGATCTGCGCCTGGTTCAACACGTCGAAGTAGGGTATCTGCTCCACGCGAAGGAAGCTCAAGAAGAACCTGCCCATCGAATACAGGCCCCCATACAGCACGAAGTACATTCCGTGGGGGCGCAACCGGTTGCGCAACGGCCAGATAGCAGCCAGCAATAGAAGATCGAAGATCAACTCATACGCCACCGCCGGATGGGATGCTGGCTGTTGGTAGCCAGGGCTGGACGGGTTAGTGTAAATGAAGCCCCAGGCTAGATTGGTGGCCTTGGCAAAGTGCTCCCCGTTAATTATGTCTCCAACTCTGCCGATGGCCATGGATATCAGCAACGCCGGGGTGGTGATATCGACCATTAACCCGATCGGTGGCAGTGGAGCTTTGTTCGGTTCCCCCAGGAAAGGCATCACTTTGTATACCGAACCCCACATCGCCAAAAACCGGTCCGAATTTCGGATGATGACATACAATGCGCCGCCGGCGAATCCGCCTAATATTCCGCCATAGATCGCGATGCCTCCTTGCCAAACGTACAACAGCCTGATCGGGTCGTGCTGGTAGATCGGACCCCAGAAGTCGATTATGTGGACTATCCGCGCCCCCAGGATACCGCCGATGATCGCCCAAACCGAGATCGAATATATGGCATCTGCCGACAGGCCCTGCTTGGTGCCCCAACGGACCGCCAGGTACACCGAAGTGGCCACGGCTACAAAGGTGAAAAATCCGTGCCAGGCCAGGATAAATGGGCCGAATTCGATGATGTTGGGACCGAATGGGATGGATATGGCGGCAAGGGTATACATGTCCTAGCTCACTATAATCTTAGGATTGAGATTTTCAGTCGGATACTCCCGGCGCTGAGCCGAGTCAGATCGTGTGTACAAGGTATACCCGAGCGCTAGAATGTTGCAAGGCGTGGGACACCCTCTGATATTCATCTTCACTGGAAGGAAGGAAATACAACGCTGGGCCCGCGCCCGACAAGTGGACTTCCGCACCGGTTGCCGACTCGACCTTCAGGCGTAGATCGTCCAACTCCGGAAACTCCTGGAAGGCCACTTGTTCGAAAACGTTATATTGCATATCTGCTACGAATTCGTCACCCTCCAGGATCTCTTCAAGCCGGCTGGTCCGCTCCCCGTCACTGTAATGCCCGGACGTTAGACGTGAAAACATTCTCGATGTCTTGTCCAGAAACGTCGCGGTTGGGCAGATCAGCGTCACCGGGACCGATGGCAAAGGATGAATCGGAGTGACCAATTCCCCCCGGCCGGCCGTGGATGCAGTTCCACCCGCCAAAAAGAAGGCCACGTCGGAACCCAAACTCGCCGCTATTCCCGACAGTTCCAAAATGGACAAGTTAAGCTGCCAGAGTTGATTCAGCGCTATCAGTGTGGCCGCCGCGTCGCTGCTTCCTCCTCCCAAACCCATCGCCACCGGAATATGTTTCTCCAGATGTATATACGCTCGGGGCTGTATGTTGCGGCTCTTAGCCAGCCTAACGGCGGCTTGCCAAACAAGGTTAGCTTCGCCGTTGAGGGAAGAGTCATCGCATTGAAGATGAAGCCCCGATGCCGGATGGAAAGTAAGGCGATCCGCCAAGTCGATGGTTTGGAGCACTGTTCTTATTTCATGGAACCCGTCGGGCCGCCGACCCAGCACCTCCAAGACGAGATTCAGCTTAGCGTAAGCCGGAACTTCCACGATTATGCCGCTCCCCGGATCCGCTCCTCCCAGCCTCTGTAGATCAACCCCCACTCGTCCAGAGTCAAAGTCTCGGCCCGCCGCCGGCCGTCCAACTCCAAGTCCTCCAAGAGTTCTCCAACTGTCGTGGGATGAACGCCCAAACCGTGGCTCAAGGAGTTTCGCAGTTGTTTCCGCTTGGCGGAGAAACCGGCGCGGACCACTTGAAAGAAGGCTGATTCATCGGCTACAGCCACCGCGGGCTGAGACCTAACGTCGAGCCGTACTACCGATGAATTCACCGACGGAGGCGGACGAAAAGATCGGGGAGGGACGTGGCACACGAGGGACGGTTTAGCATAGTACTGGGTTGCGACCGATAAGATGCTCATTGCACCGGGTTTAGCCAGCATGGATCGCCCAACTTCTTGCTGGACCATCACCACCAGCAACTCCGGTTTTGGCGCAGCCTCAAGTAGCCGGCGGATTATCGGGTTGGCGGCGTAGTAAGGGAGGTTGGCCGCCACTTTGTAGGGCTTATCCTCGCCCACCAAAGGCGCCAGATCTATCGACCGGGCGTCGCCGTGGACTACTTCCAGGTTAGAGGGATGGTCGAGACGCGCCGGCAATTCAGCGGCGAGCACCCGGTCCATCTCCACCGCCACCACCCGGCCGGCCCGCTGAACTAACCGGCGGGTCAACACACCCCGTCCGGGTCCGATCTCCAATACCTGGTCTTCGGGAACAAGCTCCGCCGCGGCGACGATTCGGTTGAGGATCCGGGAGTCGGTCAGAAAGTGCTGGCCAAGGGCCTTGCGGTGTCCTGCCCTGGATGGTCTGGTTGTGGAATCACTGTCCCAGGGCTGATCGATGGCATCTAGCTCGGGACCGTCATCATCTTGGTTAGAGACCGCGCACCTCTCTTCGACGCTGGCCACTAGGCATGTTCCGGACGGTGACTCGGGTCAGGCGCTCCCACGGCACCCGCAGAGCACTGTTTACCGTTGCTCCTTCCGGCCTGGCGGAGTTCGCAGGTCTGCGCCGCGTGGGACCCAACCTTCAACATCATCTATCCGAAATATTGGCCTAATGGTCATGCCTGGGAGAGGCATTCAACCCCGCTATAGCGGATTGCGGGTACAAGGCACCGCTAACTCCCCGTCTAGCGCGGTCTCGCTATAATGTTAGGCTAGCCCTAGCACCGTGTCAAACACCGATATAGCGCCGATCGTAGAAAAGTGTGTGGTTTAGCCTTGCCCAGCCAAACCCCGGCCGGTCGCGTTGTCCCTTACCCAGCCCGGTGTTAGAATTAGCCCGCTCCAGGAGCGCTACATGAAAGTTAGGACCGCCGTTATTCCCGCCGCCGGATTGGGCAGCAGATTTCTGCCGGTAACCAAGTCGGTGCCCAAGGAACTCCTGCCCATTCTGGACAAGCCGATGCTTCAGTACGTGGTCGAAGAGGCTGCGGAGGCCGGGATAGAACGGGTCATCGTCGTCACCTCCAGAGGCAAGGAATCCATCGCTGCCTACTTCCAAGCGATGCCGGATCTAGAGGAGCGTCTGGCCGATTCCGGCGCCACCGCATTGGCGGCGAAAGTTAGGGCCGCTGCGGAACTAGCCCAGGTGTCTTTTGTAATCCAGGAACAGCCATTGGGTTTAGGGCATGCCGTGTTGACCGCGGAAGAAGCGGTGGCCGGAGAACCTTTCGTTGTTATACTGCCCGATGACATCATCGCGCATAGCCCCGGCGTCGTCGCACAGATGCTGAAGGGGCACGA
>ENA-ORDG01001243-ORDG01001243.1-marine-metagenome-genome-assembly--contig:-NODE-1243-length-10631-cov-2.421831_pt1 | contig 10631 bp, 9 predicted proteins | sample MGYA00248629_ERZ508524 | MGnify/ENA primary metagenome ERZ508524 (study PRJEB26194, sample SAMN05421901) | marine metagenome | isolation source: East of Rio de Janeiro, Brazil, South Atlantic Ocean...
CCGCCTTTCAGAACTGGTCGGTGCCGATAATGGTTTTGTGGCTTCCATCATTGGTCGATTCTTCGCCATGGACCGCGACAACCGCTGGGAGCGCGTTGAGCAAGCCTACCGCCTGCTCACCGACGGCCACGCCGATTACACCGCCACCAGCGCGGAAAGCGAACTACGCGACGCCTACCAGCGCGGCGAAACTGACGAATTTGTGGCGGCGACCAGCGTGCCGGTTAACGGTAACGCCATCACATTACAAGATGGCGACGCAGCGATATTCCTAAACTTCCGCTCCGACCGCGCTCGTGAGCTGACCCGCGCCTTCACCGATGCAGAGTTCACCGGCTTTGAGCGCCGTGCGCGCCCAACGCTTGCCGGTGATGGCTTGGTCATGATGACGCAATACTCAGCGGACATCGCCGCGCCAGCCGCGTTTCCGCCCACCGACTTAACCGACACCCTAGGCGAAGTGGTCGCTAAGCGCGGCCTCACCCAACTGCGGATTGCCGAAACAGAGAAGTACCCCCACGTGACGTTCTTCTTCTCCGGCGGTAACGAAGCTGAGTACGAAGGCGAAGAGCGCATCCTGGTGCCCTCCCCCCGTGACGTTAAAACCTACGACGAAAAGCCGGAAATGAGCGCCTATGAGATTACCGATAAGCTTGTAGAAGCCATTGATAGCGGCCGTTTCGATCTCATGGTGTGCAACTACGCCAATGGCGACATGGTAGGCCATACTGGGGATTTCGACGCCGCCGTGAAAGCGATTGAGACCGTCGATATTTGCGTTGGCCGCGTGGTGGAAGCGATTGAGCGCGCGGGCGGTGCCTGCCTGATCACTGCCGACCACGGCAATGCCGAGCAGATGGTTCACCCGGAAACCGGTGCACCGCAAACTGCCCACACCACCTTTGTGGTGCCGCTAGTGTACGTTGGTGAGCGCGCCGCCCAGCTCGAAGATGGCCGCCTGTGCGATCTTGCCCCCACGCTGCTGACCATGATGAATCAGCCACAGCCTGAGGCGATGACCGGAACTCCGCTGCTGCGCTTCGAGTAATGCCCATGTGGCAACAGCTAGCTCGAACGGCCTTATTAACGACGGCCTTGCTAACGCTGGGCTATTCGTCAACGGCGATGGCACAACAGGACGAACAGGCTGCCAGAGAGCAACTTGACGCCATCGGCCAAGAAATTGATGCCATGGCCAAGCGGCTGAGCGCCACGGACCAAGCGCGGGACAGCGCCCAGCAAGAGCTAAGGGAAGTGGAAACAGAGCTGGCCCAGACCCACCAGCGGCTGGACCAGCTACAGGCCGAGCGACGCCAGCTCGCCGATGAAACCACCCAGCTACGCCAGCACCGCGAACGCTTAGAGGGTGAACGCGATGCCCAGTACGCCGCGCTAGGTCAGCAGCTTGCCGCGCTTTACCGGCTGGGGCCAACGCCCCAGCTGAAGCTGCTGCTCAACCAAAGCGATCCCGCTGAACTTGACCGCATGCAGGCCTACTTAAACCGGCTAACACAGGCGCGCCAGCAGCGCTTGACCGATATCGCCCGGCTGGATACCGCGCTCGCGGATACCGAACTGGCGCTCGCCGAGCGCCAAACTCGCCTGGACACACTCGCCGACGAGCTGGAAACCCAAAGCGCCCTGCTCGCCGAACGCACCGAAGAGCGCCGTGGCGTGGTGACGACGCTAGACGACCGCTACGGCAGTTAAGCTGACCGCTTGGCCGACCTGAACCAAAGCCGCGAACAGGCCGAGCAACAGCTCCGCGCGATTCAGGCCGAACTGGCGCGCCTGGCAGAGCCCACGCTTACCACGCACATTACCCGCACCCAAGGCGATTTGCCTTGGCCCGTGCAAGGCAGCATCACCGCCAGCTTTCAGCGGCGGAACGGGGTTCACTACAACGGCATCGTGATTCAGGCCAGCGAAGGCACGGCAGTCACGGCGGTTCATTCAGGCCGTGTGGTGTTTGCCGACTGGATGCGAGGGTTCGGTAACTTATTGATCATCGACCACGGCGATCAGATCATGACGCTGTATGCGCACCTGCAACAGTTCAGCGCCCGTCCCGGTCAACAGGTGAGTCGTGGCGATGCCATAGGCCGAGTGGGCAATAGTGGAGGACAATCCCGATCCGCCCTCTATTTCGAAGTGCGACGAGGCGGAGAACCTATTAATCCGCAACGTTGGATTGCGCGCCGTTGACGGGATAAGCTGGTGATAGTGGCTTTATGATGAACGTCTCAACCTGAGCAGCGCGGCTGGCGCTGCCTTTCGCCTAGCGGAGTCCGCATGACGCTATCTGTTACCGAGGTATCGGCCCCTGCCAAGCGCTTCTTGGCTACCCTGCTTCCGCTCGCGCTGCTGGCTGCTCCGCTACCCTTGGCAGCCCAACCGGCGAACAGCGTTGCCGACGACCTGCCACTAGAAGAGATACAAACCTTCGCGGAAGTATTCGAGCGCATCAAACGCGGCTATGTAGAAGAAGTGGATGACCGCACCTTACTGCGCAATGCCATGCGCGGCATGCTCAACGAGCTAGACCCTCACTCGGCCTATTTAGACGAGGAGGAGTATCAGAGCCTGCGAGAGTCTGCCCAAGGCGAGTTTGGCGGTATCGGCATTGAAGTGGGCACCCAGAATGGCCAACTGATGGTCGTCACGCCCATTGATGACACGCCCGCTTCACGGGCCGGCCTGCTGTCTCAGGATATTATCGTCGCCATCGATGGCACCCCCACCGATAGCCTATCGCTGCAGGAAGCCGTCAACTTAATGCGCGGCGAACCCGGCACGCCACTGCGTTTAACTATTTTGCGCTCAGGTGAAGAGTCGCCCCGCGAGTTCACGCTCACCCGCGAAGTGATCCGCAGTGAGAGTGTCAAACATGAAACGCTGGAGCCAGGCTACGGCTACCTGCGTATCAGCCAGTTTCAGTCACGTACTCCCGAACAGGCGCGCCAAGCCATTGAGCGCATGATGCGCGATCAGCCGCTGGAAGGTTTAATTCTGGATCTGCGTAATAACCCTGGTGGCGTTCTTCAGGCGGCGGTCGGAGTGACGGATCTCTTTCTAGATGAAGGGCTGATTGTGTATACCGAAGGGCGACTCTCGGATACCGAAATGTCGTTTTCTGCCTCTCCGGATACGCCCGCTGGCGACATACCGCTCGTGGTGCTAATCAACAGCGGCAGCGCATCAGCGGCTGAAATTGTCGCAGGCGCTCTGCAAGACCAGCGCCGGGGCGTCATCATGGGCACTGAAAGCTTTGGTAAGGGCTCGGTACAGCAGATCATGCCGTTGGGCAACGGCGAAGGTTTGAAGCTCACTACCGCCCTTTACTACACCCCGAATGGCCGCTCGATTCAGGCGCAAGGCATCGAGCCGGATGTCGAGGTGGTACGTGGCCGCCTGGAAGTGGCGGAAGCGCGACGCGCCATTCGTGAGGCGGACTTGGACGGACACCTCGGTAGCCAAAGCGACATGCCTCCCGAGCGTGCCGCCATGTCTCAGCGGCTGCGCGACGACTACCAGCTTAGCGAGGCGCTCAATTTGCTGAAAGCGCTGAACGTGGTGGATCGCCGCCGCGGCTAGCTAGCGGCACGACGCTGGCAGGCGGCCCCGCTCTCCGGTCGCCTGCCGCATCACCACACGCTTAAGCGGCACGAGCTGGTTCATGCCACTCATCCCCAGGTTGCGCGCCAGCGTAAACACTGGCTGATGGCTGCCAAACAGCACCTTAAAGCCTTTCATTAAGCCCAGCATGGCCGTGTTATCCAAGCGCCGACGGCGCTCATAGCGACTCAGCGTGGCCAAGCTACCCCAAGGGGCACCCCGGTGCCATGCCGCCACCACCTCTTCGGCTAATACCGCCGCGTCCATTAATCCCAAATTAACGCCCTGCCCGGCCAGCGGATGAATGCTATGGGCGGCATCGCCTACTAGAGCAAAGTTGGGCTGCACATAATGCTGGGCGTGGCGTTGCACCAGCGGAAACCGATAGGCGCTATCCACGGGCATGACATCGCCCAGGCGATGGTCGAAAGCTTCGCCAAGCGCCTTCCCCAGTGCCTCAGCAGAGTAAGCGGTGAGTTCACAGGCATGCTCAGGCGTTGTAGACCATACAATGGAACAGAAGCGATCATCTCCATTGACAGTGAGCGGTAAGAAAGCCAGCGGACGACCACCGATAAAGGCTTGGCGAGCGGTAGCGCCGTGGGACTGTGCGCAGCGCACCGTGGTGACAACCGCCTCTTGCTCCATGGACTCCTCCGCCACCGAGATGCCTGCTAGCGCTCGCAAGGCAGAGCGTGCGCCGTCGGCAGCGATCACCAGCGGCGTTTGTAGCTGGCGACCGTCCTCCAGTACCAGCCAGCGGCCGCTGGCAGTCGTCTGTAGCGCCGATACACTGACGCCATCGAAGCGTGTCAGGGTCGGCTGCTTAGCAGTTTGCTCATTCAGCGCGGCCTGCGTGACATCGTTTTCCACAATATGGCCGAGCACGGCGGTGCCCGCTTCGTCCGCCGAGAAGTGAATATGGCCACTACCCTCAGCATCCCACACCTGCATATAGCGGTAAGGCGTTACCCTTGCCGCCGCCATGGCGGGCCATACGCCCAAATGCGTGAGCAGCCGTTGGGACACCGGGGTCAGCGCGCTAACGCGGGGGGCGGGAATCTCGCCAGCGACGTCATCCAGGCGCAGCGGCGATGCCTTGGCTTCCACCAGCGCCACCTGCATTCCCGCTTCTGCCAGTAGCCCGGCCAGCGCAGCGCCCACCATACCCGCGCCAACAATTACCGCATCGAAACGCGTGACGGGCGGCTTAGCTGCTTGTGATTGCGTTGTCATAACACTCCTTGGCTTGGGTCATTGAGGGCACTGGATAAGAGCGTCAGCGCTCCAGGCCCATCGCGCGGCGTGCCAAGCCACGGCGCAGCGGGCCAATCAAATTAAGGCCGATCAACCCAGCGCCACGGGCGTGGGGCAGCAGCGGCAATGAGTAACCAAACAGCCGCACTAAGCCGTCACTAAAGCGGATCACATTGGCGCGGTCTTGGGCGCGGCGGCGCTCAAACGCCTGCAACGTGTTCATATCTCCCAAGGAGCGCTGCTGCTGAGCACCTTGGGAGAGCGCTTCAACCAAATCCATCACTGAACGCAGCGCTAAATTGAAGCCCTGGCCAGCTACCGGGTGCAACGCATGGGCCGCATTGCCCAGCACGGCTAAGCCGGGGCGCACAGGCTCTTCTGCGGTGACCAGCGAAAGCGGATAGCTAAACCGCTGGCCAACGCGGGTAAAGCGCCCGACTCGGTCGCCAAACGCCTGCTGAAGCTGGCTCAAGAAGGCATGATCCGGTAGCGATAATCGTGCCTGCTCGCTACCGCTGGCATGGGTCCAGACCAGCTCCATAGCCTGCCCCGGCAGTGGCAGCAGCGCGATGGGTCCCTCGGAGGTAAAGCGTTCGTAAGCAATCCCTTGATGGGGCTGGCTAATGCCCACATGGGCAATGACCGCCGTCTGCTCATAGGAGTGGCGGCGGCTAGCAATCCCTAGCTGTTCCTTCAGCCCCGAGCGGCCGCCATCGGCCAAAATGGTCAGCGCGGCCGTTAGCTCGCTGCCATCGGAAAGCCGCAAATGGTGGCCGCTGGCCGTGGGAGTCATCTGTGCCACCGTGGCTGGGCAGTGCCACTCAATGGGTAATTGCTGCAGCTTCTGATGCAACACGCGTCCCATCCAAGCGTTGGGTATCACGTGACCCAAGGCAGCGACGCCTAGCTCTTGTGCATTAAGACGCGTCGCGCCCAAACGGCCCCGCTCGCTGATATGAATACGATTAATCGGTGTGGCCTCGACCTGCATCGCTTCCCACACGCCTAGCTGTCGAAAGCGCTGCGCCGAGCCTTCAGCAATGGCGCTGGCGCGGGCATCAAAGCTTGGCTGCCACGTCGTTTCCTCGGCGCTCTGCGGTAGCGCATTGGCCTCAATGATGGCGACGCGCCAGCCATAGCGCTCAATCAGCGGTGCCAATGCACAGCCCAAGCTGGCACCCACCAGCCCACCGCCCACAATCACGATGTCATGGGTGGGCGACTGCTGCTGTGCAGGCGTTACCTGTTCTGCCCCATGCATTGGCTTCTCCTCATCACAATACGCGCTTATATAACGCACTTACATTATAAGCACCTTGGCTAAACGTAATTTCGTAACGTAGTTTACATAAACAAAAAAACAGACCGTTTTTGCTGGTTATTTTTTAACCATCAACTGCTCTATTTCGTCTATCTGCTTAGGCACTCCATCAGTGAGAATGTCATGCCCCTGTTCGGTGACCACAACGTTATCTTCAATACGAATGCCAATACCGCGATAGGCAGCGGGAATATCGTCTTCATCAGGGATATAGAGCCCAGGTTCTACGGTAAGCACCATGCCTGGGGCAAGCAGGCGCGGCGTCGCTTCGTCCAAGCGGTAGGTGCCCACATCGTGTACATCCAACCCTAACCAGTGAGAAGTGGAATGGAGGTAAAAGCGCCGATAGCTTTCGTCATCAATGCGCGCCTGAACGTCTCCCTCTAAAAGCCCCAGCTCAATCAGGCCAACCGTAAGGTCATGCACCACGCCCTGATGGATGTCCGCTAGCGTAGCGCCAGGCGCAATGGCATCCACCGCACGCACCTGGGCATCTAACACCACTTGGTAAAGCGCCCGTTGAGCATCATTAAAGCGCCCACTCACCGGGAAGGTGCGCGTGATGTCGCCCGCATAGAGATCAAACTCTGCACCAGCGTCAATCAGTACCAGCGTGTCCTCCTCCAGCACATCACTGTTCTCAATATAGTGCAGCACACAGGCATTGGCGCCGCCGCCCACAATCGTGCCGTAGGCAGGCCCGCTAGCGCCGTGCCACACAAAAGTGTGCTCCAGCTCGGCCTGAAGCTGGTACTCACTTAGCCCGGCTTGGCAGGTGCGCATAGCGCGTACGTGGGCCTGGGCTGAAATGGCTGCTGCGTGACGCAGCAAAGCAATTTCAGCGGGGCTTTTGATGAGGCGCATCTCGTGAATCAGTGGACGGCTATCCAGCCAGCCTTTTAGTGCGGGCTTGCCTCGGCGCATGCCCGCTTGGGCATGGGCAAGCGCCTCTTCAGCGATGCTAACCGCGTCGGGGTTATCCAGCGGCGCATAGAGCAGCTCACGGCCATCCAACAGCTCTGGCAGCAGGTCGTCGCGCTCAGCGTTCTCGAACGCTTGGTCGATACCATGCAGGCTGACAACGCCCTGCGCTCCTAGTCGTCGGCCGGTCCAGGCTTCCATGGTGGGGTCGCGGTCTTGGCAGAACACTACACTTTGCCCTTCAGCGCGGCTTGGTAGCAGTACCAGCAGCGCGTCAGGCTCTTGAATGCCCGTTAGATAGTAGAAGTCGCTCTGCTGGCGAAAAGGGTATTCGCTGTCGTGGGAGCGGGTGACGAGCGACGCCCCAGGCACCACCAGCGCGGCGCTGGTTGGCAGCTGTGCCATCAGCGCTTCTCGGCGCCGACGATACTCGTCTGGTTGAATAGCAGCAGGGCGAGGCAGTGGCGTGAGCATAACGGCTCCTATGCAAGCGTGAAGTGGGTTCAATGAACGGGGGCGTCGGTTTGCTCTACCTGTGGCTTACCCGGGTGCTGTTCGGTGTACAGCAACATGGCCGCCATTCGGGCATGCTCGGTTAAAGCAAACAGGTCGTTCTCGTTTTCCGTGCTATCGTCGATATCGGTCTCCATCTGGCCAAGGCCCTCCAGATCATCAATCGCTTCTTTCAGCGTTTGCGACCAACGCTCCCGAAGGGTGTCATCGGCCACCTCATCCACTACTTCCATAAAGCCAAGCGTCCACTCTTTCAGCCCTTGGGCCTGTTCTGCCAAAGAGAACAGCTCATCGGGAAGTAATGGCGCGTAGTTCAGGTCGCTAGCGCTCAGCGCTTCTAGGGTTTGACGACGCCAGCCTAGCAGCCGCTCGGCACTGGCCGGGTCACGGGGTTGCTCTACCCCCAAACTGATACACACTTCTTCCAGCCACGCCTCGGCGGTCACGTCGCGCAGAGCCAATAAGCCGCACAGCCGTCCATCCAAAAACGCAGGAGACTGCATACTACCGTGAAGTAAAAATACATCCGCTATGTCAGAAAAGTCCTGGCGCTCGTCAATCAATGACATGATTCATGCTCGCTTTATACAGTGTAAAGATAAGACCACGAGGATAGGCGGGCGAGCCTGCGCGTTGACCCCGCACAAGCGGCTCTCTTATAGTGAACCCCGTCTATCCTTCCTATGTAGTGATGTTAACGCATCGGGCCCCTTGCTGGCCCGTGCTGGAGCCATTGATGAGTAACGCAAAGCGGCCAACGAAAGAGATCACCCTACTGGGTCGCAGCTATATGATTGCCTGCGACACGGGCGAAGAAGTCCAGCTTGAACGCGCTGCTCGCTATTTGGACCGCGCCATGCACGGCATTCATGCCCAAAGCAGCGTGCTGGGCAGCGAGCGTATCGCGATTATGGCGGCGCTAAATATTACCCACGAGCTGCTGGAAGCGCTGGATGAGCACCGCGCCGGAGAAGCCAACCTCAACCGCTTAAATGATCGGCTTGAGCGAGCACTTGCGGGCACTCGGCCGCGCAAAGAGCCTTAAGCCCTTCAACATCTTCAACCGATACTTTGGCATTAGCGGTGGCTCTGTTAGGATAGCGGTGTTCTCTGGGGTGTACGCCAGTCGTTATAGTCCCTCGAGCCTATGCGCAGTACCCAGGGGGCCAAATGCTAGCCAGACCCGTGTGCATGTCCGTGCGTCGGAAAGCCTGACGGTTTGGCTGCGGCCACCCACCTGAACCAGTAGGTTCAGGGCCAGAACGACAGCGGCATTCTGGGGAACACTTTGTAATGACCTTCCGCGTTATGACTCACACCTTACCCAACGACAAATCTGCGCTACGTCGCGAACTCAAACGCCGACGCCGCACTCTCACCGCCGAACAGCAAAAGCAGGCGGCTCTGGCACTTTGCCAGCGTTTAAAACAGCTTCCTGAAATCCGCCGCACCAAGCGTATTAGTCTTTATCTGCCGGTCAACGGTGAGATCGACCCCACGCCGTTAATTCCTTGGCTGCGCCAGCGCCGGGTGGCGATCTACTTGCCTGTTTTACGCCCTTTTAGCGATAACAGCCTTTGGTTTGTGGCCTACGGCGATACCACGCCTATGGTCAAAAACCGCTTTGGCATTGCCGAGCCCTGCCCGCGCTTTGCTGCCCAGCGCCGCAACCGGCTGCCCGCGTGGGCGCTGGACACACTGATCGTGCCGTTGGTGGGTTTTGATCAGCAGGCTAACCGTATGGGCATGGGGGGCGGCTTCTATGACCGCAGCTTGGCCTTTATGCGTCGCCCTGGGCCTGCGCCCTCGCTGATTGGCGTGGCCCATGCCTGCCAACAGGTGGATGCCCTGCCAATCGAACCCTGGGATATCCCGCTCAACGCGGTAGTCAGCGATACTGCTATTGTACGGCCAACCAATGCAGGGCCAACAAAAACGGGCTGATCGCTATGATCAGCCCGTTTTATTGATTCACCTAGCAGGTGCAGCGTCGATACCGTTAGCGCTGTTGTTAACCGTTGGTTAACTCCCCGACAGCGCTTGCGCATATCCAGTGGCTAATACGCCGAGTAAAAACACCACTGTTAACGCCATCACCATATCAGGCTTTCTACGCCGCATGCTTCTTCTCCAACGTGTTTAACAGTTGCCAAATGCCCTTAGTGCGTCACCAAGTTTTTCATTTTGAGGAGATGACCCACTTCACTAATTTCGCTCACGACTATAGGGCCATAAGGGGCTCAATGACAACTGCTAATAGCACTATTTTAACCCCTTAATTAAACGTTTCAACAACACCTCTCTGCCTAGCAGCTCTGGCATGCACCGTTAGTAAGCACTTACATAGTGTTACGCCATAAAGAGCCGGTAAGCGGGGTTATCACTCTCTTGCCAGTAGCGGTAGCCAATCGCGTCTAAATACTCCGCAACATGGGTACGATCTTCACTGGGCACCTGCATGCCCACCAGAACGCGGCCATAGGCAGCCCCGTGGTTACGATAGTGAAACAGCGAAATGTTCCAGTCGTGTGGCAGCTGAGTTAAGAAGTTCATCAATGCGCCAGGGCGCTCAGGAAACTCGAAGCGGTAAAGCTCCTCTTCAAAACGTTCGCTGGGGCGGCCACCGCTTAAGTGACGAATATGCAGTTTCGCCAACTCGTTATCGGTTAAGTCTTCTACCTGATAACCACCCTCACGCAGTTTATCAATTACTGCTTGGCGATCTTCCCCACCAGGCTTGACCTGCACACCCACAAAGATATGCGCTTCGCTATCATCAGCGTAGCGGTAGCTAAACTCGGTAACCATACGCTTGCCCAGCGTGCGACAGAATTTCTTAAAGCTGCCGGGTTTTTCTGCAATGGTGACGGCCAGAATGGCTTCGCGCTGCTCACCCAACTCGGTGCGCTCGGCAATATGCTGCAAGCGGTCGAAGTTGGTGTTGGCGCCAGAGTTAATACACAGCAGCGTCTCGCCTTCTGCACCAGTTTGCTGCACGTACTTT
>ENA-ORDG01001244-ORDG01001244.1-marine-metagenome-genome-assembly--contig:-NODE-1244-length-10630-cov-3.195205_pt1 | contig 10630 bp, 11 predicted proteins | sample MGYA00248629_ERZ508524 | MGnify/ENA primary metagenome ERZ508524 (study PRJEB26194, sample SAMN05421901) | marine metagenome | isolation source: East of Rio de Janeiro, Brazil, South Atlantic Ocean...
GTTTCTGTGCCTGTAAAGTTGGTGCCGGGGGCGGGAATCGAACCCACACACCCGTGAAGGTAGCGGATTTTAAGTCCGCCGCGTCTACCTTTCCGCCACCCCGGCTAACTTACCATTGGGAACCAGGACAGGCTCGAGAGAAGATCTGTATTAAAGGTTAGAACAGCCCTTTTACGACGGGAGAATCTTGGTGGATGGAATCTCAATTGGACCCGGTCTAGAGAGGTACTCCACATGCCGTGGGTGACGAACATCCTGTTTGTGCACCCTGGTTAAGGACCCCTAAGCTGGCGTCCTTGAACCTCTTCAATAGCATCTTTTTATTGGAGGCGACGGGCGGATTCGAACCGCCGAATAGAGGTTTTGCAGACCTCCGCCTTAGTCCACTTGGCTACGTCGCCCCGAGACGCCGACTTGGTGCCGAGGGCGGGATTTGAACCCACACAGGCATACGCCCACGGCCCCCTCAAGACCGCGTGTCTACCAATTCCACCACCTCGGCCTATTAGCGCGCCGATTATTATATCATGACACCAGCCCGGAATCACGCCCAGGGATGCCTGCGCCGGCGGCCCCATCAAGCGGGGATTGTGGGCGGGCTCTGATATAATTTGGCGCCTAAGCTATCGGTGGCCGCGTCGGCTATTGAGATCATAGTCCTAAGCCCGCAAGGAAGTTACCGGTATGAAGCGTGAGGAATTTCGATTGGAGTGTCATGACCTTCACTGACCGAGACGCCCGAAAACAAGTTCGTCTGACTGGATTCGATAACGAGCCCTTGGCACGTTTGGCGGAACAACGCCTTTGGCAGTCGGGCATCCCCTGCATCACTCGCAGCATGCGAGGCGGCCCCGGATTGTGGGGTTCGGCCTACAATCTACCGCACGACATCTACGTCTACGAGGCGGACCTGGCCAAGGCAAGGGAATCGCTGGATCTACCGGAAGGCTATGAGGGTGAACCAGAAGTAGCCCAATACCGAGGTTCGTCAGGTGTCTGGTTGCTGTTGGCTGTCGTCGCCATCGTTCTGGTGCTGAGCGTAGTAGTTCCCTGGTTTTCCAATCTGGCTGAGTAACTATGGGAAGGGAATGGGATAAGGGAGGTCCCCCGAATCTGGAACGAAGAGCCCGGCCCCGACGAATCGGGGCCGGGCTCTTACTATTTCGTAGTCCAGAGTTCTAGGGATGTGGGAGGCGGCTAGATATTTACTCGCGGCCCCTCAGCTTGGGGTCGAATACGTCCCTGAGGGCGTCTCCCAGCAGATTGAACCCCAGCACCACCACAAATATTGCCAGGCCAGGGAATATACCTACCCAAGGAGCGGTTTTGAGGTGTTCTTGAGAAGCTCTAGTTAGCATCCCTCCCCAACTTGGTACGTCAGGTGGTGAGCCGACGCCTAGGAAACTCAGGGAGGCTTCGATAATGATAGCGAACCCCAAGTAGTAAGTAGCCATTATCAGGTAAGTGGCGAAGCAGTTAGGTGCGATGTGCCAGAAAACGATACGCTTGGAAGAGGCACCTATGGCCCGCGCTGCTAGGATGTAGTCCAGTTCCTTGAGTGACAATACCTGGGACCGGATGGTACGGACCACCGGCGCCAACATTCCTATGACGATGGCGATGATTACGTTATTTAAAGAGGGACCCAGAACAGCCATGATGGCCAAGGCAATGATGAGACCGGGCAAGGCCATCAAGGCGTCGACAAAACGCTGAAAGGTCATGTCAATCTTGCCCCCGGCGTAGGTACTGGCAATGCCCAAAACGAAGCCAGCGGTGATCCCAACCAGGACGCTGCCGACACCAACGTAGAGGGAAATTCGCGCTCCGACGACTAAGCGACTGAATACGTCCCGACCCAGGGCGTCAGTTCCCAATAGGAAGCGTGCCTCTGGGCCCGGGGAGCCGGGTGGTGCGTGGACGTAATCGCCATGTGTGTCGCGTTCATCGTAAGGTGCAATCACAGGTGACAAGATCGCCACCACGAACAATATAACCGTGATTATTCCACCGATCGCTCCCAATGGCTTGCGCCTAGAGAAAGTGACTACCCATCTAGTTGATCGAACCGTCTGCGTCAGCAACAACGCGCCGCGATTGGATGGGGTAGAAGCACCTAATGTATCTTGGTCGATCATGGGCTTCTCCGATGTCTAGATGATTTCAACTATATCGGATCCTGGGGTCTAATATCCCGTATAACATGTCGATTACCAGATTCAAGACCAATACCACCGCCGCTGCGAGGAGGACCACGCCTTGCAGGACTATAAAGTCCCGGTGGATGATCGCATCTACCAGGTACAGACCTATCCCTGGAATCACAAAGATGGACTCGATGATGATCACTCCACCTAATAATCGGCCGAACTGGTAGCCCGAGATGGTGATTACAGGAAGTAAGGCGTTCTTCAAAGCGTGTCGAAGGATGACAGTCCGCTCCCGGAGACCTTTGGACCGGGCGGTCCGCATATAGTCCTCGCGCAACACCTCTAGCATCGCTGAGCGTGTCACCCGGGCGGTGAAGGCCATGTCATGGAAAGCCAACGCCAGTGCCGGGAAGAAAAGCTGTTCCAGGTTGAGCAGGGGATTCTCAGTGATGGTGGCGTATTCCAATGGCGGCAACCAGTTGAGCCCATAAGCTAGCGCATATATCGTGAGAAGCCCTATCCAGAAACTCGGCATAGCTATCCCGATCAGAGCGAAGACCCGGCTAGCGTAGTCTATTTTAGAGTCTTGCTTCACTGCAGAGATGATTCCCAGGGGTACGGCCGCCACGAAGGCCATCAGGATCGCTAGCAAAGCCAGCTCTATGGTGACCGGGAACCGTTCCTTCAGGTCGTCGATGATGGGATTCTTGTACCAGAGAGATGTCCCCATGTCGCCCTTCATCAGGTCCCAGACCCAGGCGCCGTACTGGACATGTATGGGACGGTTCAGTCCCATCTTCTCACGAAGCTTGTCTATGTCCGCTGTGGTGACTTTCCCCGTCCCGTCTTCGTCTCCGGTAAGGAGCATCATGGCCGCGTCCCCAGGCACGATCCAGAACAAGGCGAACACCATGATTGTGGCCAAGAATAGTGTTGGTATGAAGAGGAGAAGCCTTCTGCTAGCGTACTGCCACATTATCTCTCCAGGGAATCACTTTGAGCCGAATCAGGCCGGACGATTGTGCAGTTGATATCGGAAACGAACGAGGGCGGGCAACGCTCCGCCCTCGTTCAGGGTCGAGATTAAACTAACACTTTGTTCCGTAGGTTTCTGCGCTTATTAGACCTACGGATGGTATCCCGGTGTGGTAGGCATTTTAGCGTCTGGGTCCCAATACACGTGGTCCCACTTGTGGACCAACTGGACTGTCATTGGAGCGTGCCAGTTCCTCAACCGGTAGTCGAACGTAGCTCCAGAGGAATTCCACCACAGAGGCACTATGTGGCTCTCTCCTTCGTGTAGCACGTCGGCGAATTGTTTAATCAACTCCCGGCGCCAGGTCGGATCTTGCTCCATGTTCTGCCAGACCATTAGGTCGTCGGTCCTGGGATCGCTCCAGTTGTGAGGGTTGCGGAGCACGTCCTGAAGGAAGAACTGGTTGATGATATCACCGGGGTCCGTGATGATTATCCCGGTATTGACCAGTGACATGGAATGGTTGCCGTCTCTCATCTTGACGTACATCGTCGCCAGGTCGACCGCGTCCAGAGTTATGTCAGCGATCCCATCACGTCTGAACTGGGCGGCAACCTGTTCGGCGGCTTTCATGCTTGACCCGGCATTAAGCCCGTTGATCTTGAGGTTCGGGATCCCGTCGGGGAAACCGGCCTTGGTCAACAGTTTCTTGGCCTCGGCCAGGTCTACGTCCTTGTCCGTCCGGTAACCCGGTTTACCCTCTTTGGCGAACTTGGTAGAGTCCTCCACGAAACCAGGGCTAAAGAATGTACCCGGGACTCCGAAACCTCTATAGGCGACCTTGCCAAATTCTGGCCGGTTCAGAGCAAGATAGAATGCCTTTCTCAAATCGGGATTGTCGAAAGGAGGCCTATCGTTCCTCAGCCAGAGAAATGCGATACCGACGCCGTCCAAGATGGAGGCCCGCATCCGACCGTCAGTATCGATTTCCAGCTGTTCCATATTCCACGGGGTATTGCCGCTGGTCCAGGGCAGGAAGCTCCCGAAGGCCTGTCCAGCCTTCCATGCGGCCAACCGCCTGGCCTCGTCCCTAACCGTGTATACCTTCATACCATCGAAAAAGGGGCGGGGACCTTTAAAGTAGGCGTCGTTCCTTTCGAATTCGAAATTGTTGTCTTTCTTCCAACTCTTGAAGATCCACGGGCCGGAGCCGTATGACTTCTCGGGACAGCAGTTAAAGTCGTCCTGAGAAACTGTCTCCAGGGCCTTGGGGTACATCTTGAAGTAGTCGGTAGCCATGTTGGGGATGAATGTGGCGGTGGGGAACATCAGAGGGACTTTGATGGTGTATTTATCGACCACCTCTGCGGCCCCGTGTTCGTGGACTGTCCTAAGGTAACCGGTCCGGGCCCTTAGAGCGTCCGGCATCGTGATGCGGTCTAGAGTGAATTTTATGTCTGCGGAGGTGACTTCTCCGCGGCCCTTACTCCACTGGACGCCCTCGTGCAGCCGGAACGTGTAAACGTCGCCTGCATCGTTCACTTCCCATGTCTTGGCTAGATCGCCGATGATCTCGGTCGGGTTGACAGGGTCGTATTCTACCAGTCCATTGAATCGGGGACTCGATGGGGTGAGGACGGTGTTCAAGCTGCCGCCGTAATGGACGTCCCAGAAACCAGGGTTTCTGATAGCCATCAGTGGAAAGACGCCTCTGTAATGTTTGCCAGCGGCTATGTCCTCCCACGCTGCCCTTACTTTGGCTTCAACAGGCGCCGGTGCGGGGGTCGCAATGACCATGACATCTCTGTAAACCTCTTTGACGACCTCTTTCTCTACGATGACTTCCTTGGGTACTTCTTTGATGACCTCTTTGATCACCGCGACTTCTTTGATGACCTCTACGATGACTTCCTTCTCCACTATCACGGGTTCGGCCGAGGACCCGCAAGCCACGGCGAACAACAGGATGAAGATTAAAGGAGCATAGAACACTGCCTTCTTGTTCCAGAGACTAGTCATATTCCGACCTCCGGGCTGGTTTGTTTAGGTGACCTGAGTTAAGGGCGACGGCGGCAAATAATCGGTCTCTTTAGCGGCGATACACCCACAATGAGGGAAAGTTATTAGGTGCCTCGCTCATCTAATCTAATCGGTATAAATCAAACTATGCCACACGTCGTAAAGCATTAGCGTAAAGCTATGCCATAATCGCATGCGGTAATATATATTATCGAATGGTAGAAAGTCAATAGTGGTTTTAGATTAGTGAATCCGTAAATATCGGAATGGGACTCCCCGGCGGGAAGCGGTGATGGACCCTTGTTGCAGAACCGTTCGGAGAAAAGCGCGTCCCGACTGTCACAATCATGGTTTTGTTCCAGCCTTATGCGGGTCATATCATAAGAGCCCATCCCGATGTAATCAAGGTTGGGCTCTAGTCATCATGCCTCCAAATGTTGAGAGGCGTGACGATCAGTGGAATCTTTCTAACGGCCTCTCAGCTTGGGGTCCCACAAGTCCCGGAGGGCGTCACCCAGAAGGTTGAATCCGAACACCACCACGAAAATAGCCAGACCGGGGAAGATGGCGACCCAAGGCGCCGCCGCGCCGTACTCTTCAGCAGCCCGCTTCAGCATTCCGCCCCAGCTAGGCACGTCTGGCGGGACGCCAACCCCCAGGAAGCTCAGGGAAGCCTCAATGGTGATAGCCAGCCCCACATAGTAGGTCCCCACCACCAGAACTATGGCCATGCAGTTGGGAGTGATGTGCCGGAAAACCAAACGCATGGGTGAAGCTCCGATAGCTCTGGTCGCAAGCACGTAGTCTAATTCCTTGAGGGACAATACCTGGGAGCGTACGGTTCGCACCACCGGCGCCAACATGCCGATAATGATGGCAAGGATAACGTTTTGCAGGGACGAGCCAAGCACGGCCACTATGGCCAGGGCAATTATCAAGCCGGGTAGCGCCATCATGGCGTCCACCAGGCGTTGGAAGGAGAGGTCGACGAGGTCGACGAGGCCTCCGGCGCAGGTAGTTGGGATTGCCACGACGAAGCCCACGGTTATCCCTATCAATACGGCGCCGAATCCCACGTATAGGGAGATCCGGGCCCCGTGAATCACCCGGCTCATCACATCCCGGCCCGCGTGGTCGGTGCCCATGGGGTAGTCTATCCGAGGTGATAGGTGAACATAATTAATCTTTCGGGAACCGTCAGGGTTGGCGGCCTCTTTCGCGCCGGCGGGAACGCCCGGCCCCGTCGACCACCAGCGTGGGCCGGATGCGGAGACGCCTGCCACGACGGTTGGGGCGGCGCCAACTGAGGAATCCACTCCAATTCCCACTCCGCCTGATTTCCTTTTTACCCCCATTCCTGCCACGCCCAAGTTCCCGCAGCGGAAGGTTGGTCCCATCAACGAAGAACAGCTACAACGAGAGATGCTCGCCGCCGCCTTTTCGATCTTTGGCTGGAGCACGAACTTCCGGCTCCGGTCTGCCTACTACAGTGAGATCATGGGCGCCGGGCCGGGAAAGGACGATATACTGCCGACCGACCGACCGGTATTTGAGACGGCGGGCGAGGCCGAAAAATGTTTGACCGACCGGGAACCGGTGCAGGTGGTCAATGTCACGGGCGACTCTCGGGCCTATCCGCTGCAGATCATGATATGGCACGAAGTGGTCAACGATACGGTTGGGGGAGAGCCGGTGGTCGTTACCCATTGACCTCTCTGCAACATCGCCTTCGTGTATAGGCGGACGGTGGCCGGAAAGGTCTTAGACTTCGGAACGACTGGCTTCCTGCGGTTTAGCAACCTGATTATGTACCAGCGCCAAACCGAGTCCTGGCGTCAGGAGTTTGGTGGAGAGTCCATCGTTGGGGACATGGTTGGGACAAAGCTGGAGCAGCTATACCTGAGCATCGTTTCCTGGGCGGTGTTCAAGCCGGACACCATCGTCTAAAAAGGAAAGCAGCGCCGTTAATTGTATGCTATGGATATAAGACGAAATTCGTCGCAAGATTTACTTGGAAACTTCCGACTGGGAGTTATTTCGCTTGAAAGCAGGGATCTTGACCGACTGTAATCACAGTTGGACAAACTTAGCTGGCTTTCTCTGCCGGACCAACGGGAAGGGATTGACGGCTTTGGAGCAGCAGCCTACACTCGTTATAGAGAAAATCTATGACTGGCGGGATTGAATCAACTTTTGGAACAGGTGCAGGAACAAGTCGGCGAACAAGTCCGCGTTTGCCGCGTCTGCGGCCACTTAAACCCTTCTATTGACTCAACTAGGTGTGTTAGCTGCTGGTCGTTCCTCGCAGGTGCCGACCTGGTCCCAAGAGCACAAGTACAGCGACGCTCTCGCATTCCTAGCCTCCATATCTGGCGTAGACGTTACCAATACAGTCTGCTGGCGGCCGTGCTGGCGTTAATCCTGTGGAGGGTGGTGGTCTTTCTTGATCCGGTCCCCCTAGTCTTCGCCCCGTCAGGGGCTACAACCTCCGCCGGCCCGGCTACCAGTCCCAACGCTTGGGCCCAGTCCGGAAACGATTTCCGAAATACGGGGTATACACCGGCTGAGGCTCCCTTCCCGGAAAAGGTGAGGTGGACCTTCTCCTCGACCAACGGCCTGGCAACATCACCCGTGGTCGTGGACGGACGCGTTTACTTGACAACGGAAGACAAACGCACCCTTGCTTTAGACGTTCGGTCGGGAGAGATGTTGTGGGAGTATCACAGTGGATGGCCATCCAGTTCGACGCCCGCGGTGACCGGCGATCTGGTGATTTCCGCGGTCCGTCCGGGAATCGTAGTGGCTCTTGACCGAATCACCGGCGAGGTGAAATGGGAGAATCACACAGGGAGTCCGATACTCTCGTCTCCCGTCGTCGCCGACGGCACCGTATACATAGGGTCGGCCGACAGCAATGTGCACGCTTTGGACGTGGCCACCGGGGAAACACGTTGGACATTCCCCACCGGCGCCTGGGTCACTGATAGACCCGCATACGTGGATGGCACGGTCGCCGTGGCTTCGCTGTCTAAAGAATTATACATAGTAGGCGACCGATCGGCGCGCCAGCAGTTCTTCTACGATACCGGTCGAGGCAGGCAAATTTCCGGAAGTCCGATTTTCCAGGGAGATTACGTTTACTTTGGCACGCAAGACGGTAGCGTGTGGGCCCTGGACCGGCATGCAAAGAGCTACCCACTTGAGCGAGGTATTCTGTTCTGGAGGGTGAACCTGTACATATGGGGGGTACTACCGCCGCCCGTACAGAATGGCACCGTCTGGACAAACCGCGTGGTAGGCGGGATGTCCGTAGGAATCGCGGTTGCTCCTGACATGCTGTATGCCGGCGGCCTGGATGGCACTGTCAGCGCCGTCGACGCCGAATCGGGTGAGAAGATTTGGGGGAGTGACGTGGGCAGTCGCGTTACCTCCACTCCCACCGTGGCGGGCAATACGGTGATGGTCGGGACCGAGGATGGGCGGGTTGTAGGGCTCAACCGTGCATCCGGGGAAATCATTTGGGAATTCCAGACCAGCGGAAAAGTCACCGCCAGTCCCGTGGTGGCCGAAAACACGCTGTTCGTCGCGTCAAGAGACGGCAGACTATACGCAGTCGAGGCGCGTTAGCTTCGGGATACCGCGTTCCCTTTCATCTATAACTCGGGAGAAAAACATGGCCAGATTGGACGGCCGGGTGGCGATAATCACGGGCGCCAGCCGCGGCATCGGCAGTGAGATTGCCCGGTTATTTGCCTCCGAGGGCGGCAGCGTGATCTGTGCTGCGCGAACTATGCGTGAAGGGGATCACCCCCTGGAAGGGTCGCTGGAAAAAACCGTTGGCGACATCCGCGAAGCCGGCGGCGAGGCTACGCCCGTTGCGGTTAATATCTCCCTACCCGAAGACTGCGAGCGATTGATTCAAGAAACGCGAGACATCTATGGACCGGTCGATGTGCTGGTGAACAACGCGGCGTTGACCTACTACTACCCGGTTAAAGATTTTCCGTTGAACCGGTGGATGCGCTCGTGGGCGGTGAACTTCCACGCTCCATTCTTGTTGAGCAAATTGGTTCTAGAGGACATGATACCCCGGGGTAGCGGCAGCATCGTTAACATTTCGTCGGGGTCCGCCGTCGGTCCCGGAAGGGGCCCCTACCCGGACACTACCGCCGATGGCGGCGGTGCCTGTTACGGCGCCGAAAAGGCCGCATTGGAGCGGTTCACCCAAGGTCTGGCCATTGAGGTTTACAAAGATGGCGTGTCGGTAACGTCCCTAGCTCCTTCCCAGGTGGTGGCCACGCCGGGTACGGTATTTCATAACTTGGTAACCGGGATGGACGACCCCCGAAGCGAGAGCCCGGACCTGATGGCCAAGGCCGCCCTTCTACTGGCCACCGAGCCATTGGACCGGGTTTCGGGACGAGTAACCTACAGCCAGCAGATCCTGAAGGAGTTCGGCTGGATCACCGAAGGCAAGGGTAGGGGCGTGGATGCCGATCGGCCGGGTTCCGGATACAGCCAGATCTAGCTTCTTGACGGTCATGGCCGATGCTCCAGACCTGAAGCTGAACCTCCGAGTCAGACCGGAGGTATTTCACCACCCACTCCATTCCTAAACCCGGCCTATGCTATCGGCCGCAAGAAGTTAATAGCGAGAAAACCCATGTCTATCAGATTCGGTATATTGCTCATTCCGTCGCCGTCCTTTACCGCCAGGGCCTACCGGGCGCGCCAGTTGATCTGCGGCCAATACGGAAGCTGGGCCGCCGAGATGCACATGTTGCACCTAACCGTGGCCGGCTTCTTTCAGTGTTCGGAAGCCGCTCTGGCCGAAGTTGAGGCCGGTTTGCAGGCCGCCGCTGAGAAAAGCCGCCAGAGGGAACCGCGATTTTCCCTACACCACCAAGGCGTGACCGGCGCTTCCGGAAACATCTTCCTAGACCTCTCAGGGCCTCCAAGGCCGGAAGCGCTGCACAAGTTGCATGGGGACGTTGTTGACATGGTAAGACGGGTTTCCGGCGCCGTACTGGAGATGGAACACGTGGAAGGAGACTATTCGCCCCACGTCACAATGATGCAGTACGCCAAGTTACCTTCGGCGGTGATGGCCGACGCGTTGGAGTTCGCCCAAGGGGTCGTTGACGACCTGGCCGTGCCGGAATCGACCAACGCGTGGCGGTTGCTATTGGTCCGTTTCCAATCCCAGGCCGCCGAGGAAGATTGGACCGGAGGCCGGTGGGCGGCCGACCTTAGCTGGGAGATCGTTTCCAGTTATCATTTATAATGCCAGGACACAAAGGAATGATGAACCGGTGGTATCTCTAGTTAGTAACCGTGGTTGGACAACTGAATGTGACATCCTTTCGTTGCTCCGAAAAAAGATTTACCAACCTTCGGCCGCACACTTGGTCATTCCGACACCAGCCCTTCGGCGGAAGGGCGGCGAGGCTCCGACTTCGTCGCGAGTCCCTGGCGGAGTCGGGAA
>ENA-ORDG01001252-ORDG01001252.1-marine-metagenome-genome-assembly--contig:-NODE-1252-length-10543-cov-4.227594_pt1 | contig 10543 bp, 7 predicted proteins | sample MGYA00248629_ERZ508524 | MGnify/ENA primary metagenome ERZ508524 (study PRJEB26194, sample SAMN05421901) | marine metagenome | isolation source: East of Rio de Janeiro, Brazil, South Atlantic Ocean...
TTCCAAAGATTTACGTTTGATTTAGGCGAATCAAATTCAAGCTCATAGCTTGCGGTTCCCGAGAAATTTTCAGCATCTGTTCCTAAGCTTGTCCAAGAATTTAAAGTTTGCATTGCTGCAGAAGCGGGTAATTTTGAACCACCTCTTAAAAAGTCTACTTTCCAAGTTCCGGTAAGTTCAAAACCTTTTGCTTCTTCTTCCACATACAACCAATCTTCAATATCATTTTCAACGCCTGTTTTTAAGAAAATGCTTTCTCCCGGTTCTAACTGAACCCAAACTTTTGTCACTTTTCCTTCTTGTTGAATTTGAGCCTTTCCCTTAGTATTTCTTTGTGCATCGAATAAAGTAACTTGGTTAGTCCGGTACTGAATAGGAATAAATTCATCTACTTTTTTAGCAGTATGATTTACTAAAAAGTAAAGTTTCTCTCCGTTTAATTCTCGACGAATATATTTTAAACCGGTATTCACAAAACTTTCAGGCATTACGTTTGCCTTTTGTAAAGCTTCATCGATATTTTGTTGCGGTTTTATTTGATTTGACTTTAATAAGTAAACCAATTCTTTTTCTTTACTACGGAAGTCTTTAAAGCCGGGAACACTTTTAGGTAAAGCTTTAAAGATAATGTTAGCTCCTTCTTTTTTAAGCTGAAGTAATTTTTTCAGGGTTTCTAAAGGAATATATTTTGCCTCAGGAACGACAAGAGCTTTAAAGTTACCACCCGGCAATTGCAGTTCTCCGTTTTTCACGTTAGCTTCAGTAATAAAAGCATCAGAAATAAAATCTACACCGTAGCCTTTACTCATTAAATCGGTACTAATTTCGTAAAAAGAAGTGCCGTGTAACCATTCTTCTAACGAATGGATTTTAAACTGAAAAAACAATTTATTTTTTAACTGACTGTTATACACATCGTAAATAGGCCAATACACCAAAGCTTCGTTATCGGGTTTTCCTGCTTGTAAAATTCGCTGTGCATTTGCTAAATAGGAAAACATCTCTGGTGCGTCTTCCCAAATCGTGTTATTCGGACTCATATTAACAGAAGCGTAAAACTTCCAACCCGGCCAAGCGGCTCTTTTAGGCGAATAGGTTGTACCGTGAAAAAACATATGGTTTACCCCATTCAGCAACAATTCTTCCGCTTCAGGTTTGGTTTGCGATAAAGCGGTTTTAAAATGGTCGCGCAACCACGTAAAACTTTCTGAAGAAATTAAAGGTCGGCCGGCAATATGTCCTGCAGAAGAAGAAAATTTCAACATCACAGGATCGGCATCGCCATTTCTAATATTTTCAGCTTTTCTGCGTAAACCCGGAATATCGAAAGGCATCGAACCAAAAGTTTCACATTCAGGAATATCGGCAGAAGCATACAGATCGATCAAATTTCCCGGAGAACCGTGCGCTTGTAGTTTGGTTTTAAAACCGTAATCGTTGGCCCAATCTGTCCACGGTTTATTAAAATCATTCAGCAATAAATCTGATAAAGTCTCTCGGTAATCTCCTTTTACGCGATTGCCAAGTTCTGTACTTACCGGACTGAAAAGCTCCGGCAGATGTTTTTTTAGATCGTAACCGCGATATTCTTCAAACTTTTCAAAAAATTCCGGAGTAAAATTACTGCCGTAAACTTCGTAACTATCATTAAAAATCGCTCGGATTCTATTTTCAAACGGTGGTAAAACCTCATCAAATGGTTTTACATAATTTTCAAATGCTTTATTAGAATAATGATCTAAAGTAAAACCTTTACCTCCTGGAGCAGCACGCTTTACTTTTTGACCGGTTTTCCCTACAAAAACCGCATAAAGTGTAAAGTGTTCTTTCTTGGCTTTCCAATTCAGCTCGTCTCCATTTAACTCATCGGTTAAATCGATATAAGTTCCTTGATGACCGTAAGCCACTACATATTTTCAGCTTTGCATAATCCTCCTTTTCATTCGGCTTAATTTCCTCTTTAATGCGCTCATTTTTCTTTAATTCATATTTCCTGATAATAAGCTTTGTTGCTGCATCTTCTTGAGAAACTTGCGGACCGCCATATGGCCAACCGGTTCCTAAAACCATATCGACCTGCATTCCTAAACTATCTGCCGTTTGCAAAGTGTAATCTAGCATCTCCATATATTTAGGAGATAGGTAATCGATGAAGTTTTCTTCTTCTCCTTTCACCCCATAGATTGGAGTAATTTCTACACCGCCAATACCGGCTTCACTTAGTTGAATTAAATTTTCGCGCGGGTTTTCTTTATCGACCGCATTTCCCATCCACCACCATCTGGTCCAAGGTTTTTGCGTATTGGTCATTTCCGGTAATCCCGAAAAAGAGTTTTGTGCGAAAGCAGTGCTTCCTAGTAATAATAATAAGTTAAGTACAAGTAATTTTTTCATTCTTAGGCTTTGTGTTTTTTTATTTTTACGGCATAAATTTGAGTGCTTCCCTCAAAATTAGCTCTAAAAATAATCCATTTTCCATCAGGTGAAAAGTGCACATTAGGTTCTAGATCGTAATCGTGCTTGCTCATATCTACAAGCTTTTCAGAATCCAATTCTTTTCCATTAGGTTTAAAATGGTAAATCCATTGTCCGTCTTCAGCGTGCGCTACTTGAGATTTATCTCCCCCATCACCGGCAAATGTTTTCATATCTGGTGAAATATTAAAATGAATAGACCACTCATTTCTTTCTAATTGGTAACGGGTTTTTTCTCCGGTTTCAAAATTTTTTCCGGCTAAATAAAATGTTTCTCCACGCGGAATTTGCAAATCGAACCAAATGGTTTTTCCATCGGGACCAAAAAACTCGTGCCCGGCAATTTCTCGATGCACCGTTCTTTTATGAATTAGCGTCGTCTCGCCAGTCGATAAATTGTACGTCCAAATACGATCTACTTTATGCCAAGGACCTTCGTGACAATACATTAATAAATTAGGATCTGTGGGTGAAAATTGCTCATGATTAAGCCAAGCATTTTCACGATATAGTTTTGAAAGTTTTCCGGTTTCTACATCGATCGTCATTAAATGCCGAGGCAAATGTGCTTCATAGATTAAGTTGAAGTAATCTGACTTTTTGGGATTGTTTTTGAATAATCCTGCAGCTCTTCCTTGTAATGCTTGAGCTGCTGTCATTGCCGGAACAGATGACAACTCTTCCGCAGAAACAGAAGATACTGCTCCCGTCAAATCAGACTTTCTTACAGATCCATATCCTACAACAACGATTTCATCCAATTCAGAACTATCCGATTCCATTACTACATCGTAGGTATTATCTTCGCTTACAATTCTCTCAATCGTTTTCGTTCCTACGTATGAAAAAATAAGAACATCTCCATTTTCTGCTTGAATTGAAAAATTACCATCAAAATCACTCTGCGTTCCTTGCGTGGTACCTTTAATTAAAATGTTAACTCCAGGCAGTGGTACATTATTCTCATCTAATACTTTACCTTTTATATTCATTTCTTGAGCTTGAATAGAATAAGATATAATATAAAATAAACAGAAAAATATAAATTTGTGTATAAAGTGTTTCATATTTTTTGATTGATTATGTTATTCACAATAATTTAACATTCAAATATATCTTGATTCAAGTTTATAAGTATCCTGCACTATGCTGATGAATTTCAAGTAGTTAAAACTATAAAGCATAACTAACTAGATACCAATGAATTAAATATAATTAAATTCAAAAAACTACTATCGAACACTAATAAATTCAAAAATAAAACTCCTCTATGTTGCTTTTTTAACAATAAAAAACGTCTCAAAAATGAAAAATTCATTCCCAAGACGTTTTTATTATAATATTTATAAAACTAAAAAACCACGCTAATTAATTAGCGTGGTTTTTTTGTGACCCCGGCAGGATTCAAACCTGCGCTTGCAAACTAACTAAAAATCAATACTTTGATTTTTCTACCAAGTCGATTAACCGAATTGTTAACCGAAAATTATGATTTGATTTAGTAAAATTTAATTCTCTTGTTAAAGTTACTAAAATGTTTCCAGTTAGAACTTTTTTTTAATCTTATTTTCAGTGGTTTTGAATTAAATTTTATTAAGTTTTTTCTTAAAATTACTTGGTCTTTAAAAAATAATATTCAGCCCACGCCGTTGCAGATGAGCATAGCTCACTTAGTGAGTGTATTTAAAACCTCACCTTGCGGGTGTGCAAGCACCCTCAAAAATTCTGTTAGCCTACAATTAATTCGATGCCGGCTTTTTGTGCTTTGTACTTTATTTTAGTAATCAAATCGTAATAACTCCAGTTGCGCAATACAAATTCTTCCTGCTTGGCTAGTTTAATTTTGCTTTCCTGATTCATCAGCATTAATGTTCCTGCTTGGTGCTGTACACAAAAATCAATCAGCTGACGGCTATAAAGGTGTAATCGGGAACGTACATATCGAAGTTCTTTTTCTTTAAAGCGATTCATCGCTTTTAATTTGCGCTTTCTCCCTTTGCCGGATTTGGTATAGGTGACCGCACTTTTTGCCCGTTGCGCTGCTGCCTGTATCGCTAAGCGTCGGTGTAAAAATTCTTCTTTATTCCCGATGTGGAGTTTACTGTTTCCTACTTTCACTACAATCGGATGCGCAAGCGATAGTGATGCTTCTGCCACCTTTGCCGGTTTTAACGGATGTTTCTCTTTTTCCATTTCAAAAACAGCCAGCCAATAGGTCTTTCCATTTTTTAACTGCAAGTGAGAAGAACAAAGCTTGAGTTTTCCGTGCAATACCCGATAGAGCAACTGACTTTTATCGGTATAATCACTCCCTAGATAAGTGTAAAAGGGAATATGAAACAACTTAAAACTAAAGCGTTCATTGTAGGCATCATAGACAAAGTCTTTAAACACATCCATACTAAAGGGAAAAGGCATATCATTTCTAAAATTCGGTACGGAGCGTTGCCCTCGCCAATATTCATCTTTATAGTGATGGAAACTATTGGATAAATTTTGATTTAAACACGCCAGAATATCCGTGGGGACTTCTCCTTTAAAAGCATCGACCACCACTCGGTAGGTAGTATTCTTTCGGGAACGATTTAAAATTCCGTTTTCTGTTTTTTTATGATCGGCTAGCTTAGCTCTAATTCCATCCGTCAGGTAAAAGAAGTCCGAGAGCATTTCCTGTACATAGAGATGCGATACAATCATATTGGCTGCCCGAAAGCAGCGGTTCTGGTATTGGTAAAGCTTTTTGATAGCCGCCTGACGTTCTTCGCCTTTAGGCAAGTCTACATTTACCTGGATCTTACGGGTAAGTTTGATCGTGTTCTTTTTCATAACGTAGCGGTTAAGGTTTGCTGAGGATGTTGTTGTACATACTGATAAGCAATACCAAACTGCTGATGTACTTCTTTGGCTGAAATGCCTAATTGCTCGGCAATCTCTGCAAAGGAGAGTTCCTCTTCGCAACGTAGCTGAAATACCTGTACCTGAGTTTCGGTAAGTTTTTGCTCGACTTGTTGAGTTTCTTTTTTAGCTATTGGATCCTCCAGCTCTACATCTTGCCGAAGGAAATTTTTAAGTTGAGCAATGGTACGCTGCACTTCATTATAGACTTCGATCGTGCTAGTACCCATCACTTGCGCAATGGCTTTGTACTGAAAACCGTGTGTTAAACATAATTCGATGAGATCTTGCTGCTTCCCGGGCAGTAAAGACAATACTTCTTTTACACTTTCAAAAGTTTGCTGGTCTTTCTCCTGCTGCTGAAGGTGCGCCTCATCTAAAGCGGTATCCTCTTTTAGTAAGTAGTCGTTGTAATTTTCATAGTATTCCAAACGGTTAACACTGCGTTGAAACTGATTCTTGGGTTTATTGAAATAGGTAATGCACTCCCGCTTCATCACTAATTTTAGGAAGAATAAAATATGCTTAGGGTTTTCAAGCTTTTCTCGGTTTTGCCATAATTTTAAAAAGCATTCCTGTACAAGGTTTTCGACGACAAAATCATCTTTTAACCATTGCCAGCCTACATAAAAGAGCAAACGAGCATAACGTTGGTGCCAAAACTTGAGCGCCTCGGCATTACCAAGTTGTAATTGGGTATGGAAATGAGTTTGCATTGGTATATATCTGAGGCACTTTATAATTCGTAATTATAAAATGCTATTAATAGCAAAAGTGTTAATTTGTCATACTTTTATATGACAAATATATAAATTATTTTGAATTGTCAAATTAAAATATGACAAAACTGTAATATAATAGATTGACATTTGTTATATGACAAAGGATCAATTGAAAAAGAAAGTCGGCAATCGGGTTGTGGAATTACGTACCAAAAAAGGATGGAATCAATCTGATTTAGCTAGAGAATGCGGTAAAGATCGTCAAGCTATTGAGAAATTAGAAAACGGTAAGGTTAACCCTACTGTATATTCATTGTATGAAATATCTAAGGCATTAAAAGTAGAATTGTATCAGCTAATAAAATTTTGAAAAGTATTGAATCATTTTGTTCGCTTCAAAAACGGTAAAGTGAAAAATTTATAACTCCTATCGGAATATCAACTCTCGCTATAAATCAGATTTCAGAAAAAATATGCAAAATCAGAAAGTAGAGTTGTCCGGATAATTTCTATACACAAACTGATATATTTGTTTAGATATAACCCGTTACCAGAAATATTGAAAATTCGCAGTTTCTAACATTTTACATTTCATTTAAATTCGAATATTTATAGTGTATTTTATGGATTTTATCTGATAATTTTACTCGAAAAGTAAATGATGAATTTTTGACGAAAAACTGAACGTGAAAATTTTGACGGAGAAAATTCACTTATTCTTATTTTTAAAATTTAAAATCTTTGCGGCGGAACTGGATTAAAATTTATCGGACAAGAAATTTCTTAAATCTGATCTTGTGCTAAACTGAGAAGTCGTTACCGAAATAAAATACTTCTGGTAACAACGTATATTTCCAATTGTGGTTTTGTGTCCTGCGGACACAACCGCGCAAGCATAAAAGTCAATTCTTTTTACTATCTTTAATTCCTAAATTCCCACAACTGACAAATATACGAGACCGTTGGCAACAAGGCTGAGAAAAATTGAGATAAACAATGAAAACAGAGGAATTTAACATACTCATAGAGAAAAACCAACCACACGAAGTTTTCAATTTAGATTGGAATACTTATTATCCAATCGACTTTGCCGATACATTCCTTCCAAAAGCTGGTGGTTACCAATGTAAGGGAGTAAAGTTCTTCGATGGTGCGGAATTACTCAACGGATTAAAAGCCTCGCCAAGAAAATTATTGCCGCTATCAGAAAGCAATAAGCTCATAAGCATAATCACCACTACTTTCCCAAAGGATGTAGAAGCTGGATTAAAGAAAAACAGAGTGCAACCAGCAAACCACGAAATAGCAACTTTTATAGAAGTTGATCAAGCTGAAAAAGCTACGGTCTCCTTCAAATTTGGAAATAATTTTAAGGATTTTGTTTCAAAACAAAACTTATCGATACAGGAAATAGAGCAAAAAAATTATGAAACGGATTTGAAAACCATACAAGAGCATTTTCAAAAAACTTTATCACACGAAAATATGATGGGATTTGTTCTAAAAACCATAGGAGTAAATTCCTCATCTGCTTATGGCAATACAGATAAAGGCAAACTCGAAACATTGTTAAGGGAAAACAAAATTGAAAGTTTCATCTACAAAAATAAATGCTCAAAAACTCAATCTGTAATTGTTCAAGGCACAATTGTGCAAGGGTTGTTGGTCTTGAATTACATCAACAATTCAGAAATTGATAAAACAACAAACCTTAAACTGTCAGAACTTGACAGTTTTATTGCTTTTAAAAAAGACAATATTTGGAAAAAAAGCGAACTAGCAATACCCGAAAATTACAACGAAGGTAGTTGCCCAGATTTGCAAACCGCTTTTTCCGAAAGCGAGAAAACGCATATTGAAAATTTAGCAACACAGCATATTAATTTTACTAAACTTAATGGTGCAGAAAAGCAATACGAAGCCTTAAACAATGAAATTGCGAAACAACTCAACAACCCCTTTTATGACAATGTAAACTTATGCGTCAACCTTGAAATAATTGACAATAGCATTTCCAAACCAACGCAAGTTGAACCTATTGACGGTATTGGTTCTATAAACCTATCCAACAACACAAAAACTTTCACAAGTACTTTCAAAAAAAATGATAACCCTTGTGAAATAAGTTTGGACATTACCATTGGAAGTGATGGAAAACCAATCATAAAACACAGAGTTTCCCCAAATTATTTGAAAGAATTCGAGGGGAAATGGGAACAGGAAATCAAAAAAAGAGGTCTTGAGAATGAAATAAACATTGCTGAACTACGTGAGCAAGTTTTAGAGGACTTTGTGAGTGCCGAGACAGAACATAATTTTTATGAGCGTTTTATACAAAGCACGAAAGCGTTATTAAGCGAACAGATTGGTGGTTATGTAGAAGCTATTCAAGCCACACAAAAAATAGCAAAAAACGTTTGGGATGAAGGACGGGTAAACGAAAGTACTTGGCACTCAAACAAGGAAGGTTTGTCTGAAGAACATCAGCAATGGCCTACTTATGTGCAATTTGAGCCTATAATTGGTGGCGCTACAGATGGCATTATTGATGAGATTGTAGGAATACCGATGGCCATAAAAGGCGTATATGGTGTTGCAACTGATGAAAAGCAAAGGGAAGCCATTAAAAAGCTCTTTACAAAAAAAGGGTTGTCAAATATGCTTGATGGTCTTAAAGACGAGGTTGAGGATATAAAAAATGATGAGCAAAAAGCAGGTCATTTTGGAGCAAAGACAACAATTTCTGTTGCATCAATGATGGTTCCGGGAATGCAAATAACAAAAATTGGCAAAGTTGGAGAAGTAATTGATACCGCAACTGATGGGCTTAAAAAAGTTACTAATCCAAAAACTCTAAAGGGCGTCGATGACCTAAAAACAGAAATTAAATATCTTCCTGAAAATAAAAATGAGATTCCAAATTTTTTAGAGAACAGAAAAGGTAAAAAGGAGTTTTTAGAAAACGTAGAAATTGAAATTTTAGATGATTTAGGAGAAGATATTGCTAAAGTTGTAAAGAAGGGAGAGAAAGCGGATGTACTTAAAAAAGCAAGACTTTCACCTGGCACTTCAACAGGACAAGGAAAAATAATAACTGGAAAATGGCTTAAAGGTAGTGCTGGAAATGCAGGTCTTTTTCCTAAATCTGTCGCCGAAAAGTTAAAGGGTAAACAATTCAATAATTTTGATGAATTTAGACAACAATTTTGGAAAACTGTTGCCGAAGATGCAGATTTAGCACCTCAATTTAGTGTGCAAAATCTAGCTAAAATGAAAAATGGCAATGCTCCAACTCCATTACCAGAACAATGGTTAGGTGGTCAAACTTCGTACATTTTACATCACAAAACACCAATAAATCAAGGTGGTGCAGTTTATGATATGGATAATTTATACATAGTAACACCAAGATTTCATAAAGAAATTCTAGCACCTGAATTTCATTTTGGCTATGGTTATTAATAAAGATTTTTACAAATATGACTAAAGAAGAATTAATAGAGCTTGGAAAAAAAATCATTAATTGCGAGGGAACAGAAGAGCAAATTAATGAATGGATTTTGACATTTAATAAAAATGTTCCTCATCCTAATGGTGCAGGATTATTTTATTATCCTGAGAATTATAATCCACGGAAAGATGATATCTCTAAATACAATCCAGCTGTTAAAGAAGTTGTTGAAAAGGCTTTGGCATATAAGCCTATACAACTATAAGCCCAGTTGCCAACAATGTATATAAAAAATTGCGGTTTAATCGCTTAATCGAAAGAAAATAAATAAATTAAAGGTCAGTTATAATACGAAAAGTTAGTTCCTAAAAACCCGCTACTTTTCATATACAAATCCGTTGCGCACAAGTTTGCAACAGAATTCTAAATTAAAAAAATTGACTTGAAATTAAAGACAAAAATAAAACCTTACTTAATTCCATTTATTTATTTCTCTGTCATATTTTCGATTGGGGCAATTCTCAATATTATTTCAAAAATATATCTTGAGAAACCTTTTCCAGAACTAATTTTTAAGTCTTTTACATTAATATCATTTCTCATATTAATTTTACTATATAAAAACCATAAATGGAAAATTTTTAACCTGAGAAAAATATCAAAAAAACAACTTTTAATTATACTCTTTCTATTTTCCCTGTTTTTTATATCTAACTATATTTCCTCCGTATTTTCAAATCAAGAAAATTATGTAGGTTACATAAAAGAAAATTTTACCTCATTTGTATTAATTATTACAATTGCATCAATTGGCGAAGAAATTATTTATAGAGGTTTCTTACAAAATTATGTGAACCAATTTTTTAATGACTTTAGGATAATAAGCAGAGGAAATATTTTTGCATCTTCACTATTTTGGATTACTCATTTAGGGTTTTTCACGATTATGGAACCATTGTTTGCCGCAATGTCATTATTTTTAGTGGCTGTTTCATCTCTT
>ENA-ORDG01001255-ORDG01001255.1-marine-metagenome-genome-assembly--contig:-NODE-1255-length-10496-cov-3.388329_pt1 | contig 10496 bp, 10 predicted proteins | sample MGYA00248629_ERZ508524 | MGnify/ENA primary metagenome ERZ508524 (study PRJEB26194, sample SAMN05421901) | marine metagenome | isolation source: East of Rio de Janeiro, Brazil, South Atlantic Ocean...
CACCAAAAGGACTTGTTTTTGATCTTTACCATGTGATGCAAGCAATGGCATCACACAAGCCATCGTTCACTATTAGCGGATATTGTGGGTGTCAGCCTTGCCGTCCGAATCTCCATCCCCCGATAGCCGTTGTAAGTGTGGTGGTTTTTGCTTATGCTTGGCAGGTTTTAGCTGATTGAGGCAAAAGGAATGCTCCATGTCGATCGCACGTGAATTGTCGGCTTTCTTGACTCAGGTCTCTTACGCCGATATCCCGCATCAGGCCCTTGAGCATGCGGCGATGCTAATCTCGAGCACCGTGGCCAGCGCCGCCTGTGGATCAGGTATCGAGTCCTCTAAGATTATGCGTGCTCTTGCCATCGAGCGCGGCGGAAAACCTGACGCATCGATCTGGTTTGACTCAGGCGACAAACTACCGGTAGCCAGCGCAGCTCAGGCCAACGCTGTCATGAGCGATGCCGCAGCCTCTGACGACAGCGATCTGCGGAATATCGTTCATACCGGAACTACGCTTGTCTCTACCTCACTCGCCATCGCTGAACGAACGGGCGCCAGTGGACAGGACGTCTTGGCTGCCATTGTCCTTGGCTACGAGACGTCTGGGCGTATTGGGGAAGCTATCACTCCGGCCTTCCAAACTCGAGGCTTTCACGGGTGTCTTGTAGCTATCTTCGGTGGCACGGTAGCCGCCGCGAGGCTATTGCGACTTGACGATGCTCATACGGCTCAAGCCATCGCCCTGTCTGCGACTTCGATAGGGGGACTCAGGGCCGCGGCGGACACTAGCGAGGCCCGCGAGTATCACGCAGGGTTAGCTGCAATGCTGGGCGTACAAGCTGCACTCGCCGCAGAGATGGGATATATCGCCGAAGAGAGTATCTTCGAGACGCAACGGGGATTTTTTGCCGTCTACGGTGACACCGACGGCGCGAGCGTGACCCGCGGCCTGGGAGACTCCTGGGACATCATCACCGACATGGCCATCAAGCTGGTCCCCGGCGGCCACCCCTCCCATTCGCTCGCTGAGGCAGCCGCCAATGCGGCCAGGGCGGGCCAAATCTCGCCTGATGACGTCGAAACTATTACCCTTTCGCGGCCGGGTGTCACGGCGCTTACTGGTCCCATCCACCGGACCGACCTGATCGACATGGCGCACAGTCCTGCCTATTTCTTGGCCGCTGGCGTAGCAGACCACGAATTCTCATGGTCGCATGCGACAGAGGCTAAAATCACGGATCCTGTGATCCATCAGCTGATAGATAAAGTCCAGGTCGGTACACAGCCAACCCAACAGGTCGAGGAATATAAGCAGGGTGCAACCGTGACCATTCAAACCAAGGACGGACGGACCTTCTCAAGCACTGTATTTGCGCCGAAGGGCGCAGGCGCCCTTGGGATCGACTGGGCCGACGTCGACGCCAAGTATCGTTCACTGATACCGGGAGCTGGATTGAGCGACCAACAGATCGAAGGAAGTCTGGAAGTGATCCACAACTTCGGCAACGTTAAGCACGTGTCTGAACTGATAGACCTCCTGCGTCTATAGTTGGGTGAGATGACACCCGCCCACTATGAAACAGTAGTGCTTTCGTGCGCATCGGTTCATCCTCACGGAGGACTGGTCCCGGCGAAAGGAAGCCTGACCTAGGTTTGGCCTCAAGGCCAAATCGTTCGTGTCCAAGAGCCCGCTTGGGGTTTTCATCGTTTGTAGTAAATCCCTCCGCCCCGCAAATATAATGCTATATTGCCTGGAATACTGTTGGGACAAAGCAGAGAGTCCGTCGACCAACTAGTACAACATTACCAGGAGGAGACATTTGCCGGAAGAATTCCAATCGGAAAGCAAGTACGTGGCGGCGAACGGGATCAACCATCATTACCTAGAATGGGGAGACCCAGAAACTCCCCCAATCGTGATGTTACATGGTCTCGGTCTCTGCGCGCAGGTCTGGAACAAGTTAGCCAGAGGCTTGGCACAGGACTACCATGTCTTGTCATTTGATCTGAGAGGGCACGGAGACACCGATAAACCTGGTAGCGGGTACACTTTCCAGAAGCTGGGAGAAGACGTGTCGGCAATCATTCAAAAAATGGGGCTGGAGCGGCCCTTTGCGGTCGGACATTCAGCTGGTGGAATGTCATTGCTGATTTCCGATCATTTGGTTCCTGGAGTCGTCGGCCGGACAGTCTTGGTCGACACTCGGGTAGGAGCTGCGGCCACGACGACAGTCACTTCTGAGAGGCGCCAAGAACGCATGCGTAGAACGCGCGAAAAGCGACCCATCTGGGCGAATCGGGAAGCTATGCACGAATCATACCGGGGACGAAGGGTATTCAAGACCTGGGATGACGAAGTATTCAACGACTACATCGAAGGTGGGACCCGCTTGTTGGATGACGGCCGTGCCGAACTGAAGTGTCCTACGGACGTGGAGGCGATTTTCTACGATGCAAGGGCAGCGCTGGACCCAACTCAGTACGTGAGTCGTCTTGCGGGGCAGTACCTACTTCTGGTCGGCGGCTACGAAGGTGCTCAGTCTGAACAGGACGACGCAGTACAGCGCCTCTTCGACGAATCCAAAGGTTCTACGTTCAAGCAACTGGATCGAGGATCCCACTTTGTTCCCATGGAATATCCAGACCTGGTGCTTTCAGAGATACGAGAATACTTTGAGGGAACCCCGGTGGGATAGTCTATGCCGCCGGGGTCTAGGGCTCACGTGGAGAACATTCGCTTCGGCGTGGCCGGGAATCGTGGTTTCCGCGGCATCCCTAACGCCAAGGCTAGGGCCAGCGTCGTCGCAATAATCCATCTGCTCAATCGGGACACCCTTACTTCAAGATCCCGCTCCAATGAATGGTAGTACCGAGCTACAGGTGAATCGGTTCTGGTGGAACTACATACCATGTTTCCACGGAAACCTACTATTGGACTACATGGGAATAGTTCGTCCGAGAGATTGAATTGTCCACAGAGCCATACCCGACGGAGGACTTCTGTATCTGATGGTAAGGCCCGGACCAACGGGCCAACCGTTTTCTCTTGCGTCCAGAGTTGGGCAATCGGCGGCGGGTTCCCTGGTCAGCTTACCGCCGCCAGCAACACAATCAGCCCGCGTTCTCGGTGTAGTTCGATCCTACTCCACCTCCCGATACCCTACTTTTGTTACCTTCCGGCATTAGGGTTTCCGGAGTCGAGTCGTGGGTGCGGAAATTGGCCGATGTGTACAGGGGGCCAGGGAGAGTCATACTCGTCCATAAAAGCGTAGATATTCGATCTATAACTCCAGCTTTTTTTCTGCCAATTCACGGAGTTTGAATTTCTGGACCTTGCCACTAGGAGTCATGGGGTATCCTTCCATGAAAAGCACATGACGCGGCAGCTTGAAGCTGGCTAATTTACCACGGCAATAATCTATAAGGCTGCCCTCCGAGATCTCTTGCCCATCTATAGCAACTATGCAGGCGCATGCTACTTCGCTCAGGCGGTCATCCGGAACTCCGACGACCTGCGCTTCAGCCACTGCCGGGTGACCCATCAGCAACACTTCAACCTCAACCGGGTCCACGTTTTCCCCTCCGACCTTCAACAGTTCTTTGTAGCGGCCCATGAAACGGACGAAACCATCATCTCGGATAGCAGCGACGTCACCCGTGTGCAGCCACCCGTCTTGGTCGATTGCCTGGGTGGTCTCCTCAGGCTTCTTATAATACCCCTGCATCATTGCATAGGTTCGGACACACAACTCACCCATCTCCATAGGCGGCAGGTCGGCACCGGACCCTGGGTCTACGACCTTGAACTCGTAGCCGGGTAGGGGATACCCGGACCCTAAGCAACGGTCTTCTTCATCGGAGTCTAGGAAAGACAGGGACGCCCCTACTCCCACCTCAGTCATCCCCCAACCCGTCACGGTTGTACACAACATCTCCTGAGTGCGGCGAGCCACCGATTCGCTGCTGGCCATTCCAGCAGCTAACAGACCTGTACGCAGACTGCTTCGATCGGTGGATTGGCAATCTGGATGAGAGACTAGCCCGTGAAAATGGGTGTCGAAGCCATGCAAGACAGTGATTTTTTCGCGCTGAATAAGTTGCAATGCTTCGCCGGGGTCGAATGCGTTCGTAAGCACAGTACGAGCGCCAGTCATGGCAGACATGAGTGGTCCCTCGTAAAGCCCGAAGGCATGGAACAGCGGAAGGTACATCAATATAACATCCCGTGGGGTCATGCCCATCCTGTTCGCTTCATCGTTCACGTTACGCAGAATATTGTGCGTGTGAACTACTCCCTTGGGGAAGCCCGTCGTGCCGGAGGTGTACATGATTAAAGCAGGGCTATCCGGGTCAACCATTTGTTGACGTTGCTCCAATTCACGAGGCGGAGTCGCCCCGGAGGAAGATAATATTTCCTCCCATCTGACGGTTCCACGATAATTCGTGTCACCCAATACCACTATTCTTCTTAACTCTGGGAAGGCCTCGGGGCACAGGCGATTGGGGTCCCCAGTTTCTACCTCAGGGCATAACTCCCGAACCATCCCCAGATAATCAACCGGACCTGAACGGTCCACAGTAATCAGAGTCTCGGAGTCTGATTGTCGAACCACGTATTCCAGGTCGTTGGTGCGAAAGCGTGTATTGATGGGCACTAGAACCGCACCGATCTTTGCCACAGCGAAAAGCGAATGGATCCACTCTGGTCTGTTGGGCATCCAAAGCGCTACTTTTTCGCCTGGATGTATTCCAAGCTGTATCAGACCGCTGGCAACGCGGTCCACCTCATCCTTGAGCTGACCGAATGTCCACCGGTTGCCTTCATAGCACAGGGCCTCTTTGGTCTCGAATCGCCGAGCGGCCACATCCACTAGTTCGCCTATAGGTGTTTTCTCAAACCAATCCGGCATTACCTAACTCCCTCTAACCGGCTCCTATGCAGAGATTGCTATGAACAGGTTCAATGTGGTTTGGACGCAAATCTGTGCGCTAAAGCCCCTGTTTGATAAATTCGGCGGCCCGCTCGGCAATCATCATTGTAGTGACGTTAGTGTTGGCCCGGACCACGTTGGGCATCACCGATGCGTCCACCACCCGTAGGCCTTCCACCCCGCGCACTTTCAGGCGTTGGTCGACGACGGCTTCCTGGTCGCTATCTGGGCCCATCTTGCAGGTTCCCGAGATATGGAAAGAAGAACTCACATTTCGGAGCAGCCAGTCGTCCAATGTTTGGTCCGAAACTAGGTCGGTATCTTGCGGGGCGGTCCGTTCTTCGATGATCCCAGAATACGCCGTGTCTTGTAAAAGGTCGACGCATTTTCGAATTGCTTCCCTCAGTCGCTCGCGGTCCCAAGGGTCCTCAAGGTAATGGTAGTCCATGCTGGGCTGAGCCTGGGGGTCGGCCGAAGTTAGGCGAAGCTCACCCTTTCCAACTGCCAGGTACAGTCCGCAGTTGACTGTATGGCTTGGGTCGTCGCCTTCTTTGATGACGGTGTTCATAGACGCCGGAGAGAGAATCATATCATTGGGGGTATTGGAGCCGGTGGCAGTAAAACGTAGGCGCAGTGCCCTCATCCCATTTGGATCGTCATAGGTGCCCGTTTTTACCAAAAATTTTACGGTCACATTTGGGTGGTCTCGCATGTTCTGCCCAACACCGGGACGGTCGGCTACCACTGGAATGCCAAAATCCGCAAGGTGACCTGCCGGACCTATCCCCGATAGCAACAACAACTGTGGAGAGGCTACTGCACCGGCACACAAGATAATCTCGTCGCCTTCTACAGTGAAGCGTTCGCCGCCACTCTCCACCTCTAAGCCGGTGGCTCGGTGGCCGGAAAAGACGATCTTTAGCGCCTGTACCCCGGCCTTTACGGTTAAATTGAGCCGGTGACGACTGGGGTCGAGGTAGGTTAACGCCATGCTCATTCGAACCCCATCAACGTTGTTTTCGGCTCGGAGACCGATGCCTGTCGAATCTGGCTCGTGTATATCTGGGAAGTCCGGGTATCCGGCAGCAATGCAGGCTTGGTAGAATGCCTCTTGGGAGGGCGGCCACGTCTCGCGGTGGTGACGCCGTACCGGCACAGGTCCCTCGGTGCCGTGGAAATCACCAGAATAATCTTCGTCGCTTTCGAGCTTTCGGAAAAACGGAAGGCAGTTGATATAAGACCAATCGTCGTTGCCCAAGGACGCCCACGTGTCGAAGTCCTCGGGAGCCCCCCTTATAAAGGTCTGGCCGTTTATCGAACTGGTGCCGCCCATGGCCTTGCCGCGCGGCACTGGCATTGGTTCGGGTCGTTGGGAGGTGGCCCTACCGGAGTACGACCAGTTGAATGGGCCGCCGGCTTTCCTCGCTTCCAGATTGAGCATCCCCCAGCCGTATTTCAACGAGTCTGGCAACTGTTCAAAATCCGGATATTCGGGTCCTGCTTCCAGCAACAGAACTGAACGCTCCGTGTCCTCCGACAATCTGGAGGCCACGATGCAGCCCGCTGTTCCACCACCGACAACTATTTGGTCGTACTTCATGATTAAATTCCTTCGCAGGCATTGCTTCAAGTGGCTAACACTATATCAGGTACTAGAATCAAATAATGAAGTGATCATTACCGCTGGTTCAACAGTTAGTGACTGTGAAATCTATGTGATGGAGGCCGATAGGCCCGGTCATATATGTGTCACGTCTACAACAGCGGGAAACTCTTTCCCGATCTGGAGGAACTCACTGGTTGTCCCATCAGAGAACACCGCCCGGTGAGTACCTGAAATCGTGTAACCTCGAGAGAGTGAATTTCGGCGCGGCGGCGATAGTCGTTTAAAAGGGTGCAAAACAATGAATGTCATACTCTGAGCGTCCTCTCATAGCTGTCGTCTCGCTCCGTCACTCTTGGGTCCGGGGCGATTGTGAACCGCGAAAGCTTGAAGGCGATTTTTCCGTGTTCTTGGTGTAAATCATCAGCACATTTGGGAGAGTGTGGGTGAAGATCGGGATGGACGGTTGGGGGATATTGTCCCGACTTCAGAATCGATATAGAGTTTCGATTCCGAAGGAGCCAACATGGTCAACGCAAACACCAACTTTGATCGGGCAGACGCCAACGCCAGACAGGTCATACGCCGCACCAAGCAGATCACCCGGCGTCGGATTAGCCCAGAAGAAAAGGTGCGAATCGTCATTGAGGAAATCCGTGGAGAGATCAAGGTCACTTCCCTCTGGAGACGAGAAGACATTGCTAGCAACGTCTACTACAAATGGCTCAAGGATTTCATGGAAGCTGGGAAAGGCCGGCTCGAAGGAGCCACCCTCTAGGAGGCCGGCCGGGCCGAGGTCCGATCCCTGCAGCGGAAGAACGAACGGCTGAAGGAACTGGTGGGGGCCTGGAACGCGGCGACACTGGAGGAGCGCCACCAACTGCTAACCATGATGCTGGACGCCGTATATGTGGACATGACCCAGGGCCTGGTACTGGGACTTAAACCCAAGCCCGAGTTTCTACTGCTCTTCAACCTGGGTGAGCCCGTCACAACGGGAGACTCGGCTTTAGTTACTGGAGGGGTGGAGTAGAGTCAAATTCCCCAGCAACTAAATTTTTCAGACAGGCTTAAAAACACGGCCAGCGTCGCTTGGTTGGTAAAAGCCGCCTGAATAAGCTGGAATAAATAAACCCTTCTCCCATATTGCTGAGAGAATGCTATGCGGATTAGGCTTGCCTGTGGCATGGCAGGGGAATATTGAAACAACTACTCGGAATAGCAGTAATCATGGTTCGACAACGGAGACCTAGTATCTTATAGTCGCCCAATCTAGAAAAAAATTGGGAGGACATCATGGAATTTCACATCTCGTGCCATCACACTCCTGACAATTGTGCCGTCCACCGAAGTGAGCCGCCAATCACTAAAAGCTGGGCTGAACACTGCAAAGAAGTCGGTGTGACATTCATCAAAGGTGGTGTTAACGCACCTCAGCATAACCATTTCATATTTGTGGAAACAGACGATATGGTTAAATTACGGAATTTGATGCAACCATTTATAGGGTATTGGGATGTTGTAATAACCCCCGTCATGGATTTATCCTAACCGTAATTCCGTTTCAAAAATCTCTTGTGTAGTTTCTCGTGCACTTTTTGAAAACCCTGGAAAAGAAAGCCCCCCGATTTACCGTCGAGGGGCTTTTTCCTCACTAGATTTGGTGGTGCCGAAGGTCATAGTCGAACCGCCACGGTGTTGCCCCACCGGTTTTTGAGTTCGTCGCTGTGCCTAGTCATAAGTGAGGTTGACATTATGCCCCAAAACCAATGATGCCCTATTTGTTAGTCTTACCTTCCCGCAAGAATGGCTATGCGCCGCCTTGCGGACCGGACATCCCGCTTAACCCTTCTCTCAGCAATATGGGAGGAGGGTTTTGCTGCCCCGGTTATTGGGCTATTTAGAGGGTACCTAGTTGATAGATGTTACGGTTTTGACCTCCCCCCGAAAACCGGCCCAGGTGTAAAGTTAGACATGGGCTGGATGAGCCGAACCCATCCCAGAACTTATAGGACTAACATAAATGCTGGTACAAAGATCTGGGTAGGTCACTATTCACAAACTCACCCACACACTTAAGTGAAAATTAACGGTCTGTTAAGTGTTCTATCGCCTGGGGGGTTGCTATATGGGCTCGCTCCAATAACTGCTCATGGGTTAAGATGACGATTGGATGATCGATAATCGCCAATCCGTAGTCCGGGTTACCCCTCATGCGGGACATGGCCCTCGCTTGACTAACGAAAGGTCTGGTAGTCAGGACTACCGAAGGCGTACCCAGTAACTCGGTCTCCATCGCGTCGTGCACACTGCACGCGGTGCAGGACCCTCATTCGGCTGTGGCATGAATCGCCACATCACATTTGGCGGCGAACTCTTTCAGCGCCTCGGAGTTGGCGGGCCACTGGTGGCTGCCCTTGTTGTATTCCATGGTGCCCTTGATGCCGTATCTCTCTCTTATGTTAGTGGCTATCATCTGCAACAACTCTTCGGAGTGAGGTTTGTTATTGGACAGCAAGCCCAAGGTCTTTCCATCTAATGTATGGGGGCGCGGAGCCAAGAGAGCCGGGCCGTGATCGCTCTCGTCTCTGGGATCCAAGGTTACTAACTTATTCTCAAGGTTCGTCATATTCCGGTCAGCTCCTTACCTCGATCTTTCTAGTCACTGGACGACTGTTGCCCCAGGAACCGATAACGTCGACATAGACGCCAGCCGCACCTCCTGCGGCAAACAAGGTGATCCGGCTGGGGTCGGCTACGCAACCGACGAGTTGGTCTTTGTCTGGGAACCTGTCTGGATGTTCCACTCGCCTCCAGGCGATCCATTCCCTTGCAGGTAGCCGCGCTTTTTCCCATAGGAACTCTTGTACCTGCTGCTTGGACCAGCCCGCTTCATCCACGTATTGCATCACTTCCGGACTCAGGGCCACGAATACCTCAGAGACAGACGGACCTAGACCGATCATGGCATGTGCTACGCCGGCAAGAAATGATTCAGGGTCTTTACCACCGAAGACGCTGACTTGGAGTGGCGAGTAGGCGGCAACAACTGTAACAGCGCTGGAGCTGCCAACGAACCCCTTATCTACTGCCAATGATGGCCAGTTGCCCGCGTCAAGGTTCTCAGCGAAGCAGAAAGTGTACTTGCCCGGGTGGCCGAAGGTACTGTTATCCATCTCCTGTGGGATCGAGCCATAGAAGTTCGTCTTGACCAGGTTGACCGCCCTTCCGATTGATGCGTTGGCATGATTGCTTGGCCCCATAAGTCCGGTAGAGGAGTTCATACCGATCTCTTGAGCGTAATCTCCACTCACCAACACCAACACGGTAACTCCGTTGGTGGAGGTGCTACTAGCATGCAAGTTAAAGACCGGTTCACAACAAGCTGCTATCGCTGATGTGACCACCGGAAAATATTCAGGGCGACAACCGGCCATGACGGCGTTGATGGCGACTTTTTCAGCGGTAATGTGTTTCTGGCGGATCGATTCAAAGCCGATTATTTGGTCTGGGGGTAACCCCGAAAACTCCAACATAGCTCTTACCCGGTCTTCGGTAGGCGGCATTATGGGTAAGCCGTCAGTCAGGTTGGCTCCCAAGTAATATTCTTGGACTTGTTCCCAGTCCGCGAATTGGTGCTGTAGTGAGGTCAGGTTTTGGGATGTCATCTCAGGATGGGCTCCTTTCGAGCTTTTGGATATACCCCACAGTTCGGATAGAAGGACCGGGTAAGTACCGAGTTTTAATGATGCTGATGGTGACATTCTACACGACACCAGTTTGGCGCGATCTGTGATGGCCCATGCCCGCGCCCGTAACTTATCGGTTTGATTCAAAAGGGTCTAGGCTTAAGCCAACAGCTCTCGCAGCCCTGTAATCACGTCGAACCTCCGGAGCCAGAGTTTCGGCCTATCTAGGCGGCTCTTGCCAGCCAAGCGACGCTGTTTGTCTCGGTAAGGGGACGG
>ENA-ORDG01001259-ORDG01001259.1-marine-metagenome-genome-assembly--contig:-NODE-1259-length-10491-cov-5.862493_pt1 | contig 10491 bp, 10 predicted proteins | sample MGYA00248629_ERZ508524 | MGnify/ENA primary metagenome ERZ508524 (study PRJEB26194, sample SAMN05421901) | marine metagenome | isolation source: East of Rio de Janeiro, Brazil, South Atlantic Ocean...
ATTTAGATCAGTTACTAAAGATATAATTTACAGAGGATCCCACGTTGTCTCGCTTCCTTTCAAATTAACGAGTGATGTCTATGTAAAAATTCAAGATCACATGAATATGTTTAACGACTACAAATTATTAAAAGAAAAAGAATATAATATTTCTTCCTTAGAAAATGATTTGAAATTTTATAAATCTGAAAATAAAAAATTAAAAAAATTTATAAATGAAGAACCTTTGTTAGAAGGCGAATATGTAATTGCAAAAGTTTTAATTGATAAAGAGAGTCCTTATATAAAATCACTTATTATTAATAAAGGATTTGAGTCAGGTATCGAAAAAGGAATGGCTGCTCTAGATAGATCATATATGATTGGCAAAGTAGTAGAGACGAATTATTTGTCATCACGAATTTTGTTGATCAATGACTTAAATAGTAAAATACCAGTAATTGTTGAACCCGATAATATAAAAGCTATTTTAAATGGCTCAGGATCAGATTATGGCCTACTCGAATATTTGCCAAAAAATGACACGGTTGATAATGGAAACATTGTTTATACTTCTGGATCCGATGGTGTTTTTTTGCCAGGTATTCCAATTGGCAAGGTGGAAGTAGTAAATGGTATAAAAAATGTTAAGTTTTTTTCAGATTTCACTCAGCTAGATTTTGTAAAAATTAAATACATAAAGCGAGGCCAAAATTAAATGCCAGATAAAAGTAAAAAATTTTACAAATATATTTTAAATAGTTTTCCAGTCTTTTTGTTGTTTATTTTAGTTTTTACAGGTTTTGATTTATCGATAATTTACTACAATTTAAATATTTCATTTAACTTTGTTTATATATTGATTTTTTTCTGGGTTTTAAAAAAACCAGAAATAATAGGTTTTGGTTTAATTTTTCTATCAGGAATAATTAATGACGTTATTTTGAATTTTCCTATTGGTTTATCATCTATTAGCTATTTAATATTGTGTGTAATGGCCTCATTGTTAAGAAATAGAACCTTAATACCCAATTTGCTATATGATTGGGTATTTTTTTTCTTATCAATTTTAATAGCAAATTCTACAAATTATATTCTGCAAACTCTAATTTTTAGCTCAGATATTAGTTATGAATCTTTAATGTCCAATACTATTTATACCTCTTTAGTTTACCCAATTTTTGCAAAAATATTTAATAAAATTAACATTTACAACTTAAGAGAAGAAAATGCTTAGTCAAAAAGAGATTCGTTCATCCTTTAGCAAGAATGAAATAATTAATCGAAGAGTATTTTTACTTGCTGCTGCTAAAATTGTTTTATTTGGAGGAATGACTTACAGATTATTCAATTTACAAATTTCTGATAGAGAAAAGTATCTCCTCTTATCTGATAAAAATAGATTACGAGAATGGAAAACTCCTCCTCAAAGAGGAATAATTACGGATTATTTTAATAATGTGATTGCAGAAAATGATCGGGTTTTTCAATTACATGTCAATTTAGAAGAAGTAAAAGATTTTAATAACTTGATTGTAAGATTAAAAACTATTTTAAACTTAAATAATAATAATTTACGCTATATTTATAAAAAAGTAAGCAAACTTAAACCGTGGGATACTCTTGTTGTTTCAGATAATTTAACATGGGAACAATTTTCAAGATTAAACTTGTATTTACATGAGCTTCAAGGAGCTGAACCAGTTTTATCGAGCGCTCGAAATTATCCATATGATAAAGATTTAGTTCATGTTGTTGGATACGTTGGGGAAGCAAGCGCAAAAGACATTATGTCAAATGAAAAAATTCAATCAAATTATGTTCCTGGCTTAAAGGTAGGAAAATCAGGACTTGAAAAATCTTTAGAAGGAGATCTAATTGGTCGCTATGGCATCAAAAGATATGAAGTTAATGCTTATGGAAAAAAGATAAGTCAGATAAATCAAGTTGAGAGTATTAAAGGAAAAAAAATAACAACTACTATTGATGTTGAGTGTCAACAACTTGCCCAAAATCTTTTAAAAGGTCAAAGTGGATCAATTTGTGCAATGGATATTTATACCGGAGAAATCATAGCAATGGCATCATCACCAACATATGACCCAAACAAATTCACTCATGGAATAAATATCAAAGATTGGAACGAAATAAAAAATAATCCTCTAAAACCATTAATAAATAAATCTTTGGCTGGGTTATATTCTCCAGGATCTATCATAAAACCATTAGTTGCTCTCGCAGCTTTAGAGTTCGATATTATAAAACCTAATATGACAGTTAAATGTGAAGAAGTTATCGAGTTATATGGTCAAAAATATCATTGTTGGAAAAAAAAAGGACATGGATTTATGCGTCTTAGAAATGCAATTAAGCAGTCTTGTGACATATATTTTTATGAAGTTGCAAGACTACTTGGAGTAGATCGACTTTCTATTTTAGCTAAGAGATATGGTCTTGGGTCAAAAGTATTAGGGGATTTATATATTGATGAAAAGATCGGAATTGTTCCATCCACAAAATGGAAATTAGAAAACTTAGAGCTTCCTTGGTACTTAGGAGAAACTATTATCACTGGTATTGGGCAAGGCTATATTCAGTCTACACCTCTACAACTGTGTTTAATGACAGCTCAACTTGCAAATGGTGGTTATAAAATAAAACCTCAAATTATATTAGATGATGAATTAAATTATGAAGATATTCGATCAATGATAAAATTAGATCTTGAAAAGTATAATCTTTCTTCAAATCCAAAAAAATTAATTGAGTTGAATAAAGATATTTTACAAGAACAAAATATTGAACTTTACAAACCTATGTACAGAAATCCTGAAAATGTGAAATTTGTTCTAGAAGCAATGTTTGCTTCTACGAATGAGCTTTATGGTACATCCTTTAACTCAAGGCATGAAGATGAAAAATATCAATTTGCTGGAAAAACAGGAACTTCGCAAGTAAGAAGAATTACCGAAGCTGAAAGGGAAGCTGATTTAAAAATAAGTGAAATTGAATACAAAAATCGAGATCATGCTTTATATGTTGCTTTTGCTCCATATAAAGATCCAAGATATGCCATAAGCGTTTTAATTGAACACGGTGGTTCAGGAAGCAAAGTGGCAGCTCCTATTGCAAACAAATTTATTAAAAAAATAATTGATCGTCATAAATTTAGAGAATTTAAAAGAATAAAGGTTAATGATTTAGCGTAATGCTTAGACAAAGGTTATATACTTCTCAATATTCATTTTTTGATAAATTAAAATCAATAGATTACTTTCTTGTATTTTTAATTTTAATTCTTGCCGCAATCAGTTTTATGGTCATGTATTCTATTGATGGTGGAAAAATTGCTTATTACACAAAAAATCATTTCATAAGATTTTCAGTTTTTTTTTTATTATTTTTATTTCTATCTTTCGTACGCATAAGATTTTGGTTTATATCTTCCTACATTTTTTATTTAATAATTTTAGCTATGTTGGTCATGGTCTTTTATTTTGGAGTAACTGCATCAGGATCTCAAAGATGGATAAACCTTTACTTTATAAATATTCAACCTTCTGAGTTAATGAAAATTGCAATTATAATTTGTTTTGCTCGATACTATCATCGTATGCAAAGTGCCGATCTTCAAAATTTCAAGAATATTTTTCTACCCTTGGTACTATTAACTATTCCTTGCATTTTTGTTGTTGCACAGCCTGATCTTGGGACCGCAATATTAATTGCAATCAGCGGAATTTTTGTAATGTGGATTGCAGGCCTGAATATAAAATATTTTGTTTACACTGGCATAATGCTTCTAGTATCAACTCCTTTCATAATATCACTTTTAAAACCTTATCAAAAACTTAGAATATTAACTTTTTTTAATCCAGAAAGAGATCCACTAGGCGCAGGGTATCAAATAATCCAATCTAAAATAGCTATAGGCTCAGGAGGTTTTTTTGGAAAAGGATTTTTAAAAGGAACTCAAAGCTATCTTGAGTTTTTACCAGAAAAGCATACAGATTTTATATTCACCCTTTATGCAGAGGAGTTTGGTTTTATAGGATGTTTATTTTTACTCTTAATATATATTCTTTTAATTTATAGAATTGTTAGAATTGGTTTTTTATCTAGAAGTTTTTTTGCAAAGCTTTACTGTTTTGGATTTTCTGCTGCAATATTTGCATACATTTTTGTGAATATGTCTATGGTGCTTGGAATAGTTCCAATTGTAGGCTCTCCACTTCCAATTTTATCTTATGGAGGCTCATCAATGTTGACAATCATGATCGGTTTCGCGATTGTTATGAGTTGCAAAATTTACAACACGGATCAAATATCTTAATTAAATGAGAAAAATAGTATTTAATTTTTAATATATACCGCGCCTATATATCTCATATTATAAAATTCACTTAATCCTATATTTGCTATGTGGAAAATAATAAGGTTAAAATTGCTGTCATAGGAGCTGGTATTCAAGGTGTATGTAATGCTTTGTTTCTGCAAAAAAAAGGTTTTAAGGTTACATTATTTGATAGAGATGAACCTGGAAATTCAGCAACTTATGGAAATGCTGGACATTTTTCTCCTTATGCATCGGTACCATTAAATCGTCCAGATGTGATTAAAGATATACCAGCAATGCTTGCAAGCTCAAGAGGTCCACTCGCAATAAAATGGAATTATGTTCACAAAATGATTCCGTGGTTCTTAAGATTTTTATTAAATTGTTCAGAACGAAAAATGATGCATACAGCAAAAAATATGCATCAAATTTTAGATTTAGCTCTCCCAGCTTTTGATGAGCTGTTTGAAGAAATAGAACTTAATGGATTGGTAGAAAATAAAGGAATAATTTACGTTTGGAATGATCAAAATCTAAAAAGTAGAGAACTTGAAATAAAAATAAGAAAAGAACTAGGAGTAAAACAACAATTATTATCACCAAAAGATATCCATGACTTAGAACCAAATATAAAACCTTTTTACCATGGTGGAGTTTTTTATGATTATGCAAGACATACAAGAAATCCAAAAAAAATATTATTAAAATTATTTGATAACTTTTTAAAAAAAGGTGGAAAGTTTTTAAAATTAAATATTAAGGATATAAATTTTGATGATGACAAACCAGTAATTAGATCTGAAACACAAAGATTTATATTTGATAAATTAGTAATTTCTTGTGGAGTATTTTCAAAAAGATTAACCGACAAACTTCATGAAAATATTCCTATGGATACAGAAAGAGGATATCATGTTCATTTTAAAGGATTTGATCATTTAATTTCAAGACCAGTAGTGTATGCGAACAGAGGATTTGGAATGACTCCTATGGAACAAGGATTAAGAGTTGTAGGAACAGTAGAGTTTGGTGGTTTGGATAACCCATTATCAAAATCAAGAATAAAAAATTTAATTATGAATGCTAAAGATATGTTGGATGGACTTCCAGAACACGAAGATGAATGGTTAGGCTTTAGACCTACATTACCTGATTATTTACCAGTTTTAGGGCCTTCTAAAAATTATAAAAATGTTTTTTATTCTTTTGGACATCATCATTTAGGATGGACTTTAGGAGCTATATCTGGGAAAATTATATCGAAAATGATTGCAAATGAAAATACAAACTTAAATTTAAGCGCTTATAGTTCTTCTCGATTTGGAACTTAAATTGTTATAGCAATTACTTTTAATCTAAAATATTAAAAAAAACTTAAAATATATTATCATGATTGGAATTTTAGGAGGCATGGGAACACAAGCAGGTCTTGATTTTTGTAATAAACTTGCATTAATAAATAGAGGTAAAACTGATCAAAATTATCCCCTTTTTATTTTATATAACAAGTCAAATATTCCAAAAAGACCTGAGAATATTAAAAAATATTATAATGTTCTTAAAAGTTTAATTAAAGGTTGTCTTTTACTTCAAAAAAATAATTGTAAGTTTATTGTTATGCCATGTAATACTGCTCATTATTGGTATGATGATTTACAAAAAAAAATCAATATTCCAATTCTAAGTATGCCAAAAGAGGTTTACCTGCATACCAAGAAAAATTACAAAAAAAATTCAAAAATAGGAATACTATGTACAGAAGCAACTTTAAAAACGCAGGTTTACAATAAATATTTTGATAAAAATTATAAATTAGTTAGTCCAGGAAAACCTTTACAGAAACTAAATGTAAATAAAGCAATTAAATATGTAAAAATGGGAAAAATTAAATTAGCAGAAAAAGCAATTAAGCCTGCGGTTAATGAATTAATTAAAATGAAGTGTAAAAAAATAATACTTGGTTGTACTGAATTGCCTATAGCAATTTTTGCTTATAAATCTTTTAAAAAAATTAAAAAATCAAAAGTTTTTATTGATCCAAATTTATTATTAGCTAACGTTTCTATGAAAAAATATAAAAAGAATTAAATAAGTGGCAAATAAAAATAATCTTGCATATTTACTATTAATTTTAACAACTCTTTTCTGGTCAGGAAATTTTATTGTAGGCAAGGCAGCAAGCATTTATCAAATCCCACCTTTTTCACTAAACTTTTATAGATGGTTATTTGCTTTTCTAATTTTATTACCATTTACCTTTAAAGAGATTTTAAGTCATAAAAAATATATTTTAGACAATATTAGTTTTTTTATAATTTTAGGGATAACGAGTATTACTATTTTTAATTCGATTGTTTACTATTCTTTATATTATACACAAGTGATCAGCGGTGTTTTGATGATTTCAACAATACCTGTTTGGATCATGTTTATTGCTTCCATACTTAAAATTGAAAAAACAAATTTATTTCAAATAATTGGAGTAATTTTGTCTTTAATAGGAGTGGTGTTTATAATTACCAAAGCAGACATCGAATTAATCAAAAGTTTAGACTTTAATAAAGGAGATTTATCGATGGTTGTTGCTATGTTTGCCTGGGCAACTTACTCAGCTTTACTTAGAAAAAAAACTTACGAAATATCTCAAATTGCATTGCTAGAAATAATAATTATATGTGGATTAGTTTTCTTAATTCCAATTTATTTTATTGAAATGAGTTTTGGTAATCTAATTATACTTGGTAAACCATTTATTTTAACATTAACTTATGTAGTGTTATTCCCAGGAATTCTTGCTTTTCTTTTTTGGATAAAAGGAATTGCAATTATTGGCGCCAATAGAGCAGGTGTGTTTTTACATTTAATGCCAATTTTTGGAGCAATAATGGCAATGGTGATATTTAAAGAGAAATTTATGTTTTATCATTCTCTAGGAGCAATATTTATAATTGCAGGCATAACACTTTCGAATAAAAATAAAAAAAATGCTTAAAGTTGCAATCTTAGACGATTATCAAAACGTAGCCCAAGAGTTTGTTGATATAAAAAAAATGTCGGGAAAATACGAAACAAAAGTATTCAGTGAGCCATTTGAAAATGAAAATGATGCAATTAAACAATTAAAAGATTTTGAAGCTTTATTAATTATGAGAGAGAGAACAAAAATCACAGAAAATTTAATTAATAATCTTAAAAAACTTAAGTATTTGATTACTAGTGGCATGCGCAATAAAGCAATAGATCTTGAAGCGGCTAAAAAAAGAAAAATTATTGTTACTGGTACAGAAATTAATGTTAATCCTACGAGCGAATTAACATGGGCATTAATTTTAGGATTGGCTCGCAATATTAAGCCCGAAATAGATAATATGTTTCAAGGTTATTGGCAAACAACAGTTGGTGTAGAGTTAAAAGGAAAAATTCTTGGATTAATTGGATTAGGAAGAGTTGGCTCACAAGTGGCAAAAATTGCTAAAGCATTTGGTATGGAAGTTATAGCATGGAGTGAAAATTTAAATTTGGATAGATGTAAAGAATTAGATGTTTTGCCGTCTAACAAAGAAGATTTATTACAAAATTCTGATTTTATATCCATTCACGTTCAAGGAGGAGAAAGATACAAAAATTTAATTCAATTAAAAGAATTTGATATGATGAAAAAAACAGCTTTTTTAATTAATACTTCAAGAGGACCAATAATTAATGAAGATGATTTAATTATTGCTCTTTCAACGAATGTTATTGCGGGTGCTGGAATTGATGTTTATGAAAAAGAACCTTTGCCAGTAAGTCATAAATTAAGATTTATTCCTAACGCACTTTTATTACCACATATTGGCTATGTAACTTTTGAAAATTATTCTATTTTTTATACTCAAATGATAGAAAATTTGGAAGCTTGTGTAGCAGGGAAACCAATTCGAATTATTGAATAATTTTATGAAAAAAAATAATCCAAATTTAACAAATGAACAAAAATCAGTTTTATTTGAAGAAGGAACTGAACCATCTGGTTCAAGTGAGTTAAATAATGAAAAGCGCGAAGGTAGCTATCACTGTGTAAATTGTGGAGTAAAACTATTTGAATCTAACACTAAATATGAAAGCGGATCAGGTTGGCCGTCTTTTTTTCAATCGTTACCTGATGTATTTGAAACAAAAACAGATCATCTTTTAGGATACGCTAGAACAGAATACCATTGCAAGAATTGCGGAGGTCATCATGGACATATCTTTGATGATGGTCCTGAGCCAACAGGTAAAAGATACTGCAATAACGGTGTTTGTTTAATTTTTAAGCTTAAAAAAAATAGATAAGTAAAATAAGCTTCTTTACTTTGTTTAATTTTTTTATACATTTTATCATATCAATGAAAAAAATTATTTCACTTTTTGTTTTTTTTATTTTAAGCACCCCATCTATTGCAGACACAGCAGATAAAGTATTAGATGCAGTATCAGGAAAAACATCTGAATTTTTTTATAATTTAATTCCAGGAGAAGGACATACAGAAGCCTCAATTCAAATCAACGAAGAGGGTGATCCAGATTTTGAAATTTTAGCTGTTAGAGATATTTCTGCTGATGAAAAGTCAAATTTATTTACACAATTTAGTTTTCATACGCAAGAAATTAACAACGAAGGAAGATATATAACTAATTTAGGCATTGGTTATAGAGCTTTAAATGAAGATAAAACTATGATGCTGGGAATGAATACATTTTATGATTATGAATTTGAAGGTCACGCTAGAGCAAGTATCGGTCTAGAAGCTAAAGCTTCTATTTTAGATTTTACTGCTAATAGTTATCATAAATTAACAAACATGCAGGTTGTTAATGGCACAGAAGAACAAGTTTTAACAGGACATGAAATTAATCTGGCATCTCAAATACCATATATGCCATGGTCAAAAATTAACTGGCAGAATTATAAGTGGGAAAATGAAAAAGCATCTAAAGATACTAAAGGTAATAAATTATCATTAGAAATGTTATTGTCGCCAAGTTTACAATTTGATGCTACGGGAGATTTTAGTGATCTTGATGGTGTAGACGACGAATTTAATTATAAATTAACTTATTTTTATCCACCAAAAGAAAATAGTAAAACATTGCAAGATGGCTTGGTATCTGATTTAGCGTTTGAAAAAGAGAACATGGAGCATAAATTAAAGGAAAAAGTTAGAAGGAGCAATAATATGGTCGTAGAAATACAAGGATCAATTATTGTAACAAGTAAATAATTATGAAAAAAATTAAATTTATTTTTTCTCTATTAATTTTAGTTTTTCTATCAAATAAAAGCTATGCAGTTGATACAACTGGAGAAGCTACCTCATATAAAATTACAATGACATATTTGGAGTTATGTGCTGATGGTAGTAGCTCTTCAACTTGTTCAGATCCTTTAGTTGTTGGTTCTGGCGATTCTGGGGCGATTGATATAGCAGCTACAACAGCTGGTGTAGCAGCTGCAAGTTATGGAGACTTTACCACAGTTCCTTTTGGAAAAAGCTATACATATTATCAAGTAACAATGAAAAGAGCGGTTACAATTAAAGGTTCTGTAAGTGATGGTTCAAATACGTGTTACACAGTATCGAATAGCGGGGATATTTCCAAAAATGTTGTCGGAAGCACTTCCTCTGGCGATTTAGCTGAAGTCACAATGTATATGGCAATGACTATAAGTGGTTTAGGTGATGAAATAAATAGTATTAGTGCAGGAGATGGATCAGGAACAGCACAAGATGCTGGAACAGTTGATGATGATGACGAATATTTTCAATATAGAGGTGTTTTTACACAAGCAATAAAACTAGAGCCAGGAAAACTTCCAACATTAAAACTTGCTTTTGGAACTTCAAGTGCACTAGCTTATAAAGGTTCAAGTGGTGGCTGTGCAGCTACAATCGGTCAAACCCAAGGAATGTATGGTGGAAAACCTGATGTTACTGCAACAGTTATCTATTAAATATTTATTTTATTAAATTCTTAAGTTCGCCGCTTTTTTCTAAAGCTCTTAATTCTTCATAGCCTCCGACATGAAGATCATCAAAAAATATTTGTGGAATTGTTCTTTTACCATTTGATTTACTTAACATTTCATCCATTTTGTCTTCTTCAAGAGCAATATTTATTTCTTTGTATGGAATATTATTTCTATTTAATAA
>ENA-ORDG01001260-ORDG01001260.1-marine-metagenome-genome-assembly--contig:-NODE-1260-length-10482-cov-4.071216_pt1 | contig 10482 bp, 9 predicted proteins | sample MGYA00248629_ERZ508524 | MGnify/ENA primary metagenome ERZ508524 (study PRJEB26194, sample SAMN05421901) | marine metagenome | isolation source: East of Rio de Janeiro, Brazil, South Atlantic Ocean...
CCGTAGCGCACCTCGTCTATAAAGACAGTCAGTCCGAGCATGCGGCTTAGCAGGCCCACCAATGCCTTACGCATCCCGGTCCTTTTCCTCCCGCCGACGCTTCCCCAACGGAGTAGTCGGCTCGTTCTTCTTCGGTGGCGTGCTAAGCATACGCTTTAGAACGTCGTCCTCTTTGCGATCGGTGTCTGTCATGGCCAACCCCGACTTTCCCTACTCAGCATCCGCAAGCTTCCAACGTGAGCACCTAAAAGAGGGCAAGCATACGCAGATTTTGCCAATGGACCCAAATCTCACCAGCCTGATCGGTTGGGTGATTGTATATTGGGTTAACTTTGAAGAGATGTTCAACGGGATAATACGCCCGCTCTTGCTTGCCGCAAACGAGACAGAAGAGAATTGGGAGAGGCGGTCCTTCCGAAAACGAAAAGAACTACTCAAGCACCTCCTCAAATCGGTTTCATTCGAAAGCAACGATGTCGCGGCAAAGGAGCTAATGGGGCGCATTCTAGGCGACGCCTCGGACCTCCAGTGGCGGAGGAACCTCGTTGCGCACGGGCATTACAGATGCACAATTGCGCCATATTCCAGCGATGCGCAATGGACCACCTCAGGCATTCACAAAGGGAAGCCCGTGTCCCTTAACTTAGACCCCAAAACACTCGCTAAACTGCGGCACGATCTTGCACATCTCTGCGGCGACCTAACGCAGTTTTTCAGTCTGATTGGGACGTATGAGCCTGGGTTTGCGATAGCATTGCCCGATACACAGCTTCTATCGCTGCCCGCAGGTGGGGAACATCGCTATTCTCCCATTGGATGAAGGCCGCGACCCCGGCCTCCACCATCTCCGGTGTAATCTCAATGTCGGCCTGTCGGCTGTCCTGTTCCATTTCAGTGCTGCTTTGTCAAGTATATAATGTCCAGCAGACTTGACAACAGGCCCCGCCTATGACAAACACGCTTTACATAACGGAAAGGACCACTGCCATGTCATTCAAGCCCGCCCTCCTGTTCGCCAGTGCGATCATTGCGATTGCCGTGCTGGCGATCTTCGACGTTGTTCCTGAGCAATTCGCGCGGTTCAGCGTGATCCTCCTGCCCGCGCTGGCGGCCATCCATATCGCCCGCCGCGGCTCGTGCGGGTGCAGCGCGAAGCTCGACGCATGAGCGGTACCAGCAGACCCTGGCTGCTCACGTCACCGGGACGCTGGGTCGCCCTCTATTTCTTCAGTGTCGTCATCATCGCGGCGCTGAAACTGACCGGGGCAATCGAATCGCCGGTCGGCTTCATCCTGCTGGCAGCGGCGACCTGCCTGCTCCTCCCGCTGGCGCGGCGGCGATCCGACGGCTGCATCAGCCGCGCCATGGCCGATTACAACCGGCGGATAGTGTTCAGCAGCCTGGGTTACGTGCTCGGGCTCGGCATCGCCGTGACGTTGTGGAATAGTTATCAACTATCGGACGCGCTCGTTTTCGCAATCTCGCTCCTGCCGACCCTCCCGACTTTCGGCATCATCTGGGCCATGGCGCGCTACCTCGCCGAAGAGCAGGACGAGTACCTGCGCCACCGCATGATCATGGCCGCGCTCGTCGCGCTGGGCGTCGTGCTTGCGATCGGCATCTTCTACGGCTTCCTCGAAATGTTCGAGCTGGTGCCGCATATTTGGGCCTGGTGGGTGCTGCCTGTCTGGGCGATCGGGCTGGGCCTGGCGCAGCTTTGGCAGAAGGTGCGCGGGTCATGAAGAACCGCCTGAAGGTGCTGCGAGCCGAACGCGACTGGAGCCAGCAGGACCTCGCCACCCGCCTCGAGGTCTCGCGTCAGAGCGTCAATGCGATCGAAACGGGGCGCTACGACCCCTCGCTGCCGCTTGCTTTCCGCATCGCCGATGTCTTTGGGCTGGCGATCGAGGATATCTTCCTGCGCGGCGAATAGGCGCCAGCGCAATTGACACTGCCCCTTCGATCCCCGACCACCGGGCCTCAGGGATCGAAGGGGTTTTTATTCATGAACGGGTCGCACCAGAACGAAGACGCCGACAGCGCCTTCGCGTTCGAGGGCAATTGGCAGGATTTCGCAAAGATCGCGTTGCCCAATCTGCTGCTCACCATCGTCACCTTGGGCGTCTACCGTTTCTGGGCAACCACACGTGAGCGCCGCTACCTGTGGTCGCGCACGCGTTTCGTCGACGAAAATCTCGAATGGGCAGGCACCGGAATGGAACTGTTCTTTGGTTTCGTCATGGTTTTTGTCCTGTTCGGCATTCCTTACTTCGGGCTGAGCTTCGTCGCGCAGGCGCTGGTCGCGCGCGGGTACGAATCGCTTGGCATCGCGCTTTCGGCAGTCGCGGCGCTGGCGATCTTCTACCTGCTGGGTGTCGCTCGTTTCCGCGCGCTGCGCTACCGCCTTTCGCGCACGCGTTGGCGCGGCATTCGCGGTGGCAGCAACAGCAACGGCTTCCTTTTCGGCCTGTCCTACATGTGGAAGACCGCCCTCGGCTGGCTGCCGCTGGGCCTGCTGCTGCCATGGTCGATGACCAGCCTGTGGAACGAGCGCTGGAACCGGATGAGCTTCGGCCCCTTCGCCTTCGAAGCCGATGCGCGTTCGGGCAATGTCTTCGCGCGCTTCCTGCTGTTCTACCTCTCCCCGCTCGTGTTCTTCATCGGTGGCATGGTCATGGCCGCGATGGGTATGCTCGCCGGATACGGCATCGGCGGCGAAGGCGGCGCGCAGATCGGCGGGATTATCGGTATGGTCGGGCTGATACTGTTCTTCTATCTCGGACTCGGACTGATCGCGGTGGCGTTCTACGCCAAATACTACCGTGAAGTGGTCGGCGCGACCCGCTGGCGCGACCTCGGTTTCCACTTCGAGGCCAGTTCGCTCGACTGGGTCAAGCTGCTGCTCGGCGATGCGCTGCTGGTGGTACTGACCTTCGGCATCGGCTTCGTCTTCCTGTCGTATCGCCATTGGAAGTTTTTCGTCACCCATCTCGATGCGCATGGCGAAATCCTGCTCGACGAACTGACCCAGTCGCAGACGCGCACCGCACGTCATGGCGAGGGCCTGCTCGATGCTTTCGACATGGGCGCGATCTGAACCGATGGAGGAGAATTTCTCCCTCGCTGCAGAGTGGTATGACGGGACCAACGCCTTGCGCCATTCGGGCGTGCTGCGATGGGACGGTGCCGACAGGCTGACGCTCGACGCATCCGGTATGGAGACACAATTCGACGTCGCCGACCTTCAATTTGCAGAGAATCGCCCGGACCAAATCGTATATCGGCGTGAGACGGTCCCGGATTTCCGCCTCATTCTGCCGGCGGAGCTGCCGCCGGGTCTCGCCGCGCGATTGCCCGCCGAGAGCAACTATGGCGCATGGATCGATCGGCTTGGCCTCGGCAGATCGGTAGCCGCTTTCGCCGTTGTCAGCGCGGCCGCGGTGGCGCTGTTCCTGACCGCTCCGGATTGGCTCGGCCCGCGCATCCCGGCGAGCTGGGAGCGCGAGATCGGCGAGGCCATGATCGGCGATTTCGGCGGCCGCATATGCCATACGCCCGCCGGTGATGCCGCGCTCGCCAAGCTACTCGACAAGGTCGATCCGGCGGAGGAAAAGGTCCGCGCGGGGATCGCCAATATGGATATGGTCAACGCAGTCGCCCTGCCCGGCGGGCAGGTGCTGCTGTTCGACGGCTTGGTGCAGCAGGCGGAAACGCCCGAAGAACTGGCAGGAGTTCTCGGCCACGAAGTAGGCCACGTGCGCGAACGCCACGTGATGACCGCATTGCTGCGGCAGTTCGGCCTTTCCATCCTGCTTGCCGGGGCTGATTCGGGCGTGACCAACTCGGTCTTCGGGCTCGCGGCCATGGGCTATTCGCGCGAGGCCGAGCGCGAGGCCGATAGCTATGCCCGCGCGCGGATGCGCGAAAGCCGCATTTCCCCGCTCGGCGCGGCTGGCTTCTTCGAGCGGATGGCCGAACAGCACGGCGATCGCGAAGAGGAAGGTTCCGCCGTGCTTGGCTGGCTGGCCAGCCATCCTTCGGCCGGGGAACGCGCGGAAGCCTATCGCGATGCCGCCCGCGAGGGCGCGGACTACCCGCCCGTGCTCAGCGAAGCGGAGTTCGCCGCACTCAAATCCATGTGCGAAGACGATCCCGACGTCGAGGAGTTCGGCTTCTTCTGACCCTTGCCATTGCGCCTGCACCCGTCGACAGCATGCGCGCATGAGCGAGATCCAATTCCACACCATGCCCGATGGGCGTCGCATCGCCTATCGCTTCGTCGCGGGCGATGGCCCGACACTGGTCTTCCTGCCCGGCTATATGTCCGACATGGCGGGCGGCAAGGCCACCGCGCTATTCGATTGGGCGCAGGCGCATGAGCGATCCTGCCTGCTGCTCGATTATTCAGGCTGCGGGCAGAGCGAGGGCAATTTCGCCGAGGGCACGCTCTCGCGTTGGCGCGACGAGGTGCTGGCGCTGATCGAGACGGTGGTCGAGGGGCCGGTAATCGTCATCGGTTCGTCCATGGGAGGCTGGCTGATGCTCACCGTCGGCATCGCTCTGGGCAGCCGGCTGGCCGGCGTGATCGGCATCGCCTCCGCCCCCGACTTCACCGACTGGGGACGCGACGAAGCCGAGAAGGCCAGGCTTCTGACAAGCGAAACCGTGTATGACGACAACCCCTACGGCCCTGAACCGACACCCATGCACCCGGGCTTCTTCGCCGACGGGCAGGAGCAATTGCTGCTGGGCAAAACGATTGCGATCGACGCCCCCGTGCGGCTGATCCACGGGCAAGGCGACGCCGACGTGCCGTGGGAGATCAGCATGCGGCTCGCACAGAGCCTGCGTTCGGACGATGTACAGGTCACGCTGGTAAAGGACGGCGATCACCGCTTGTCGCGCGAGCAGGACATTTCCCTGCTGCTGTGCACGGTGGACGCGCTTTCGAAAGGTACCGCATGATCGCCTCCGCACTCGCCCTGCTCCTGATGCAGGTCGGCCCCAATCCCGCCCAGGGCGCCTTCCCCGGCATCCCCGAGGAGCTGCGCGACCGGCCCGTACGCGACCAGGCGGCCACTCCGCCCAGCGCAAGCGCGACCTCTGGCGGCAAGCTGGCCGAGTGCGTGACGCTGGCGACCGACGATGCCGAGGCCGCAAGCGACATGGCGCAGCTTTGGCGCGAATCGGCGGCCAACCAGCTCGAACTGGCGCAATCGGCGCATTGCCTTGGATTGTCGCTGGTCCGGCTCGACGATTTCGAAGGCGCGCAGCGCGCGTTCGACCTCGCCACCGACGAGGTCCCGCCCGGCGCACCGGCCTATCAGGCGCGGCTCGCCGCGATGTCCGGCAACGCCGCGATGGCGCAGGGCAAGCCTGCGATTGCGGAAATCGCCTTCGCCCGGGCCATCCGGTTCGCCTCATCCTCGGGCGACATGCCGCTGCTCGCCAGCGTGGCGGTCGACCGCGCGCGGGCACTGGTCGCGCTCGGCCGGAACGAAGAGGCCGTCGCTGCGCTTTCTGATGCGAGAAACAGCGATCCGACGCATGCGCGGGCATGGTTGTTGTCCGCCACACTTTCGCGCCGGCTCGAGCGACTGGGCGAAGCGCGCGAACAAATCGCACAGGCCGCGACCCTGTCACCGCAGGACCCCGCGGTGGGTCTCGAAGCGGGGGTGATCGCCGCGCTTTCGGGCCGCGAGGAAGAGGCGCGCCGCAGCTTCCAGTCGGTGCTCGATGTCGCGCCGCAAAGCGAAGAGGCCGCGCGTGCCCGCAGCTATCTGGAGCAGCTTGCCGAATGACCGATTTTTCCGTTCTCGACCTCGTCCCCGTGCGCGAAGGCGGCACTGTATCGGACGCTTTCAGCGCAGCGACGCGCCTGGCACAGACGGCGGAAGAGGTCGGCTGCAAGCGCTTCTGGATTGCAGAACATCACGCGATGCAGGGCATTGCCGGGGGCGCGACTTCGGTCGTGCTCGCGCATATCGGCAACGCCACCTCGACCATCCGCATCGGCTCGGGCGGGATCATGCTGCCCAACCACACGCCGTTCCAGATTGCCGAGCAGTTCGGCACACTCGATGCGCTGTTTCCCGGTCGCGTCGACCTCGGGCTCGGGCGCGCGCCCGGCGCCGGCCCCGAACTTCAGCGCGCGCTGCGCAAGGATCTGCACCGCGCGGCCGAGATGTTCCCGCAGGATGTGGCCGAGTTGATGGCACTGATGGCTGGCGAGACCGCAATCCATCCGACACCCGGCCTGGGCGCGAAGCCCGAGTTCTGGATGCTGGGGTCGAGCCTCTTCGGCGCCCAGCTCGCAGCGAAACTCGGCCTGCCCTATGCCTTCGCGAGCCATTTTGCACCTGACCACCTAGACAATGCCCTCGCCCTCTATCGCCGCGATTTCCAACCATCCGCGCATTGCGCAAAGCCGCATGTGATGGCGGCCATGAACCTGTTCGTTGCCGAAACCGAGGAAGAGGCCGAATATCTCGCCTCCTCGCAATTGCAGGCGTTCGTGGCCCTGCGGACGGGGACGCCGGGCAAGCTCCCTCCGCCGGTCCGCGGCTATCGCGAGAGCCTGCCCGCACGAGCGCAGGCGATGCTGGCGCACATCGGCCAGGCCAGCGCGACGGGCACCCCGCAGCAGGCCGCCGAAGCGATGCGTGGGTTCATCGCACGGACCGGTGCGGACGAGATCGTTTTCGGCGGCAGCATGTTCGATGGCGAGGCGCGCTGCCGTTCGCTGCGCCTCGCGATGAGTGCGCTCGGGAGCTAGCGTGCCGTAACGTCGCCTGTCTGGCACGGGGTCGTGCATAGGATTGCGCAATTGCGTCTGCAGCACCTTGCGAGGGCGCGGCAACAGGCCTAGGCGCGGAGCCGTGTCGTGGCGCACACGACTCGGATATTTCGTGGCGCGGAAATGATCATGCGCCGCCAGGAGAGAGGCCCCGCATGGGTTCGACAACTGCCGCGCTTCCGAAAAAGCTTCAAAACGCCATCACCGAACGCATGCGGCTGTCGCTGCTGCGCGGGGACACGCCGTTCGACAAGGCCCGTCTGGCGGATGCCGCCCAGTTCGTCGGCGAACTGGCGAGCCAGCGCACGCGCGGTCGGTCGGCAATGGCGATCGAGAGCATCAGCGACGAACGTCGGCTGACCCGTATCGCGATCATCAACGACGACATGCCGTTCCTCGTCGATTCGATCGCCGCGACCATCGCCGCGCTGGGTCTGTCGATCGACCGACTGGTGCATCCGGTCATCCCGGTGGAACGCGACAGCAAGGGCAAGCTCGAGGCGATGCCCGACGGCGATCCCGACGACGCATTCTGGGAATCGATGATCTACATCGAAGCGGCACGCGTCGACGCCAAGACCCGCCGCCAGCTTCAGGAAACGCTCAAGACGACGCTGGGCGATGTGCGCGCGGCAGTGACCGACTGGCCCGAACTGCAGAAGGCCATGTCGCAGGACGCCGAGCGCATTGCATCGGCGGACGCGGAAGGCGCCGAACTGCTGCAATGGCTCAATTCGGGCATGCTCACGCAGCTTGGCCATGTCACGCGCTATCGCGACGGGCGACAGGACGACGAGCTGGGCATCTGTCGCAAGAGCGCGCGCGAACTGCTTGCCGAAGCCTCCTACGACCGCGCTTTCGCCTGGTTCGAGAATGCCAAGGACGATCGCCGCCCGTTGATCATCAAGGCGAACCATCTCAGCAACGTCCATCGCCGCGTTCCGCTAGACCTGTTCATCGTGCCGGTCACTCAGCAGGGGACGACGGTCGCGCTATCGGTCCATGCGGGCGTTTGGACCAGCGCGGCGCTGGCAGCGCCCCCGCGGCAGGTGCCTCGCCTGCGCAACCAGCTCGATACGCTGCGGACGCGTCATGGCTTCGACGACACGGGCCATGCAGGCAAGGCGCTGGTCCACGCATTGACCACGCTTCCGCACGATTTGCTGATCGGCTTTTCCGAAAGCGATGTCGAACGCGTCGCGACCACCATGATGAGCCTGGTCGATCGCCCGCGCCCGCGGCTGGCGCTGGTCGAGGCACCGCTGGCACGCCACCTGTTCGCCTTCGTATGGCTGCCGCGCGACATGGTCGCGACGCAGGTGCGCATGGAAATCCAGACACTGCTCGAGGACGCGGCATCGGCGCGCCTGCTCGACTGGAGCCTCGAAGTCGAGGGCGGCAATCTGGCGACGATCCGCTTCGTGTTCGACATCCGCGATGGCGACACCGCCCCCGACGAAGCGCAGCTCGAAGAGCAGATGCAGACGCTGCTGCGTGGCTGGAGCGAAGCGGTCGAAGCCGAGCTCGGCACGGTCGAGGACGGATCGCGCGCTGCCGCGCTTGCGATGCGTTTCGCCGATCATTTCCCGACGGGTTTCCGTGGACGCTTCGGACCGCGCGAAGCCGCGCTCGATATCGCACGCCTGCACGATCTGGGCGCGAGCCTGGAAAGCGAGGAAATTGTCCGCGGCGCGCGAATGTATTTCTGCGAGCGCGAGAGCGACGGCTGCCTGCGTCTCAAGCTTTACCAGTCAGAGGGCAGCCTGCCCCTGTCCGAGGGCGTTCCCGCGCTTGAAGACTTCGGGTTCTACGTCCGGTCCGAAATGCCCACCGTGCTCGACGACGGTCGGTTGGGCACGATCCACGACTTCCTGCTCGATCTCAAGCCGGGGAGTGACCCTCAGGGGCTGGTCGAGCGCGCCGGCGCGATCGAGGAAGCGCTCGCCGCCGTGCTCAACGGCGAGGCCGAAAACGATCCGTTCAACCGCCTGGTGCCCGAGGCCGGGCTCGCCGCGCGCGAGGCCAACTGGTTGCGCGCGTTCTATCGCTATCTGCGCCAGGCGGGCATGGGCTTCACCATCTATACGGTGGTCGATGCACTGGCGGCCGCGCCCGATGTAACGCGCGCGCTGATCGCGCTGTTCACCGCGCGGCACGACCCCGAATTCGGCAACGGTCGCGACAAGGCGATCGAAGAGGCACGCGCGGCGATCAAGCGTGGGCTGGCCAAGGTCAAGGCGATCAATGACGACCGCCTGCTGCGGCTCTACAATTCGCTGATCGACGCGATCCTGCGCACCAACGCCTTTGCCCCGGCTGCAGCCGAAGCGCTCGCTTTCAAGATCGATTCGGCCAAGGTGCCGAACCTGCCCAAACCGATCCCCTATCGCGAAATCTTCGTCTATTCGCGACGCGTCGAAGGGATCCATCTGCGCAGCGGCCCGGTGGCGCGCGGCGGCTTGCGCTGGTCCGACCGGCGCGACGACTTCCGCACCGAAATCCTCGGCCTGATGAAAGCGCAGCGGGTCAAGAATGCTGTGATCGTCCCGACCGGCGCGAAGGGCGGCTTCTATCCGAAGCAATTGCCCAATCCCGCGATCGATCGCGAAGCCTGGGCCGCCGAAGGACGCGGCAGTTACGAGATCTTCATCCGCACGCTGCTGTCGGTCACCGACAACATCGTCGACGACAAGGTCGTGCACCCGCGCGATGTTGTCATCACCGATGGCGAGGATCCCTATTTCGTCGTTGCGGCGGACAAGGGCACCGCGACCTTCTCCGACGTTGCCAATGCGATCGCCGAAGCGAAGGACTTCTGGCTCGACGATGCGTTCGCCAGCGGCGGGTCGAAGGGTTACGACCACAAGGCGATGGGCATCACCGCCAAGGGTGCCTGGGTCAGCGTCCAGCGCCACTTCCTCGAAATGGGCATCGATGTGCAGCAGGACCCGATCGAAGTGGTCGGCTGCGGCGACATGTCGGGGGACGTTTTCGGCAACGGCATGCTGCTGTCGCGAGCGATCAAGCTGGTCGCGGCCTTCGACCATCGCCACATCTTCCTCGATCCCGATCCCGATCCGGCGGCAAGCTGGAAGGAACGCAAGCGCCTGTTCGACCTGCCACGATCGAGCTGGGCGGATTACGATGAAGACTTGATCTCGAAGGGCGGCGGCGTCTTCGCGCGCGACGCCAAGACCATCAAGCTGTCCAAGGCCATGCAGGCGAAGCTGGGCATCGAACAGGCGCAGATCGAACCCGAGGCGTTGATTTCCGCGATCCTCAGGGCACCGATCGACCTGATCTGGTTTGGCGGGATCGGTACCTACATCAAGGCCAGTCACGAGAACAATGTACAGGTCGGCGATCCGGCCAATGATGCGCTGCGCGTCGATGGCAAGGAAGTGCGCGCCAAGGTTATCGGCGAGGGTGCCAATCTTGGCATCACGCAGGCCGGGCGGATCGAATTCGCCATGGCCGGCGGCCGGTCGAACACCGATTTCATCGACAATTCCGCCGGCGTCGATTGCTCGGACAATGAGGTCAACATCAAGATCGCGCTCGCTGCAGCCAAGCGCAGCGGCAAACTGAGCGAACCCAAGCGCGTCGCCCTGCTCGAATCGATGACCGAGGAGGTCGGCCAGATCGTTCTCGAAGACAATCGCCTGCAGGCGCTTGCGTTGTCGATC
>ENA-ORDG01001262-ORDG01001262.1-marine-metagenome-genome-assembly--contig:-NODE-1262-length-10477-cov-3.706538_pt1 | contig 10477 bp, 10 predicted proteins | sample MGYA00248629_ERZ508524 | MGnify/ENA primary metagenome ERZ508524 (study PRJEB26194, sample SAMN05421901) | marine metagenome | isolation source: East of Rio de Janeiro, Brazil, South Atlantic Ocean...
TCTGAGAAGGGCTTCGGATTCATCTCCGTTGAGGGAGGCGAGGACGTGTTCGTCCACTACTCCAACATCGCGGGCGATGGCTACCGCAGCCTGGACGAAGGCCAGAACGTCGAGTTCGACGTCGGCCCCGGCAAGAAGGGCCCGGAAGCCCTCAACGTCCGCGCTGTCTGAACCCCCAGCGATGGGTCACCGTCGCTGGTCCATGGACAGCCCTTGGTGGATGGATCGTCTCTGGTCTCCCGCACCAATCTGCGGCCTCTGAGGAGTGCTGACTGACTACCTGCGAAGAGGGTTCCTGACTAGGGCGCTCGCCTCACACGCGAGAGCTCACTGGTTCGAGTCCAGTACGGTCCACCATGGATGACCAGCCGAAAGGCTGGTCATCCTCGCGTTCAGGGTCATAGCTGGGTCGCCCAGGCACCGGGGGCTACCGTCCGGCCGTGGACCATGTGCTGTCGAATCGGGCCTGGTGGGACGGCGATGCGCCCAACTGGGTGGAGCCGGGTCGACGAAGCTGGGCCGCTGAGCATCCCCACTGGGGTGTCTACGGCGTTCCCGAGTCCGACTTGGGCCTACTCGGAGCGTTCGATGGAGGCGACGCGCTGGAGCTGGGCTGCGGAACGGCCTACGTCTCGGCGTGGCTTGCCCGTCGGGGTGGACGTCCAGTGGGGATCGACAACTCGGCGCTTCAGTTGGCGACAGCGGCAGGATTCCAGGACGAGTTCGACCTGAGCTTCCCGTTGGTCCACGGCGACGCTGAACGGTTGCCGTTCGACGACGAGAGCTTCGACTTCGCAATCTCGGAGTACGGCGCAGCCATCTGGTGTGATCCCCACCGATGGCTTCCGGAGGCGGCACGGGTGCTGCGAGCTGGTGGCCGACTGGTGATCCTGGGGAACTCGGACCTCATGATGCTCTGCGTCCCCGAGGACGACTCCAGCCCGGCGGGTGACCGGTTGTTGCGTCCCCAGTTCGGCATGAACCGCTTCGAGTGGCCCGGTGATCCGGCAGTCGAGTTCCACATCCCACACGGCGAGATGATTCGGCTACTGCGGTCGTGTGGGTTCGAGATCGAGGACCTCATCGAGATCCAGCCACCTGCCGACGCGGCGGAGAACCGGTTCCCGTACGTGGACCTGGACTGGGCGAGGCAGTGGCCGGCCGAGGAGGCGTGGATCGTCCGCAGGAGATAGCCGGCAGCGTTACCCCCGTACCCCGTTCGTGGGCCGGGGCATGGCAACTACCTGCCAGGAGATCAGACCACGTAGTGCTCGTCGGGGTGCTCCGAGATGTAGCGGTCGCGCCTGTCGACCAGAACGGTCACGATCCTGGATCCCGCGCCCATCGTCCGCGCCATCTCGATCGCTGCGTGCACGTTGGCCCCAGAGGACATACCGCAGTACAGGCCCTCTTCGCGGCAGAGCCGGTCGGCCATGTCCCTGGCGTCGGCGTCCTGCACGGTGACCTCCGCATCCATGACCCCGCCCTCGAGCAGGTCCTCCATCAGGAACCGCATGTCGGGTACGCCGAGTCGGTCCAGTACCCGGTGGATGGCCCGGGTGCGCACCCATTCGAGTCGTGGATCATCGACTGGAACCACGCCATGCACCTTCATTCCCGGGTTCCCGACACCCAGGGCCTGGGCGACGCCCAGCAGGGTTCCTCCCGTACCGACCGAGGCCACCCACCCGTCGATCGGACCGTCCACCTGCTGGAGGATCTCGCGACCCGTGTGCTCCCTGTGGGCCCTGGTGTTGTCCACGTTGCAGAGCTGGTTGGCCCACCAGACGGAGGGGTCGCCCAGTTGCAGGTCGTGGCACTGCTTCATCCGAATGGCCACGAAGGCCGCAGCCCGTTCCACACCATTCAGATGTCCGGCCCCCTCCATGTGATCGTCCAGATCGATGGGCGTCACCTCGCAGCCGTACTGCAGGGCTAGACGAATGCGATCCGTGGGGTCGTAGGAACTCGACAACTGGGCTGGCAGGAACAGGCTCACGTCGTAGCCCTTCACCGCGCCGACGAAGGCGAGTGCCGGTCCCGTATTGCCGGTCGACTGGTCGAGGATGGTCCCACCGGGCTGAAGGTCACCTCGTCGTTCCGCCCCCTCGATCATGCAGAGGGCCATCCGGTCCTTGATGCTCCCGCCCGGATTCATGAACTCGCACTTCACGAAGATGTCCGCATCGAGCGAGTCGGTCACGCGGTTGAGCTTCAGCAGTGGGGTGTCGCCTATGGCGTCCAGAATGGTGGCGGAGGCGGTCACCTACCCATCGTATGGCTGCCCTCGGTGGCGATCTGTCGTGTCCCGGCACAGCGGGTGCGCACTACGAGACAGTCGTCGAACCCCCAAGGGTCGGATCTTCGATCGAGTGTTCATGCACGGACCGGGAGAGACTCGCGAGGAACCCGATTCGTGAAAGGACGCCTAGTGCGCCGTAGCCAGGTGATCCGTTCAGTCCTGTTGGCCTCCGCCATGCTGGCGTCGGGCTGCTCTTCGTCGACCGAACGGGCGGTGGTGCCGACCACCGCTGCCGTGGCCGCGGCGACGACCACCGCTTCGCCGGCGACGGCACCCCCTACGACCGTCGCGCCGACCACGACGGCCGCTCCGACCACGACGGCACTGGATACGACGGCTGCGCCGACCACGACGGTGCCACCCACGACGGCACCACCCACGACCGCCGTCCCGACGACGACCACCGCCGATGTACCCGGCACGTTGCTGTCCAGCCAGCCGGTGGACATCGGTGACCTGGGCGTGGCCTGGCGGGTCGTCTACCGGTCCACGTCGGTGGCGGGCGAGCCAATCGAGGTGACCGGAATCATCGCCGCGCCGTCCGGCGACGCTGACGGACCGCGGCCCGTGCTCTCGGTCGCCCACGGCACCACCGGAATGGCCGACCAGTGCGCCCCCTCGCTGGACTTCCCGGACGGCGTCTCCCTGGCCTTCATTGCCAGGTACCTGGAGCTTGGCTGGGTCGTGACCGCGACGGACTACGAGGGAATGGGCGGGCCGGGCATCCACCCGTACCACGTGGGCGAGAGCGAGGCCCGGGGGGTCTTCGACATCGTCAGGGCCGCCCAGACGATGCCCGGCGTGGGAGCCGACGGCCCGCTGGTGGTGTGGGGACACTCCCAGGGAGGCCACGCCGCAATGCACGTGGCCGAACGCTGGCAGGACCTAGCCCCCGACCTGGACCTGGTCGGGGTCGCCGCCGGTGCACCGCCATCCCAGTTCCCGCTTCTGTCCGCTTTCCTTCAGGGTTCCGCCTACCAGGGCTACCTGGTGATGGCGGCCGCCAGCCTCGCTGCCACCTACGACGAGCTGGACCTGGAGGCGGTCATGAACCCAGCCAACCTGCACCTCCTGGACGAGCTCGAGAAGGGTTGCACCGACCACATCTTCGACGTCTTCAACGAGATCCCGTACGAGGAACTGGTCAGCATCGATGACATCTTCGCCATCCCGGCGTGGAACGCCCGGATCATGGAGAACGACACCAACCAGCTGCCGAACCAGGTGCCGGTGGTGATCCTCCACGGCGATCAGGACGAGCAGATCCCGGTGGTCAGCAGCGCAGCCCTGTTCGCCCAGTTGTGTGCCTTCGCCGACCACGCGCCGTTGGAACGGCGCGTCTACGAGGGGGAGGGTCACGGCTCGGTCGTTCCGGCATACCTGGACGACCTCACGGCGTGGCTGGAGGCACGGGTGGCCGGCGAACCCGCCACCGACCAGTGCGGCACCTGACCTTGGCGGCTAGGGGCCCTTGGTGGTCGACATGAAGACGATGACCACCCCGCTGGCGACCTCCACCGTCGCCGTCGGGTCGGCCATCCGGTTGGACAGGCCGAGGCCCGCCCCCGGATCCAGCACGCTGTCGGACAGCGGCCACGCCAGGCCGGTGGTGGTGACACCGGTCGCCTGACCACCGATGGCCAGCAGGCTGACCAGGTCATCGACCGTTCCGCGGATCTCCACCCGGTCGCGCACCACCCAGGCCCGTGTGCCGTCGATCCTGAGGTCGATCCTGATGCCGGCCCAGCGGTCTGCGGCAACGACCAGGAGGTTTCCCAGCGCGTGGTCCACCCTTCCGCCGATCGTGCCCACAACGGTCACCGACGTCATGCCGGCATTCAGGGCCGCGGCGAGGGCCAACTCCAGGTCGGTCTCGTCCTTGTCCACCGGGTGCCGCTCCACGGCCGGTGCCTGATCCGCCGCCCCCGGAGAGGCCGAGTCCAGGTCGCCGACCAGTAGGTCCACGTGGATCCCAAGGGACCTGGCATTGTCGAAGCCCTCGTCTGCGGCGATGACCAGGTCGGCCTTGGGAAGCACCCCGACGTTGCGGGGGGCGGGTCCACCTGTGATGAGGAGGGCGTGGCGAAGCATCAGCGGCCGGATCCGTTCACCCGGACTGCCCATCGGCCGGCCGCCTGCGTGAGGCGGAGGTCCAGGCCGTAGCAACTGGAGAGGGCCTGTTCCGTGACCACGTCGGCCAGTGGGCCGGCGTTGACCACCCGGCCCGCCTCCAGGAGGAGGGCGTGCGTGAAACCCGGCGGGATCTCCTCCACGTGGTGCGTGACCTGCACCATCGGGGGCGTGGAGGGGTCCGCGGCCAGGTCCGCCAGCGTTGCCACCAGGGCTTCCCGGCCACCCAGGTCCAGAGCGGCTGTCGGTTCGTCCAGGAGCAGCAGGTCCGGCTGGAGCATCAGGGTCCTGGCCAGCAGGACGCGTTGTCGCTCGCCTGAGGACAGCGTCCCGAAGGCCTGGCAGGCGCGGTCGCCGCACCCGATCCGGCCCAGCAGGGCGCGGGCCCGGTCGCGGTCGTCGTCCGTGTAGTCGTGCCACCACGGCTCGAGGGCCCCGTGGAGCGCCGTCATGACCACGTCTCCGGCGGTGATGCCGGGACGGAAGGAGTCGGCGAGTGAGGCCGACGCGTACCCGATCCGCCTCCTCAGCCTGCGGACGTCGGTCCGGCCGAGGGTCTCTCCAAGGACGCGTACCGTTCCCTCTGTCGGGTGCAGGTGGAGGCCGGCGATCCTCAGCAGCGTGCTCTTTCCCGAGCCGTTGGGCCCGAGCACCACCCAGTGCTGGCCCGGGTCGATCCGCCAGTCCACCCCATCCAGCATCCTGGTCAGGTCGACTCGTCGGCCGACGCCGGTGAGTTGGAGGACGGGCTCGGGCACATCGCCGACCCTACGGCCAGGCGCCGGCATGTGACGGGCCGACCGCCCGTCAGGCGAGGGACCGGACCAGCAGGACCACGGCGGCGACAGAGGACAGGACGTACACGGCCGGCGCCAGCCAACCGCGGTCCAGCGGGGCCCGGAGCGGCCCTGAGAGCGCTACCCCCACCAGAGCGGGCAGCACCAGCCAGGCTGCGAGCACCATGTCGGACGTCCCGAAATGGCCTGCGAGGGCCAGCACGACGAGGGAGATCGTGGTTCCGATGAGGAAGTAGGTCGAGAGGGTGGCTCGCATGACCGGCCCCGGCAGGTCGTTGAAGGCGAGGGCGATCGGAGGCCCGCCGACGGCCACCGTTGTGCCCATGAACCCGCTCAGCCCACCGGCCACCATGAGGCTCCGGGGTGTGCGCCCGGTGTGCACCCCACTGACCTTCAGGGCCACCGAGAGCAGCAGCAGCACGCCGAACAGCACGCCGAGCCGCTCCTCGGCGACCATGGTCAGGGCGACAACCCCCAGCAGCACCCCCGGCACCCGACCGGTCAGCGCCCACCTGAGGCCTTGCCGATCCACCGATCCGCGTTCCCGCACGCTGAGCAGCCCGCTCAACAGCGGGTTCAGCATCAGGACCGGTCCCGGAACGAAGTCCGGGTGGATGAGGGCGAGGATCGGGACGGCGAACAGGCCTGCACCGAATCCCAGCACACCCTGGAGGGTGCATCCGATGGCGTAGACGACGAGGCCGGAGGCCAGCTGCAGGCCGCTCAACTGTCGGCCGGGAGGTGCTCGGCGTGTCGCAGCCAGGTATCGACCATGTCGGCATAATGCCCGCCGAGGGCCACCAGCTCATCATGGGTTCCGTGCTCCACGATCCGACCATCGTCCACCACCGCAATGCGGTCGGCCCGCATGGCGGTGGCCAGGCGGTGCGCTATGAGGATGGCGGTCCGGCCCTCCAGGAGCGAATCCAGGGCCTGCTCGATCACCGATTCGGAGAGCAGGTCCAGGTTCGAGGTGGCCTCGTCCAGGACGAGCACCCGGGGGCGTGCCAGGAACGCCCGGGCGAGGGCCACCAGCTGACGTTCGCCTGCCGAGAGCGAGGCGCCACGCTCGTGGATCGGGGTGTCCATGCCGTCCGGCATCCGGTCCATCAGGCCCTGCAGGCCGACCGCCCTGCAGGCATCCATGACCTCCTCGTCGGTGGCGTCGCGGCGGGCGAAGGCGACGTTGTCCCGGATCGTCCCGTTGAACAGGAACGGTTCCTGGGGGACCACGCCGAGTTGGCTCCGTAGCGAGTCGATGGAGACGTCGCGGAGGTCGTAGCCGTCGATGGTGACGTGTCCGAACGTCGGATCGTAGAAACGGGTTATCAGCTTGGCGATGGTCGACTTGCCCGCGCCGGTCGGGCCGACCACGGCGAGCACCTCACCCGGAGCCAGCTCCAGGTCCACGTCACGCAGCACCAGGTGGTCAGGGTCGTAACCGAAGGTCACCCCCTCCAGGCGTATCGCCCCCCGGATCGGTGGCAGGTCAATGGCATCGGACCGCTCTGGAACGCTGGGTTCCCTGGCCAGGAGTTCCCGGAGCTTCACCACGGCGGCACTGCCCTGCTGGTACTGGTTGTACAACTGGACGAGTGTCTGGACCGGGGCGAAGAACGACGTGAGGAAGAGCAGGAAGGCCGTCAGCTCGCCGAGCGACACCTCGCCCCGCAGCGCCATGCGGCCTCCGACCAGCAGCACGATGGCCTGCGTCAGGATGCCTATGGACTCGGTTCCTGGCCCGAACAGTGCCTGGGCCCGCCCGGTGTAGAGGTTGGCGTCCAGGTGGGCGTCGATGATCCGCTGGTGACGGGCCATCTCGTGGTCCCGGCGGTTGAAGGCGGTGATCACCCGTATGCCGGCCAGGCTCTCGGAGAGGTTCGCCAGCACGTCGGCGATCCTGTCCCGTACCCGTAGGTAGCCGACGAGCGAAACCCGTCGGAACCACATCGTGAGGACGACGTTGACCGGGACCACGGCCAGGAGGCAGACCAGGGCGAGCGTCGGGTCCAGGTACACCAGGTAGGCGGTGATGACGACCAGCGTCATGCCCTGCACGAAGAAGTTGACCAGGCCCTCCTGCATGAGCACCGTGAGGGCCTCGATGTCGCTGGTCATCCGGGTCATCAGGACGCCGGACTTCTCGAGGGTGAAGAAGTCCAGGGACTGGCGCTGGAAGTGGCTGAAGACCCTCACCCGTAGCTCGTACACGAGGCGTTCGCCCAGGCGGCCGGTGAAGCGGGTCCGGAACCAGGAGGCGACCGTCGAGAGCCCTACGGCACAGAGGTAGGCAAGGGCAACGGTGAACAGCACGCTCCGGTCTCCGGCCAGGACGCCGCGGTCGATGCCGATCTGCGTGAGGAGTGGTCCGACGTGGAGCAGTCCCACCTCGGCCAGCACGAGGAGCAGGGCCACCAGGAGTCCGCCGGCGTGCGGAGTCAGGAAGGTCCTCAGCCCGAACGGACGTCGATCCCAGTCGCGGTGCGAGAACCGGACCGTGGGTTGCGGGTGTTCCGGTTCGTTCCTGAGGACGTCGGCTATCCGGCTGCGGAGCTCCTCGGGCACCTCGGCGAATGGCAGGCCGGCCTGAGCGTTGGCCTGGACCGAGGAGGGTCCGGTGAAGAAGCCGTGTCCGCCACCCATCAGGCCCCCGCCTCCCGGTCCTCGACCTGGGCGACGATCGCCCTGTAGCGGGGTTCGGTGGCCAGCAGGCGCGCATGGGTCCCATCGGCGACGATGCGGCCGCCCTCCATGAGGACGACCCGGTCGGCGAGGCTGATCGTGGACAGCCGGTGGGCAATGACGATGGTCGTGCGTCCAGCCAGGAGGCCTTCCAGGCCGTGGTGGATGCCCTCCTCGGTCCGGACGTCCACGGCGCTGGTGGCATCGTCCAGGATCAGGATCGCCGGGTTGGCCAGCACGGTGCGGGCGATGGAGATCCGTTGGCGCTGTCCGCCCGACAGGGTGTAGCCGCGTTCGCCGACCACCTCGTCGAAGCCGTGTTCGAGGTTTCCGATGAACCCGTCGGCCTGGGCCACGCGCGCGGCTGCCAACACCTCGTGGCGTGGGGCCTCGGGCCTTCCGAAGGCGATGTTGTCGTGGAGCGTGCTGGAGAACAGGAACGCCTCGTCAGGCACCTGGCTGACGTGGGTGCGGAGGCTGGCGAGGGTGAGGTCGCGTACGTCGTGGCCGTCGATGAGGATCGTTCCGCCGTCGACGTCGTAGAAGCGTGGGAGGAGTCGGGCCACGGTGGACTTGCCGCATCCGGTCCGGCCCACGATGGCAACCGTCTCGCCGGGCTGGATGACCAGGTCGAAGCCATCCAGGACTGCGGGCGACTCCCCGTCCGCGGCCCCGGGGTACCTGAACGTGACGTTCCGGAACTCGACCCTTCCCCGGGGGGCGGAGAGGGGTCGGGCCCCGGGCCTGTCGACTATCGCCGGCTTCTCGTCCAGGATCTCGTAGATGCGCAGGGCCGAGGCTGCCGCCCTCTGGGCCTGGAGCAGCACGAAGCCGAACATCCTGAACGGCACCGAGATCATCGTCACGTACGCGCTGAATGCCAGCAGCGAGCCGATGCCGATCTCCCCGTCGATCACGAGGTGCCCGCCATAGAGGAGGACGAGGGCCATCCCTAGTCGTGGCAGCGCCTCGATGAGGGGATTGAAGCGTGCCCGGGCCTCTACGAGGGCGGTCGCCGACCAGCGGAGACGGTCGGCGACCATGGACAGCAGGGCGATCTGGTCCGACTCGGCAGCGAACGACTTCACCACCCGGGTTCCGTTGATGTTCTCGTCGACGACCATGGCCACCTCGGCCATCCGTCCCTGGGTCACCCACGAGAGGGGAAAGACCTGGTCCCTGAGCCTCTGTCCGAGTACGTACACGAACGGCATCGTCGACACCGTGACGAGCGCCAGGGGGACGTGGATGCTGAGCATGAACCCGAAGGCCATCAGGAAGCTGATCGCCGAGAGGCCGGCCAGCGGGCCGAAGGCCAGGAGTAGCTGGATGGAGCGGATGTCGGAATTGGCCCGCGATATGACCTCCCCACCCGCCACCCGGTCGTAGAACGAGAACGAGAGCCTGGTCAGGTGGTCGTAGATCTGCGACCTCAGGTCGGTCTCGATCCGACACGCCGTCCCGAAGAGCAGGTACCTGTACGCGAAGCGGAGGCCGAAGGAGGCGACGGCCATCACGACAAGTAGGCGGACGTTGCCCTCCAGCCCACCTGCACGCTGGTCCACGGCGACGTCGACCGCTCGACGCAGGACCATCGGTACCGATACCTGGAGTGCCAGGCCGGATAGCCCGGTCACCAGCACCACGATGAAGGTTGCACGTCGGGCCCGGATGACGGGCAGGAGTCGTCGGAACCAGCCCTTCGAGGGGTCCGGGTCGACGTGTGCTGCCGTTGGGGTGCGCTTCGATGCCGCGGTCACGCGGCGCCGGCGGCCCGGGCGGCCCGGATGGCCTCGCCGAAGCGGGCGAGGCTGGCGATCAGACGGTGGGAGTCGCCGGCGTGCACGTGGGCGCCTATGAGCACCAGCCGGTCACCGACCGCCCGGTCGGCGCGCTGCAGGGCGGTTCGGCCGTCACCGGTGAGGTGGTGGGTGACCCGTCGGCCATCCTCGGGGTCGGGATGGCGTTCCACCAGGCCGCGGGTGATCAGGCCGTCCATTAGGGCTGTCACCGACGGGCGACTCACCGACAGGCGACCGGCCAGGTCCGATGGAGCGGCTCCACCCTCGTCCAGGAAGGCGAGGACCCGGTACTGGGGGAGGCTGAGGTCGATCTCACCGAGGGGGATGGTGACCTGGCGTGCCAGCTTGGCCGCCGCACGCGCCGCCGCCACCAACTGTTGGCCGTCGTCGTCCGGATCGTCGGCAGTGGGCGCCATCTCCTCGCCATGTCGCGCATCAGCCATGATGGTTAGGGTATCGAACTACCTGATACGACCCCGAGTCGGGCGGACTCCGGGAGGCTCCGGGCCGACGGGCGTCGGTCATTAGGATCCCCTCCAGATGTCCATCCTCGTCGGCCTGACCGCGGTCCTCCTGCTCCTGGTCGTCAATGCCTTCTTCGTGGCCGCCGAGTTCAGCCTGGTGGCCGTCGACCGCGTCCGGGTGGAGGCGGCAGCCGGGACGGATCCAGCATCGGGGCGTACTTAGGGCCGAACTTCTTGCCGAGTTCTATCAGCGCGTTCTCGCCGGGGTTTTGGCGGATGTGGAAGGCGGATTGGTATGCG
>ENA-ORDG01001263-ORDG01001263.1-marine-metagenome-genome-assembly--contig:-NODE-1263-length-10474-cov-6.091853_pt1 | contig 10474 bp, 9 predicted proteins | sample MGYA00248629_ERZ508524 | MGnify/ENA primary metagenome ERZ508524 (study PRJEB26194, sample SAMN05421901) | marine metagenome | isolation source: East of Rio de Janeiro, Brazil, South Atlantic Ocean...
CACCGTTTGTGGAAGTACCTCTTGGAACATCAGAAGACCGTCTGCTGGGCTCAATAGATGCGTCCAGTTTGCTTGAAAATGGAAAATGGTCTGCACAAAGCGGTTTGATAGAACAGGCAAATGGTGGGGTGCTTTACATCGATGAAGTCAATTTGCTGCCGGATCACCTGGTTGATTCGATTTTGGATTCTGCAGCCAGCGGACAACACCGAATTGAGCGGGACGGTCTTTCCCAAACTGTCAATGCCCGCTATATTTTGATTGGCTCAATGAATCCGGAAGAAGGCGATTTGCGGCCGCAATTGACAGACCGTTTCATGCATGGAATATTGATCCATGACGATTTTAGTGTTGAGGAGCGGCGGGAAATTGTAAGGGTGCGAATGGATTTTGACGATGATCCGCAAAATTTTTTGGCCGAACAGCAAACAAAACTGGAACAACTGAGGTCTCAAATTCTGGGAGTTCGGCAAGAATTGAAAAATGTGGAAATTTCTGAAAATCTGCGCACAGAAGTTGCTCAAAAAGCAGCAAGACTAAAACTGGAAGGAGTCCGGGCAGAACTTGGAGTTCTCAGAACTGCGCGTTGTGCGGCAGCCTGGCGCGGAGATACAACCATTTCTGAAGCAGATCTGGCTGAAGCCTGGATCCTGTGTCTTGGACACCGCCGGACCGACCAACCACCGGAATCTCAAAACTCAAAACCGAAGATTAAACTGCCAAAACCTCCTGCTGACGATTTGGAGTCAAAACGCCTGAAAATGCCTAAAACATCCTTCTCTCCAGAAGAGGCAAATGCCGAAGAAATTTCTTTAGAGGCATCACATAACCTGGCACATAGTGAGTTGGCTTCCTGGTGGAAAAGCACCCCAAAAAAACAGCTTTCCGATAATTTTGTTTCCGGAACATCAAGACCGGTTCCGACTCATGTTTCTCATTCCCGGCTTTGCTGGACCTCTTCTCTCAAGGCCTCGCTGATGAGAGGCTGGACACCTGGGAATCCATGGCACTTGCGGTTCCGAAAACCTGCACGACGCTCTAATTTATGGTTGTTTATTGACGCAAGCCGTTCAACAGGAACATTCGGCAGCAGCACTTCCGCACATTTTTTAGCAGCAGCACGCAACGTTATCCAAACGCTTGGAGCAAAAACTTTCGGCAGCCGCTTTCATGTTTTGGTACTTCAAAATGGTAAAATCGGCTGGTGGATCAAACGCGGAACAGCCCAGGCAGTTCAGAAAACTTTGGGACGGCTTACTGAAGCTTCCGGGAAAAGCCACTTGACGCCTGCACTGAATCAATTACGTAATGCCATCCAAAAACAAGGTGTTTTAGAAGGTGACCGGGTATTGCTCTGTTCTGACGGCATGCTCAGTCCCGAAACTGAAAAAACTGTTTCCGAAAGTAAAAAACGATTCCGGAAAGCACTTTTGAATCTTTCTCAAAGAATTTCTACGACTGCCTGGCTGCATCCTCAGTTACAGCGTGGAATGCGGCACTGGCTTCCGGAACTGACAGAGGGTACTCCGGTCCGTTTGATTGCACTGGATTAAAATGCAATCCCCGTCAAAAAAGAAACATATGGGCCTCATTGTTGCCGGAATGCACAGCAGCGGCGGAAAAACCGCTGTGACGTCATTGCTCCTGGCTGCACTGCGAAAACGAAATTTCATAGTCCAACCCTTCAAAGTTGGTCCGGACTACATAGATCCTGGCTTCCATTTCCATTATTCCAAACAACATTCTATAAATCTGGACCCCTGGATCATGGGTCGTGAACATATTCTTCAAGCTGCAAAGAAATTCACGGAAAATGCTTTTGGAATTGCAGAAGGCGTGATGGGGCTTTTTGACGGCTCAGATCCAACAAATGATTCCGGAAGCACTATGGAAGTCGCACGTTGGCTCCGCTGGCCGATTTTGCTGGTTGTACCATGTCAAAATTCCGGACGTTCAATCACTGCTGCGATTCAGGGCTTTGTTGCCGAAGCCGGCGGTCCGGAACATTTTGCAGGAATCATCCTCAATCAGGTAAACAGTGAAAGTCATGCAGATTATCTAAGCAAAGCCTGCGCATCTCTCCAGATTCCGATTTTGGGAGCTTTACCAGAAATTCCGGAACTGCGCTGGCCGGAACGTCATTTGGGACTGCAGCCCGGAGTGGAACAAAAGCTTCCGGAAGCAGATCATTTAGCGGAATTGGCGGAAAAATATTTTGACCTCAAACTTCTTATCAAAAAATTTCCCGTGCTTTCTGCGTCAGCGGCTCCGGTAAAAAATCTGCAAAGCACAACGCCAAAATTCAGCAAACGAATTGCTGTGGCGCAGGATGAGGCATTCCATTTTTATTATGTGGCGAATTTGGAATGGCTCCGGCAACATGGTGCTGAGATCGTTTCGTTTTCACCATTGCACGATAATAAAGTTCCGGAAAATGTGGACGGATTGATTTTAGGTGGCGGCTTTCCGGAAGTCTTTGCAGAGGAGATGTCGGCTAACAGAAGCATGCTGATTTCTCTCAAAAAATCTGTTGAGTCCGGAATACCCTGTTATGCGGAATGTGGAGGTTTAATGCTTTTGGCAGATGGCTTGAAAGTACATTCTGGAAAATGTTATTCGATGGCTGGAGTTGTTCCGGGTACAGTTGAAATGACAAAGCAGCTTCAGAATTTTGGTTATTGTAAAATAGATTTACCAAAATCAGGCGAAGTGCGCGGCCACGAATTTCATTATTCGCGCTGGACAGAAGAATCAACCCACGCAAATCTCTGGGATGTCACTCGACACTCAACCGGAAATTCCCGCAGGGAGGGTTACCGCACAGCCAATTTACATGCCTCTTACGTTCATCTTTATTTCCCCCAGGCCGCCCCTTTGATTCGAGAAGTTCTGCATTTACTTCCTTCATAATTGCCTTGATTGCAATTGCCTGAAATTGAGTTGATTACTTTACAGTATTTTTTTACTTGCCAAAAAAATTGAGGTTGTTATACTTACTTTCCTCAAGGTAATCCGTACCGCAAAGTAATAGTTGCTTTTCTGTGCAGATTTGAAGGGAATCCCGTGTAAATCGGGAACTATCCTCGTAACTGTAATTGGAAAAAATAAAAACATAAGCCACTGAAGACAGATGCAATGTTTGTTTTTGGGAAGGGGTTTTTATTCACTTCCATGAGTCAGGAGACCTGCCTTGGTATTTCCATACAGACTGTTCGGGGCAAATAGTTACTGGAATCAACAGCTTGCTGTGATCCCATATTTTGCTGCTTGTTTCGCATGTTTGTTTCAAACGCTAATCCTTAAAACAAGGAGTTAATTATGACAACGAATACAGAAGTGGCCGGTACTTCCGGTTCTCTTGACACGAGCGATGTCGGAGTTTCTTCACAACGGCTGACTTTGGCTTTGCTGATGCTTCTGGCCGGAGCAGTACTCATTTTCACTGTTGGATTTGCACAGGGTTCCGGTGGAGTGTTCCACAATGCGACACACGACACCCGACATGCTGTCACTTTTCCCTGTCACTAATCCTAAAGGGAAATAAAATGATATCAAAAGCTGTAACAACCGTTCTGCTGGCCGGTTTTGTGGCAGGGATACTTGTCACTGTTGCACAAATGCTGAAGGTTACTCCGCTGATTCTGCAGGCAGAAAAATATGAAGTTGGCACAGAAGTTGTGCCTCACACTCATCAGCAATCCGGAATAACTCATGAACATGAATTGAACGGTGTTGCTCTCGATGTGCACGCATCAATGAAAGATGCGCATGCAGCAGAGGCTGTTTCAGTTGATCATTCAGATGAAAGCTGGGTGCCGGAAGATGGAGCGGAGCGTACTTTTTACACGGGTATTTCCAACATCGTTACCGGAATTGCTTTCAGCTTAATGCTGGTTGCAGTTTATCTGCTGCGTGGGAAACCGGTCAATATGAACTCCGGCCTACTTTGGGGCGCAGCCGGTTTTTTGATCTTCTCCGGATCTCCAGCATTGGGTCTGCCTCCGGAACTTCCCGGAATGACTGCGGCGGCTCTTGATGCACGTCAAACATGGTGGATAGGAACTGTGATTGCCACAGCAATTGGAATTGGCCTTTTTTCTGAAACAAAAACCATCTTGCCAAAAATAGCAGCAGTTTTGTTACTGGCGGCACCGCATCTGGTTGGTGCACCGCATCCTCTCTTGTTTGAAAGCAATGTTCCGGCGGAGCTTTCCGCACAATTTGCGATTGCTTCGCTGTTCACCTCTGCTTTTTTCTGGATGGTGTTGGGAGCATCAACCGGGTATTTTTATCAAAAACTTGTACCGAAAACAACTGAGTCTTTGACTACCGCCTCTGCCTGATCAGGCCTTTTAACTTGGGTTTTTAGACTGTAAATCTTTTAAGCAGTCTAAATTCCTGAAAATCTAAACCCCCTCCATATTTTGTTTTTTCTCTGTGTTCCGGATAGCATTTGTGTTAGTATTTACGATCTCAAACACCTCTAATCTCAACTCAAAAACCTCGCATGATTCGCAGTGATTTTCTGGATGCAGTTGGTAATACTCCACTGATAAAACTACGCAAAGCCTCTGAACTGACTGGTTGTAATATTTTAGGAAAGGCGGAATTTATGAATCCGGGAGGTTCAGTCAAAGATCGTGCTGCGAAAGCGATTGTGCTGGATGCAGAAGCGCGGGGACTTTTACGGCCTGGCGGAGTAATTGTCGAAGGTACTGCAGGCAATACAGGAATTGGACTGGCACTCGTGGCGAATTCATTGGGATACCGCACCGTGATTGTGATTCCGGAAACGCAAAGTCAGGAAAAAAAGGATATGCTGCGGCTTTGCGGAGCTGATTTGCGGGAAGTTCCGGCAGTGCCCTATCGCGATGAAAATAACTATGTCAAATTCTCCGGCCGTCTTGCTGAAGAACTGGCAAAAACTGAAGCAAACGGTGCGATCTGGGCCAATCAGTTTGATAATGTTGCCAACCGAAAAGGTCATTACGAAAACACTGGTCCCGAAATATTTGAACAAACCAATGGTAAAGTTGATGCTTTCATTTGTGCAGTTGGGACAGGAGGAACACTGGCCGGAACCGGAATGGCACTCAAAGAACGCAATCCGAAAATAATTATCTCACTCGCGGACCCGCTGGGTGCTGCGCTGCATTCATTTTACACAACTGGTGAATTATCGAGTTGTGGGGGCTCCATCACCGAGGGCATCGGTCAAGGCCGCATCACCGCAAATCTGGAAGATGCTCCAGTTGACCAGTCTTTTCAAATCCCGGATGAAGAAGCTCTGCCGATTTGCTTTGATCTTTTGAAAGAAGAAGGACTTTGTCTTGGAGCATCTTCCGGAATCAACGTTGCAGGAGCAATTCGCCTGGCACAAGAACTTGGTCCGGGAAAAACGATTGTTACCATTCTTGCTGATTCCGGTGTCCGTTACCAATCCAAGCTTTTCAATCCTGTATTTTTGCGGGAAAAAGGTTTGCCGGTTCCAGAGTGGATGGAGTAATTGAGCTGCAAAAATGCCCAACATTTTAATGTTCCAAGGCACCGGTTCCGGAGTTGGCAAAAGTGTTTTGGCGGCCGGATTTTGCCGATTGTTGAAAAATCGTGGCTTTCGTGTTTTGCCCTTCAAAGCACAAAACATGGCACTCAATTCCGGAGTCACCCCGGAAGGTCTGGAAATGGGGCGGGCGCAGATTGTTCAGGCGGAAGCCTGCGGTGTGTTCCCGGATGTACGCATGAATCCGATTTTACTCAAGCCTCAGGGCTCCGGTGTTTCCCAATTGATCCGTATGGGAAAGGTTGTTCGCAACTGTTCTGCCAGGGAATATTACACTATGGCAGAAGAAAATTTCCGGATTGCAAAACAAGCCTTTGATTCACTGAAAACTGAAGCAGACTGGATCGTGATGGAAGGCGCTGGGAGTCCGGCGGAAATCAATTTGCAGGAGACTGATATAGTCAATATGCGCATGGCTGAATACGCCGGGGCCAAAGTCATACTGGTCGGTGATATTGACCGCGGAGGTGTTTTTGCCTGGCTCAAAGGGACATACGATTTGATTCAGGCTCAGCATCGGTCATTACTGCAGGGAATGCTGATCAATAAATTTCGAGGTGATGTTTCTCTTTTGGAATCTGGAATTGAGCAGTTTAATGAAATTGTTCCGGTTCCTGTTTTGGGCGTCATACCCTGGCGCGAAATGTTGCTCGAGGATGAGGATTCCCAAAATTTGCAATCAAAAATAGATCCTGAAGCAAAACTCGATGTGGCGATAATTCGTCTGCCTCACATTTCCAATTTCACCGATTTTGATCCACTCAAGCAGATTTCCGGAATTTCAGTCCGCTTCGTCACCAGTGTTCCGGATCTGGAAAGTGCCGACCTGATCATTCTTCCTGGAAGTAAAAACACACTTTTCGATTTACGTTATTTACATGAAAAAGGTTTTGCGGAAAAACTGAACCAGCTGAGTGGACGTACCTGGATTTTGGGAATTTGCGGTGGTTTTCAAATGCTCGGTGAAGCAGTTGAAGATCCAAACAATATGGAATCCTCCGGAGCGTCCGGTGAAGCCGAATCGTCCGGTACAGGTGGTTGCGAATCCGGACTGGGACTGCTGCCCATGACTACAGTTCTGGAAGGGGATAAAAAACTTGTCCGGCGCAGATATAAAGGAATAAATTGGCTCAATGGTTTAGACTGGTACGGATACGAAATTCATTTGGGACGTACTGAATTTCACAAAAATCCGCAAGAATCGTTTGTTACAGAGGAAGTTACAGCGGCAAATGATTCTTCTCTGGGTGTTATTGACTGCAAACAAAAAATAATCGGCACCTACATTCACGGCTTGTTGGAAAGTCCTGAAGTGACCCAGAAACTTTTGGCATTGTTGACTGCAAAAACTTTTGACATTCCGCTTTCTTTTCAGGAAACTAAAGAGCGTGAAATGGATGAGCTGGCGCTGTTTCTGGAAGAACATTGTGAAGTGGAAAAAATACTGGCGAATTGAGTAATCAAAAAATAAACGGCAAATAAAAATGACAGAAATTATTAAAGATTTAGCGACAGAGAAAACTGTCAATGGAATTAAAATCCCAAAACGACCCAAAATAAAACATGGTGCATTTCAAATTTATACCGGAGAAGGCAAGGGCAAAAGTACAGCTTCGCTTGGACTGATGCTGCGTGCGCTGGGTTCAGGAATGCACGTTTATTATGTGCGGATGCTCAAACCGCGCTGGAAAACAGGCGAGTTGAAACTCTGTCCGGAAAATTTTCACCCAAACCTGACTTTCCGCAATGTTCCGCATTATTGGGCCCTTTGTGTAAGCAAAACAATTCCTGAAGATGTGGAAACGATGAAAGAAAAAATGGAACCTGAAATGGAAGATCTGCACGAACAGGTAAAGTCTGGAAAGTACGACCTCATTATTGCCGATGAGATTAATTATTGTATTTACAGGGGTTTGCTTTCTGTCGAAAAAGCAATTCAAATTGTGGAGGATCGTCCGAAAAATGTGGAGCTGGTCTTTACGGGACGCTATGCACATGAAGAACTTATTGGGCGGGCAGATCTGGTAACTGAAATGAAGAAAATCAAGCACCACTTTGACAAAGGAATTCGTGCCAGAATTGGTATTGAATTTTGATTCATCGGCCTGCTTTAACGTCACTAATATTCTTTAGACCCACTTAAATCTTCAAGCCTGACATTTTAAGAAAATGCTTTTCGCGCGTGTTTATTTTCCTTTTGCCTTAGGCTATGCCATATCCTATTTTTATCGCAATACCAATGCGATAATTGAGAGTGATCTGGTTGATGAACTTGGACTCGGACCTGCTGATTTGGGGCTTTTAACAGGCGCATATTTTTTTTCATTTGCGATTTTTCAGCTGCCTTTGGGTATATTGCTCGACCGTTATGGTCCGCGGCGTACGGAAGCGGTTCTGCTTTTATTTGCCGCATTGGGGGCGTGGATTTTTTCGAAGGCAGATTCACTTTCAGGATTGATCTTGGGCAGATTGCTGATCGGCTTAGGTGTTTCCGCGTGTCTGATGGCAGCATTCAAAGCTTATGTAATCTGGTTTTCCAGTGGACGTTTGCCGATGATCAACGGCTTGCAAATGGTTGCAGGTGGGTTGGGAGCCCTGGTGGCGACTATTCCTTTGCAGAATGTCCTTTCAATCACAGACTGGCGTGGTGTTTTCACGGGTCTTGCCATCATTACAGTTTTTGCTTCACTTTTTTTATGGTTTATTTTACCTGAACCTCAAAGTTCTGTTGACAAACATCCTGCAATAAAAACACAGCTCAAAGAAATGGGTCAAATATTCCGCAGCCCGGTTTTTTGGAGCATTGTCCCTTTAACAGCACTTTCCAATGGGTCATTCTTGGCGATTCACGGACTCTGGATTAAACCATGGCTGAGAGATGTTGTGAGTCTTAGTGAGGGGGATTCGACACAACTATTATTCGCAATGACACTGGCTATAATTGCCGGTTATTTTTCACTTGGAATTTTCTCTGAACGGCTTTCTCAGCTTTTTGATATTCGCCCGATTACTGTGGGTGTTTTTGGAATGACTTTATTTTTAACCGCGCAATTTTCCATGGCCTATGGCTGGGCAACAAGTCCTTTGTTACTGGTTGTTTTTTTTGGATTTTTGGGCTCTTCATGCATTTTAACCTTTGCGGGTTTAGCTCAAATTTTTCCAAAAAAATATTCCGGACGTGTTAGTACAATCCTGAATGTGCAGGTTTTTATGGGGGCATTTATTATCCAGTGGGGTATAGGAGCCATCATTGAACTCTGGCCAACTACAGAAATTGGCTATGATCCTGCAAGTTATCAAGTCGCAATTGGTGTACTGGTTTTAATGCAAGCAGCAGGTTTGGTCTGGTATTTATTATCTCAACAACTCATCAAGAAGCAGCCCGAAATGATTTAGCACCTAATTCAATTTTTCAAAGAGACGTGTAATTTCTTTAATTTTTACCGTAGCTTCTTTTTGACTTTTCGAGGTAATTGCGTCATTGACACAGTGCTGCAGGTGGCTTGCTAAAATTCCAGACTCAATTTTACGCATTGCTCCTGTCACTGCTCTGATTTGGGACAGAAGATCCATGCAATATCTACGTTCCTCAATCATAGTTTGAATTCCTCGTACCTGTCCTTCAACCTTTTTCAGGCGAACAAGTTGATTTTCGTGACTTGGATGCATTGTTGACTCCTAAAAAAAGTGAATATTAAATTGGGCTTGCTGAAAGATGAAATTGTTAAATAATACCAATAAGAAAATTATAGATTCAGGATGTCATGTACAAGGGATTCATCTTAAACCGCACAAAATCCTTACTCATATGTTGTTTGATTTTCTCATCCTGCGAGTTATTTTCATTGGGATGCGGCGCCGCTTTCGATTCTTCTGCATTGTCATTCCGGATTAAGTCCGGAATGACAAAAGAAAAACTATTTAGCAACTTGTATTATACCTTATGGGGGTATCAAAAATTTGTCAAGTAAAATCATGGATTCAGTATTCATTAACTTGAGCAATTATATGATTGTGTCATGCCGAGTGTAACTGTCATACTGCCAACCTGGAATCGGGCCGAATGGCTGGAAACAGCAATTGAATCGGTTTTAACACAGACTTTCCGGGATTATGAGCTGATTGTGGTAGATGATGCTTCAACTGATTCTACAGCAGAAATTTTTGAACGCTATTCCGGAAAAATCCGGTGCATTATATTAACAAAAAACCGGGGAGTCAGTGCTGCACGAAATGCTGCTGTTTTAAAAAGCGACAGCGAGTGGATCGCCTTTTTGGACTCAGATGATTATTGGCATCCGGAAAAATTACAAAAGCAAATCGAACAAACCAAAATTCGACAGGGATTTCCGATTCATTTTACTGATGAAATATGGATCAGGAATGGAATCCGGGTCAACCCGAAAAAAAAGCATCAAAAACGGGAGGGCTGGATTTTTCAGCCAAGTCTGGCACTTTGTTTGATGGCTCCTTCAACAGTGCTCCTCCGTCGTGAACTGCTTGAAGTACATGGTATGTTTGATGAAAGACTGCCCGTTTGTGAGGATTATGATCTTTGGCTCCGGCTCTGTGCTCAGCATCCAGCGGCCTTACTGAACGAAAAATTAATGACACGCCACGGAGGACATGCAGACCAGCTTTCACAAAGAGAATGGGGAATTGACCGTTACCGTGTACAGTCAATTAATAAAATTCTGAAAACTGAAATACTGAAACCGGATGACCGATTAGCCGCTATCCGGATGCTCCAGAAAAAATGCCGTATTTTGATTCAGGGTTTCCACAAACGCGATAATATGAAAGAAGTCCGGAACTATGAAAAAATTATCAGCCAATTTTGAATTCACTAAATGAGAACAACATGACAGAAATTAAGACAGATTTTGAAATACGACAAGCCGAAGAAGAGGATGT
>ENA-ORDG01001264-ORDG01001264.1-marine-metagenome-genome-assembly--contig:-NODE-1264-length-10474-cov-2.941137_pt1 | contig 10474 bp, 14 predicted proteins | sample MGYA00248629_ERZ508524 | MGnify/ENA primary metagenome ERZ508524 (study PRJEB26194, sample SAMN05421901) | marine metagenome | isolation source: East of Rio de Janeiro, Brazil, South Atlantic Ocean...
GCGGCAATATGGCGGGGCAGATGCTTGCCCGCTGGATCGCCTGCGGGCTTGATCCGGCACGCGTCACCGTGCTGCGGCCCAGCGGCCGCGCGGTGGCGGAAGGCGTGACGGTCGTCACCGACTATCCCGCTGCGCTGCCGCGGGGCACGACGATCCTGCTGGGCATGAAGCCGTATCAGATCGCCGAGGTGGCGACGGCGCTGGCGCCGCTCTGCACCGCCGATACGTCGATCATATCCATTCTCGCCGGCACGACGCTGAACGAGCTGCGCACGCGCTTTGCGGCGGCGACCGACATCGTGCGCGCCATGCCGAACCTGCCCGTGGGCCTAGGGCAGGGGGTGGTGGCGCTGTTCACCGACGACCGGACATCGCCAGCCGCCCGCTCGAATGTCGATGCGCTGATCGCGCCGCTGGGCCTGGCCGAATGGATGGCCGACGAAATGCTGTTCAACCGGGTGACGGCGCTGTCCGGCTGCGGCCCGGCCTTTCTGTTCCGCTTCGTCGATGCGCTGGCGCGTGCGGGCGAAGCGATCGGCATCCCCGCCGACCAGGCCGCGCGCATGGCGCTGGCGACGGTGCAGGGCGCCGCAAACATGGCGGAAGGTGCGCAGGTCAGCCCGGCGGCGCTGGCCGATCAGGTCGCCAGCCCCGGCGGCATGACTCGCGAGGGCTTGAACATCCTGGACGCCGACGATCGGCTGCTGGCGCTGCTGACCGATACGTTGACGGCGGCGCGGGATCGCGGCGAGGCGATGGCGCGCGGCGGCTGAAAGGGCGGTTTCAAAGCCGGGAGGCTTGGGCTAGAGGGCGCGCAAACATCCTGCGGAGCCTGCCATGCTGTCCCCCGAAGCCCCGATCCTGCTGCTGACCACTGGCGGCACCATCGACAAAATCTATTTCGACGCCCTGTCCGATTATCAGGTCGGCGAAACCGTCATGGCGAAGCTGCTGGAGGTCGCGCGGGTCAGGCGCCCCTTCCGCATCGAGGAAGTGACGCGCAAGGACAGTCTGGAACTGGACGATCGCGATCGGGCGCTGATCGCCGCGCGCGTGGCGGCGGCGCGGGAAAACCACATCGTCATCACCCATGGCACCGACACGATGACCGAGACCGCGAAGCTGCTGCAGGATCATCGCGGAAAGACGATCGTGCTGGTAGGCGCGCTGGCGCCGGCGCGCTTCGGCGAGAGCGACGCGAGCTTCAACCTGGGCATGGCCTTCGCCACGGCGCAAGTAGCGGAGCCGGGCGTCTATATCACCATGAGCGGATCGGTATTCCGCGCCGACAAGGTGATCAAGGATCGCGCTAAGGGCGCCTTCGTGCCCGTGGAGGACTGAGCGCCAGTCGCTTCGCTTCCGGAACCATCGCCCGGCATGGCGCATTGATCCTGCCGGGTGGCATGATGAGGAGGATGAAGTTATGGCCGATTATCAGGTCGAGCAGGAGCGCCCGGCGCCCACGACGACGACGGTGATCGAACGGCGCAGCGGCGGTGGCGGCACCACGCTCGCGATCCTGCTGCTGGTGATTGTGGTGGCGGTCGCCGCCTTTTTCCTGATCAGCAGCGAAACCAACAAGGACAATGCGGTGTCGAGCGCCGCCTCGCAGGTCGGCGAAGCCGCCAGCAGCGTGGGCGACGCGGCGCAGGACGCGGCCGGCGCCGTCAAGGACGAATAAGCGCGCAACCATCGAACCGAAAAGGGGCGCCCCGACAGCATGTCGGAGCGCCCCTTTTCACGCGACTGGCAAAGCAAGCTTAGCCTTCGACCTTCGCATATTTGGGCGCGGCTTCGTTCAGGATGCGCAGGATCTTCTGCAGCGCGCTGGGCTCGTCCGTTTCTTCCATCGCTGCCAGTTCGCGGGCGAGGCGGCTGGACGCGGCCTCGAAAATCTGCCGCTCCGAATAGCTCTGCTCGGGCTGGTCATCGGCGCGGAACAGGTCGCGGGTCACTTCGGCGATCGAGACGAGATCGCCCGAATTGATCTTCGCTTCATATTCCTGCGCGCGGCGCGACCACATGGTGCGCTTCACCTTGGGCTTGCCCTTCAGGGTCTCCATGGCTTCCTCCAGCGTCTTGTTGGAGGAAAGCTTGCGCATCCCCACGCCTTCGGCCTTGTTGGTCGGCACGCGAAGGGTCATGCGCTCCTTTTCGAAGCGCAGAACATAGAGTTCCAGCTCCATGCCGGCGATCTGCTCCTTCTGAAGCTCGATCACACGGCCCACGCCATGCTTGGGGTAAACGACATAATCACCAACGTCAAAGGACAGCGCCTTGGCAGCCATTTGATACCTTTCCAATTCCTACGGGAGGCGGGCCGTCGCGGAGCAGCGAGGCAAAGCGAGATGCCAGAATGTGCACGGCGCGACCCGTCAAGACATGAAGTTCATTCTCCAGGGCCGCATCTAGGGGAATCCGACCGTTACGGGCGGTTTTAGCAGATTCGTAACAAAATTACCACCCCCAGACACAATGGCTGGGGGTGCGACCCGATCTGGCACGCTATTGCGGCGATGGGGGGCTCAGTCGCCCTTGCCGGGTTCGGGCGAGAAGAACTGCTCCAGCTTGTTCTCCACGCCGTTCATCGCGTCGGCGTCGGCGGGCGCGTCGCCCTTGACGGTGATGTTGGGCCATTCGGCGGAATATTTGGTGTTGAGCTCCAGCCACTTTTCCAGGCCGTTCTCGGTATCGGGCAGGATCGCCTCGGCAGGACATTCCGGCTCGCACACACCGCAATCGATGCACTCGCTGGGGTTGATAACCAGCATATTTTCCCCCTCGTAGAAACAATCCACGGGGCAGACCTCGACGCAATCCATGAATTTGCAGCGGATGCAATTGTCGGTCACGACATAGGTCATTGTTCGGGCACTCTTGTCCTTTGGAAAAGCGCGGCCCTGCTATGCCTGCGGCGCGAGAAGGTCAATGAGGATAATGTTGACCGGGGTTTAGGGGCGGTTTGGCGGCGCGGGCGCGACTATTCGCGGCCTGTGCGGATCGCCGCGCCGCCTGCGAAGGGGGTGATGGCGACCAGCAACAGCGAGGACGCGGCCAGAAATTTGAGCGCCGCGCCGCTGCCGTCGCCCAAGGTTCCCGCGCCGAAGATCAGCAGCGGCACCGCCAGCGGCAGCGCCAGCAATCCCGCCAGCGCTCCGCTGGATCGCAGGCCCGCCGTCAATGTGGCCACGAGCAGGCCCAGCGCGGCAAGCGCGGGCGTGCCGACGAGCAGCCCGATTTCCAGCCGCAGGATCGTTTCGGCGCTCAGCTTCAGCAGGGCGGCGGCGGGAGGGGTGGCGACCATCAGCGGCGGGCCGAAACCGATCCAGTGCGCGACCAGCCGGGCCAGCACCACCGTCTCCTCGCCGATCCCGCGCCCGGCGATCTGGTCGAGCACGCCGTTCTGCGCATCGGGCGCGATGAGGCGATCGACCGGCAGCAGGCTAGCGAGCAATGCGGCGATCCAGATCATGCCGCCGCCCGTCCGGGCCAGCAGCGCCGCGTCCGGCCCGACCGCGAAGGGATAGAGGCTGGCGACCAGCAGCAGGAAGGCGACCGGCAGCCACAGGCCGGCCGATGTCCAGGCCTGGCGCAGGTCGCGGCCGATGAGCAGCCAGAGCAGCGTCATGCCGGCTCCACCGGATCGTCCGCCCGATACTCGTCCAAGGCGATCGTCACGGGCGCGGCGAGGGGGAGCGGCTGGTGCGAGGCGGCGACGACGATGCCGCCCGCCGCCAGATGGCGATTCACCGCATGGCCGAGCAGATCGAGCGAGGCGGTGTCGAGGCCATTGCCGGGCTCGTCCAGCAGCCAGATCGCAGCATCGCTGGCGATGAGGCGTGCCAGCATCGCGCGTTTGCGCTGGCCGGTCGACAGCATCCGCACCGGCACCGACGAAAGCGGTCCCAGCGCCATCGCGTCGATGGCGGCGTCCAGCTGTGCCGAAGTAGCGCCATCGAGCTCGGCCCAGAAGGCGAGGGCCGTGCGGAGCGCCAAGTTGCTGTCCAGCGCCAGCCTCTCGTCGCAAAGCGCCACGCCGCCGCGCCGCTCGACCCTGCCGGCGAAGGCGGGGAGCAGGCCGGCGCAGATGCGCAGCAAGCTGGATTTGCCCACGCCGTTGGGGCCGGCCAACAGCGCGTCGCCGCCTGGTTCCAGCGACAGGTCGACGCCGCGGAACAGCATCCGGCCGCCGCGCAGGCAAGCGACGCCGTCGAGCCGCAAGGCCGCGCCGCTCATGGGGCGACCATGTCCTCCAGCACATGCATGTCGATGTCCGACAGGCCGAAATGATGGCCGATCTCATGCACGACGACATGGGTGATGAGCGCGTCAAGCGGGACGCCGGTTTCCACCCATTCGTCGAGCAGGGGGCGGCGGAACAGATGCACGGTGGGCGGCGTGTCGCCGGTCTGCGCCTCCTGGCCCACCGGGCGGCCGCTATAGAGACCGGTAAGCCCGAAGGGATCGTCGATCTCCATTTCCCGCAGCGTGTCGGCATCGGCGAATTCTTTAACGAACAGCACGACATGAGCGAGATGGTCGCGGAAGGGATCGGGCAGGCGGCCAAGCGCCTCCAGTGCGAGCGTTTCGATCTCCTGCGCGGTCGGGGCGAAGCGGGACGGTTGACGGGTCTGCGACATGGCTGCCACATAAGCGCAAAGCGCTGCCGGAGGATAGGGACATGATCGCGAGGCTGAACGATGAGGAGCGTGCCAAAGCGCGCGCCGAACTGCCCGAATGGACCGCGATCGCCGAACCGGACGGCTTGTCCCGCCGCTTCACCTTCGCCGACTTCAATGCTGCCTTCGGCTTCATGACGCGGGTCGCCATCCTGGCGGAGAAGGCGGACCATCATCCCGAATGGTCGAACGTCTATAATCGTGTCGACATCGTGCTGACGACGCATGACGCGGGGGGCTTGTCGCAGCGGGACGTGGACCTGGCGCGCGCGATCGACGCGCTGATCGCCTAGGTCAGCGATAGCTCAGCTGCGTCTCGATGCGATCGTCATAGCTTTTGAGCGCGGCCATGACCGACGGATCATCGGCATAGCGCCGGCGCAGCATCGCGAGCCGGGCATCGGTGCCATGGCAGAGTTCGACGATATTTTCCTCAATGAAGGCGCGCCGCTCGGCATCATAGGGCTCTTCGCTGCGGAAATGGTCGCAGCCGTCGCGCGCCACCATGAATTCGGTGACTTCGCGCGGGAAGGGCGCGGCGCTGGCGGCGACGTCGGAGGGCGGCAGGTCGAGCGGGAAATAGGGCGCAGGCTGCGCGCGCACGGTGACGACGGGGCTGCCCGGAAGTGTGGCGCCGGGCTCCGCCGGCGGGGGCGAAGGGACGGGAGCGGGGGGCTGGCGCATGGCGGCGGCAGCGGCAGGCTGAGCGACGGAGGGCTGGGCGGCGGCTGGCGCGGCATTGTCCGCCTGCGCGCTGTCATCCGACGCGCGGCAGCCGGCGACCAGCGCCAGCATCATGACCATCGGAACCAGCACAACTCGCCTGCTCACCCGATTTCCTCCCGCAAGCTGGCGATCAGGTCCGCAACATGCGGCAAGCGCGACTCTTCCTCGTCGAGGATCGCCAGAAACGCGGCCCGCCTATAGTCGGCCAGCATCTCGGGCGAAAGGCGGCTTGCCGCAGGGACACTCGAATTCACGATGTCCAGAAGCCGCTCGATGCCGTGCAGCCGTCCCCACAAATAATCATTTTCGCGATAGACGCGGCTGAAGAAGGCCCCGAAGTTGTTGAATTCTATCCCTTTCAGCGTCGCCTGCCCGCCGCCCGCCCGGATCGCGCCGCAATCTTCGGGCGAAATCCTGTCGACCTTGACCGGATCATATTCGTCGAGAGTGTCACCCTGAAGCAACGGTAGGGTGGCGATGTCGGTGAAGGGGAAGCCCAAATAGGCGAGCAGCATCGTCCGCCGCCCCCCCTTGGGAAGGCCCGCAAACGCCTCCGCCAGCATCAGGTCGGCGGCATCGTCGCGCGCCTTGAGGCCGCGCGCCTGCGCCACCGCCTCCAGCGCCGCGGCGGCGTCAGTCGGCACCGCCTTGGCCGCAGCGATGACGGTCTCGCCGTACATCTCGCTCTCCTCGCACTCGGCATAGAGGGTGAGCGCGCCATAGATGGCGTCGTGCATGGCGAGCACCGCTGGGTCGTCGGCCTCCGCCTCCATTTCCAGCGTTTCCGCCAGCCGGCGCGCCAGGAACCGCAGGCGGCGGATGCGGAAGGAAAGATCATGCGCGCGGAAGAAGGCGACCGGTTCCGTGCCCGATCCGCCATTGTCGCCCAGCTGGTCGGCGCCCGCGCTCCGCACCGCCGACCAGATCGCCTGGCGATAGGCTTCGCGCATCATCGCGCTGTCCTCGCCGCTGAGGCGGAAGAGCAAGGTGCAGAGCGATTCGACAATGCCCGACAGTTTGAGATGACCATAGGCCGGATAGGCGAAGCCGGCCGCGCCGGCCGCGCGCTGCTGCGCCTTGGCGCGCCAGGCGGACAGGCGCGCAGGCGTGGGGCGGTCGAGGAAGAGCATGCGGCCGATCGCGCCTTCCACCTCCGCCTCGATCCCCGGCCGCAGCGCGTCGAAGATGCGCCGCATCCGCCGGATCCGCGCCGAATGGCGGTCTATGACGTCCAGATTGTCGCGGATCGGCTGTTCGCGCGGGATGTCGGACAGCGCGCCGAAGATGGTGCGGAAAAATCCCGGCAGCGGCGTGCTGGCGCCGGTCGGCGCCTCTTCCTGCTGTCCTTCCTTGTTGAGGCGGATGGAGCGATGGCCCGGCTTGGGGTCGATATAGACGAAGCGCCGGTCGACCTCCCGCCGCGAAGGGCGGTTGCGCAGCGCGCCGATCGCTTGCGCGAAAGGGGCGTTTGCCAGCACCGATCCGTCGATCAGCACCGCGTCCTCGGCCGTGCCCCGCGCGGCGCGGCAGCGCGCGAGCGAGGAAAAGGTCGCGGGTCGGCCAGCTGCGATGCTTGCTCTTGAGCACCCGGTCCAGTTCCCGCACGGTGAAGGGCGGGAAGGCGCCCGGGAAGCTGGCGGTGGCGCGGGCGGCGAACACCAGTTCCGCCGGATCGGCGAACAGTCTTTCCCCCCGGCCACGCGCGCGAAAGCCGATCGAGAGCCGATGTTCGGTTTCGATGACTTGGGGCGGGCTGTTGAGGTTGAGGCTCTGGGGATGGCCTTCGAAATCGGTCACGGTGACGAACAGGTCGAGCGGATGGCCTTCGGGCAGCAGCGGCGGCCCGCGATCGGCCGCGGCCATGGCGTCGAACGCATCGAGCAGCATGGTGGTGAAGATCTCCCCGCCAAAGGGCGGTTCGAACCAGCGCGAGCGGATGAAGCGCGATAATTTCATCCGCACCTCCTCGCGCGTGGCGGGGGCGACGGTGCGTTCGACCGCGTCGCCGGGATGGCGCGCGGCCATCCACACAAGCGGCGTCGCCCAGAATTTGGTGAGCGCGCGGGCGGGCCGGGCGTCCGGGTCGAGCAGGCGGTCGACATCGGCATTGTCGAGCCAGAGGTCGGTCAGGGGTTCCAGCGACTGGCCGGTTTCGATCGCCTGCGCGAGGAAAATGCCGTTGATGCCGCCTGCACTGGCGCCGGCGATGATGTCGGGCATGATGCGCAGGCGGATGCCGCTCTGCGCCTCGATCGCGCCGAGCAGCGCGCGATAGACCGCCTCGCTGCCGCCGCCCGGCTCCGCATTGTCATGATAGGCGCGGCTGGCGCGGGCCAGCCGCCACACTTCCTTGGTGATGCCATGCATGTAGATGGCCAAGCTGATGCCGCCATAGCAGACCAGCGCGAGCCGTAATTCCCGCTCCTTCATGCGAGGAAGGTCGCAGAGGCCGGCGGTCTTGTCGAGGGCATCGGCACGACAGCCAAGCGAATAGTCGCGTCAGCCAAGCGCAAACTCCGCCCAGATGGGCAGATGGTCGGACGCCTTGCGAGCGGCGGCGCTGTCATGGACGCCGCTGTCCCTGAGCGTCAGCTTGCCGCAATGCATGATCCGGTCGAGCCGTGCGACGGGGCGGCGGGCATGGAAGCTGCGGCCGCATGGGGCGAAGCTGTAATGGCGCGCGAAGTCGGCGAGACAGCCGCGTCCCGCGCTCCATTCGTTGAGATCGCCCATCAGGATCGTCGGCATCGTTTCGCCCTGAGCGGCGGCATGGATGACCGCCGCCGCCTGCCGACGCCGCCACAGGCCCGACAGGTCGAGATGCATGCCGAATACGCGCACCGTCGCTTTCTTGACCGTCACTTCCGCCATGGTCGCGCCGCGCGGCTCCAGATAGGGAAGATGGAGCACATCATGCGCGCCGATCTGCGCGTCCTTGCGGACCAATATGGCATTGCCGTGCCAGCCCATCGAATCGGCCTGCACGTTGATCGGCACGGATTTGTAGCAGCTGAGATTGTCGAGCAGCAGCGGCGGAATGGCGGCGGACCGCACGCCAAAGCGACGGTCGGCTTCCTGCAGGGCGATGATGTCCGCGTCGATCTCCCCCAGCACGTCCAGAACACGCTCGGGAACCCGTCGTCGATCCGTGCCGATGGCCTTGCGGATATTGTAGCTGGCGACACGGATCGTTTTCATGCCGTTTCAATGCCCGAGCGGCCCTGATGTTTCCAGGGTGCCGCGCTTCGTTCTTGAATTGTTCCGTTGCTTTCGCCATGACGGGTCATGGCCAAGGCAAAGCGCAAGTTCGTCTGTCAGCAATGCGGCACCGTCACCAGCCGGTGGCAGGGCCAGTGCGAGGATTGCGGCGAATGGAACAGCATCGTCGAGGAGGTGGGTGAAACCGTCTTTTCGGCGCGGCATGACTTGCAGAGCGGCGGGCGCGCGATCTCGCTCGTCGCGCTGGATAGCAAGGTTGCGCTGCCGCCGCGCACCAGCACGGGCATCGCCGAGTTCGACCGGGCGCTTGGCGGGGGCATCGTGTCGGGCTCCGCCACGCTGATCGGCGGCGATCCGGGTATCGGCAAATCGACATTGCTGCTGCAGGCAGCGGCGCGCATCGCCACGCGGGGCCTGTCGGTCGCCTATATCAGCGGCGAAGAGGCGGCCGACCAGGTGCGGTTGCGCGCCCAGCGGCTGGGCCTTGGCGGCGCGCCGGTGCAATTGGCCAGCGCGACATCGGTGCGCGACATTTTGACGACGCTGGGGGAGGGGCCGCCGCCGGCGCTGCTCGTCATCGATTCGATCCAGACGATGCACAGCGACCTGATCGAAGGCGCGCCCGGCACCGTCAGCCAGGTGCGGGCGTCGGCGCAGGAGTTGATCAAATTCGCCAAGCAGCGCGGCACCGCCATCATCATGGTCGGCCATGTGACCAAGGATGGCAGCATCGCCGGGCCACGCGTGCTGGAACATATGGTCGACACGGTGCTCGCTTTCGAAGGGGAGCGCAGCCATCAATATCGCATCCTGCGCGCGATCAAGAACCGCTTCGGCGGCACGGACGAAATCGGCGTGTTTGCGATGGTGGCGGAGGGGCTGGAGGAAGTCGCCAATCCTTCTGCCCTGTTCCTGACCCATCGGGACGAAACGGTGACGGGCGCGACGGTCTTTCCCGCGCTGGAGGGGACGCGCCCCGTGCTGGTCGAGATACAGGCACTGGTGGTGCGGCTGTCGAGCGGCGCGACGCCGCGCCGTGCGGTCGTGGGCTGGGACAGCGGCCGGCTGGCGATGATCCTGGCGGTGCTGGAGGCGCGGTGCGGCCTCAGCTTTTCCACCGCCGAAGTCTATCTGAACGTCGCGGGCGGCTATCGCCTGTCCGATCCGGCCGCCGATCTGGCGGTGGCGGCGGCGTTGATATCCGCCCTGTCGGAGCGCCCGGTGCCCGCCGATGTCGTCCTGTTCGGCGAGGTCGCGCTGTCGAGCGAGATACGTCCCGTCGCCCATGCGCCGCTGCGGCTGCGGGAGGCGGCGAAGCTGGGCTTCAACCGGGCCTTCATACCCGCCGCCGCGGCCGACGGGGTGAAGGGCATAGCGGTGAGCGGATTCCGCACGCTTGCGCAGCTGGTTGACCAGATGCTGGGACGCGGATAGCCACGCAGGCGATGAACGCCATCGACATTCTCGTCCTGCTCGCGATCGGCGGGTGCGCCGTGCTGGGCCTGCTGCGCGGCTTCGTGCTGGAGACGCTGTCGCTGATCGCCTGGGTGCTGGCGATCTTCGCCATCCGCCTGTTCCATGCGTCTGCGGCGGAATTGCTGAGCGCGTTCGTCGGATCGCCCAGCGGCGCGGCGGTGCTGGCGCTGATCCTGATCTTTGGCGTGACGTTCGGCGCGGGCAAGATGCTCGCCCATGCGATCGGCCGGCGCACGCGACAGTCGGTGCTGGGTCCGGTTGATCGAGTTCTGGGGGCGGGCTTCGGCGCGGTGAAGGGCCTCATCGGCGCGACGCTGATCTTCCTCGGCTTCAGCCTGGTCTATGACACTTTCTACGGCAGCGGGGCGCGGCGG
>ENA-ORDG01001268-ORDG01001268.1-marine-metagenome-genome-assembly--contig:-NODE-1268-length-10453-cov-2.528913_pt1 | contig 10453 bp, 8 predicted proteins | sample MGYA00248629_ERZ508524 | MGnify/ENA primary metagenome ERZ508524 (study PRJEB26194, sample SAMN05421901) | marine metagenome | isolation source: East of Rio de Janeiro, Brazil, South Atlantic Ocean...
CCCCCCCCTGCCCGTCGAGCCAGTCGGGCGCGTCTTCCAGCACCGCCTCCAGCCGCTGGCCGAGTTTGAGCAGCGGTTTGCGGATATCGGCCAGCGCGCCCTGCGCCTCTTGCGCGGCATCGACCAGCGGCCCGGGAGGATCGGCGATTTCGGTCTCGATCCCGTAGCCCGCTTCGGAGCCGCCGCTTTCATCGCGGGCGAACACGGTTGCGCGGACCTGCGCGAGCAGTTCTTCCAGCGGGCCGGAGGGTGCCCCCTCGCCGATCCGCCCCAGCCAGCCGTCGGCGGGCAGCGCCTGCGCCGCCTCGATCGCGGCTTCCACCGCCTCGCCGCCAGCATCGTCGTAGGATGCGATGTCGGCCAGCCGCGCGGCAAGCCCGCGTCTGCGCCCGCGCGTGTTGCGTTCCGGGCCGATGATCCACCGGCGCAGCTCGATCGCTTCCTGCCCGCTCAGCGCGGCGGCGAAGGTGCTGTCGGCGGCATCGAACACGTGATGGCCTTCGTCGAAGATCAGCCGCGTGGGCGGCTGGCCATGATGGCGCCCGCGCGCGGCATTGATCATCACCAGCGCGTGGTTGGCGATCACGAGATCCGCCTGCGCGCTGGTCCGCGCGGCGCGTTCGATGAAGCACTTCCGGTAATGCGGGCACCCGGCATAGACGCACTCGCCGCGCTGGTCGGTCAGCGCGGTGATCCCGCGCCGGGGGAACAGCGTGCCCAGCCAGCCGGGCAGGTCGCCGCCGATCATGTCGCCATCGCGCGAATACTGCGCCCAGCGTGCGACCAGCTGCGCCAGCACCGCGCCGCGCCCGGCAAACCCGCCCTGCATCGCGTCTTCGAGGTTGAGCAGGCACAGGTAATTCTCCCGCCCCTTGCGCACCACCACCGGCGCGCTGCCATCGGCGCGCTTTTCGGGCCAGGCACGGCGGCTTTCGCGGCGCAGCTGGCGCTGGAGGTTCTTGGTGTAGGTGCTGACCCAGAGCGTGCCCTGCGACCGCTCTGCCCACACGCTTGCAGGCGAGAGGTAGCCCAGCGTCTTGCCGATCCCGGTGCCCGCCTGTGCCAGCAGCAGATGCGGCTTGCCCCGCCCCTCACGCGGAGCGAAGATGCGCGCGACATCGCCTGAATAGGCGCGCTGTCCCTCGCGCTTTTCCGCACCCTCCCCGGTCAGCCGGGCAAGCTGGGCGTGCACTTCCTCTTCCCCGATCAAGACCTGCGCGGGCTGCGGACGCTCGGGCGCATCTTCCCACTCGGGCAGAGTCGCGAACAGCCAGCGCTCGGCCCGTTCGGGTCGCTCCACGAAGGGCCCGAGCACCTGCGCCCAAGGCCAGCGCGCACGGGCGAGCGATTGCAGCGTGCTCCATGCGCCGTGCCGCTCCGCCCAGTCATCCCGCCCGCACACCGCCAGCATCGCGCCGAGCGCGCGCTGGAGGAAGGCAGGCGTCGCGCCCTCGTCCTCAGGCGGGTCAATCCCCAGCGTCGCAGCCAGTCCCTTGGGCGTCGGCACGCAGAACCGCGCGGGGTGGAGGAAGGCGTACAGCTCCAGCAGGTCGAGGCCGGAGAGATCGGGATAGCCCAGCCGCGCGGCGACCAGCGGCGCGTTGAGCAGCAGCACCGGCGTATCGGCGCAGGCATTTATCGCCTGCCCCTTGCCGATCTCCTGCGTCGTGCCATCGGGCGCGGCCAGCCACAGCCCGGCATGGCTGGCGTGGAGCGCGGGCAGAGCAGGCGGTTCGGGGGTCGGCGCGGCCATCGCGGTCCAGTTTCGGGGCCGTGGAACGAAAAGTAAACAGCTGCGCGGGCGTCATCCCGGCGAAAAGCGGGATCATTCACCGCAAAACTGCCGAAACTCAGGCCCCTGCGTTACCGACCACGAAGCACGCCGCGGCGAACAGGAACCCGGCCCAGCGGTTCGCGCGGAAACGGTGCAGCGGGTTGCCCGGGTCTTTCTCGTCCAGCGTCACAACCTGCCAGCCGAGGTGCCATGCAACCGGCAGCAGCGTGAGCCACGCGACCGGGTCCGCGCGCAACAGCCAGAAGCCGAGCGCCCACAGCGCGACTGCCAGTGCGTAACATGTCGCCACGCCCTGCTTCACCTTGCCCCCCATGCGCAATGCGCTCGACCGGATGCCGACCAGCGCGTCGTCTTCCTTGTCCTGCACGGCGTAGATCGTGTCGTAGCCGATCGTCCATGCGACGCAGGCCAGATAGACCGCGATCGCGACACCCCAGTTGGCGTCGGCCAGCGTCGCCCAGCCGACCAGCAGGCCCCAGTTGAAGGTCAGCCCCAGCCACGCCTGCGGCCACCAGGTAATCCGCTTCATGAAGGGATAGGCGGCGACCAGCAGCAGGCTCGCCAAGGCGATGATCTGGGCCTGCAGCGGTATTTGCAGCAGCACGATCAGGCCGACGAAGCTGAGCGCCGCGAGCCATATCCACGCGGTCCGCTTGCTCACCCGGCCGCTGGCGATCGGGCGGCTGGCGGTGCGCGCAACCTGCCGGTCCAGCTCGGCATCGGTGATGTCGTTATAGACGCAGCCCGCGCCGCGCATCGCGATCGAACCGGCGAGAAACCACAGCAGGAGGCCGAACTGCCAGCCGGTGCCGCTCAGCCACACGCCGAAGACGCAGGGCCAGAACAGCAGCCACCAGCCGATCGGCCGGTCGAAGCGGGCCAGCTGGGCAAGATCGCGGGGGAGCTGCGGCAGCCGCTCGATCAGCCCCCTGTGCTCGCTATCGGGGACGATCGTTTCTACGGAGTCGCTGGTGCTCATGGACTTGCTCCCTAGCGCGCCGCGTGGCACCTGCCCAGCCATGCCCGCCACCCCCGCCTGGCCCCCGAAAAGCGCCCCACGCCTGTTCGTCGAGGACGAGCTTGGCGAAGGCCGCACCTTCGCTCTCGACGGCAATCGCGCGCATTATCTGGGCAAGGTCATGCGCGTATCCGAAGGCGACACGGTGATCCTGTGCGACGACGTGACCGGCGAATGGGCCGCCCGAGTCGGGCAGGTGGACAAGCGGCGAGTCGATGTGACCGTGGTCGAGCGCTTGCGCGAGCGCGAGGCGGTGCCCGACCTGTGGCTGTGCCCCGCCCTCCTCAAGAAAGACCGCTTCGACCTCGTGCTGGAAAAGGCGACCGAGCTGGGCGTCGCGGCGATCCGCCCAGTCGTCACCCGCCGCTGCGTCGCCGACAAGCTCAACCCCGAACGCGCGGCCCCCATCGTCACCGAGGCCGCAGAGCAATGTGCGCGCCCCGCGCTGCCGCAGGTGGCCGAGCCGGTGAAGCTCGATGCGCTGCTGGCAGACTGGCCAGCAGAGCGCGCGCTGTTCTTCGCCGATGAGGAAGGGGGCGAGGATGCAGCCAGCGCCTTCGCCCGCCACGGTGCCCCTGCCGCGATTCTCACAGGCCCGGAAGGCGGCTTCGACGATGCCGAACGCGCGGCGATCCGCGCCCTGCCCCAGGCGACGCCGATCACGCTTGGCCCGCGCATCCTGCGCGGCGAGACTGCGACTATTGCCGCAATCTCGATCTGGATGGCGCAGGCGGGCGACTGGTCTCCTGTGTCAGGAGGCGAAGAATAATTTCCTTCCCTCGCGAGAACCAGTTTTCTAACGCCACCCGATGAGCACACGCAACGCATCGAACGAAGACGAGCCCGTCATCGAAAACCGCGACCAGCTGGTCGCTCCGATGCAAGCGGGTGAGAAGCCCAAATCCGCCTGGCGGATCGGGACCGAGCACGAAAAGCTGGTCTACAAGCGCGACGACTTTCACGCGCCAAGCTATGACGAGCCCGGCGGCATCCGCGATATCCTGCTGAGTTTGCAGGATTTCGGCTGGAAGCCGGTGGAAGAAGGCGGCAAGGTTATCGCGATGAGCGGCGATGACGGCACGGTCAGCCTCGAACCGGCAGGCCAGCTCGAACTCTCGGGCGCGCCGCTCGAAAACCTGCACGAGACCTGCAACGAGGCGGGTCGCCACCTCAGCCAGGTGAAGGAAATCGGCGAACGCTGCGGAGTCGGTTTCCTCGGCCTTGGCATGTGGCCCGACAAGACTCGCGAAGACCTGCCGATGATGCCCAAGGGGCGTTACGACATCATGGCCCGGCACATGCCGACGGTCGGCAATCTCGGGCTCGACATGATGCTGCGGACCTGCACCATCCAGGTCAATCTGGACTATTCCTCCGAAACCGACATGGCGCAGAAATTCCGCGTCGGCCTCGCGCTGCAACCGCTCGCCACCGCGCTGTTTGCGAATTCGCCGTTCACCGAGGGCAAGCCCAACGGATACCTGAGCTACCGCAGCCACATCTGGTCGGACACCGATCCGCATCGCACCGGGATGCTGCCCTTCGTGTTCGACGAGGATTTCGGCTACGAACGCTATGTCGACTACATGCTCGACGTGCCGATGTACTTCGTCTTCCGCGACGGAAAATATCTCGACGCGGCGGGCCTCAGCTTCCGCGATTTTCTCGACGGCAAACTGCCGATCCTGCCGGGCGAAAAGCCGACCGAGAGCGACTGGTGGGACCACCTCTCGACCGCTTTCCCGGAAGTGCGGCTCAAGAGTTTCCTCGAAATGCGCGGTGCCGATGGCGGCCCGTGGAGCCGGATCTGCGCCCTGCCCGCGCTATGGGTCGGCCTGCTATACGACCAAGGCGCGCTCGATGCGGCGTGGGATCTGGTCAAGGACTGGTCGATGGAAGAGCGCGAGGCGCTGCGCAACGCAGTGCCGAAGGAAGGTCTCGCCGCCAGCGTCCCCGGCGGGCGCACGCTGCAGGATCTGGGCAAGGACGTGCTCGAAATCGCCCGGTCGGGCCTCACCGCGCGTGCGCGGCTGAACACGGGCGGCGACAACGAGACCGGTTTTCTCCAGACGCTCGACGAAATCGTCGAAAGCGGCAAATCGCCCGCGCAGCGGATGCTCGATCGCTATCACGGCGAATGGGGCGGCGATATCACCCGGGTCTACAAGTACAGCTTCTAGGCTGCGGCGTTCATTCCGCGGGATGGAGCGGCTGCTTGTTGCGCCCGCGCGAGATTGCATGGCCCAGCGCCCCGATGGCAACGGTGAGCGGCCCGTTGCGGCTCATCCACGCGTGGTATTCGCGATACTTGGCATCTTCGCGCAGCAGGTGCGCCTCTTCGGTGCGTGCGCGCCAGTAGTAGATGCCCGAGACGAGCGCGAGGCCGACGACGTTGCGCACCGCCTCCAGCAGGCCTCCGTTGGTGACGAGGAACGGCAGCGCCGCACTCCACCAGAACAGGTTCTTGGAGAGATAGGCAGGATGGCGGGTGAAGCGGTAAGGCCCGTGGGTGATCACGCCGCGATAGGTCAGGTTGGAGAACCGCAGGCCGAAGACCACCGTCGCCCAGGCATACATGCCGGTCAGCACCACAAGCCAGCCGCCCCACAGCGCCATCAGCCACGGCTCGCCCGCCAGCCAGTGCTGCCAGCCGGGAGCGTTGTTTTCGTAGGATAGCAGGCCGCCCGCGCCCGTGATGCCGTACACGAACGGAGGGTAACACAGCAGCGCGGCGATCCAGCCGGCGAGAAACGGGTTGCCGCTGCGGATATGCGTATCGAGCGGGCGCATCGTCATCACGTAGCCGACCGTGCCGATCTGCACGTCGATCACGAACAGCAGCGAGATGACCGCCAGTGCCAGCGCACCGGGCCGGGTCGCCAGCTCGGCGGGGTTGGCGTTCACCACCTCGGCAAAACCGCCTGGCAGGATCGAGATCATGAACGCGCCGAAGAAGCCCTTGATGATCCACGCGCGCCAGTGGCCGATGACCTTTTCGCGGTCCCACTGCTCGCGGGCGAGCAGGAAGGCCCCGAAATGCCAGGTGCCGTCGCGCGGCTCCTCCATCCGCCGGTCGATCCAGAAGATATAGGGCACCGAGAGGATCAGCGCGGGCACTGCGGCGTAGGCCAGCACCTCCATCGCGAACAGATAATTGCCATCCCAGTACCAGCGCCCGAGCCCGTAGAGCACGGCGATCACCGCCCAGGTCGCCCACAGGCCGGTCAGCTTGGTGAAGGAGATTGCCCGCGTACTGTGTGCCGGGCCCGGTTTGCCCAGCACGAGCCCGGTCGAAGGGCGGCGATGGACCTTGTCGACCAAGATCGACCACAGCACCATCGGCACACCACTGGCGAGCAGGCCGCACAGCGCCGCATAAGGACCGGCCAGCCGCGCATGGGGGCCGGGCAGGTCGAGCGCGGTCGAGATGTCAGGGAAGGCGCGGCAGAACGCGATCCAGCCGAGAAGCCCGGCGAGGCCGACAATACCTACGCCAGCGGAGACATCGCTGCGGGGCGGTTGTGAGCTGGAGGCGTCTTCGCGCATAACGCCGCCTTAGGCCCAAAAGGGTTAAATGCTCGGTAACGCGGCGGCTCGCAGGCCGCCGCGTCACTTCCCTTAGCGGAAAGCGGTGATGGTACCGCTGTCGTCGAGCACGTAGAGCGTGTTGTTGGCGACGATCGGCGGCAGGGTGACGCCGGCCTTGAGCTCGGTCATCAGGTTGGCCGCGCCTTCGCCCACGCTCACCTGCCACAGCTCGCCGTTCGAATTGCCGACGTAGAGCATGTTGTTGGCGAGCACCGGACCGGTCCAGAAGATCGGGCCCTTGCGGTCTTCCTCATTGCGATAGCGGGCGAGCTGGGTGATCCAGCGGATCTTGCCGCTCCCCCGGGCAATCGCCAGCAGGCGCGCATCGCTGGTCAGCGTGAACAGCCACTCACCCGCCAGCGCCGGGGTCGAAATCCCGGCGAGGTTGAGTTCCCACACGCGCTGGCCGGTGACCAACTCGTAGGCGGCCATGCGGCCACCCTGGCCCAGCGCATAGACGCGCCCGCCATCGATGATCGGATCGGCATCGATATCGGTCAGGCTGCCGACCTCGGTCGAAATCGAGGTGCGCGCCAGCGCATCGGCCCACAGCTCGCGCCCGTTCTCGTAACGATAGGCGACCAGTTCGCCCGAACTGTAGCCCGCAACGATGGTGCCCTGCCCGGCGGCGGGCGATGCCACGCCGAACACGCCAGCCTGCGCGGTCGAGCCGGAGTTTTCCCATTCGACCGAGCCATCATCCTGGCTGAGCGCGATGATCCGGTTGTCCTGCGTCATCACCAGCACGAGGTTGAAGGCGAGCGTGGGCGAATCGCGCAGCGGCCCGGCGGGACTGGCGCTCCAGATTACGCTGCCGTCGGCGGCGTTCAGCGCGACCACCTGGCCGGTGCCGCTGGTCGCGAACAGGCGATTGCCCGCGACCGCGATGCCGCCTCCGAAGGCCGTGCCGCGCAGATCCGAGTCGATCTCCGGCCGATATTCCCACTTGCGCCCACCAGTATCCGCATCGAACGCGTGCACAGTGCCCGCAGTATCGGTGACGTAGAGCGTACCGCCCGCAACGATCGGGGCGGCGCCCAGACGGCGCTTGTTGCTCGATCCCGGAATCTGCGCGCTCCACGCGCGGGTCGGGCTGGCACCAAGCGCGAGGTTGCCATAGCTCTTGCTCGGCGTACCGCTGGCCATCGCCCAGGTTTCGTTGACGCGTGCGGGAGGCAGCACCACCGAAACGCCGGAGATGCTGGGGTCGACCTTGGCACCGCTTTCAATGCGGGAGAGAACCGGCTCGCGGTTGCCCACGGTCGGGGTAACCTTCGTGTCTCCGCCGCCGAACAGACCGCCCGAACAGCCGGTGACGAGCAGCGCCGCGAGAAGAAGCGGGGTGGCACCAATGGATCGCAAGGTCATCCTCCGAAATGTCGCCCCGCCTTGGGGGCCAAGTATTATGTGTGTGTGCCGTTTATTCCGGCTGTGCGCCTGTCGGCGGCGCACCGCCCGCGCCGGCGGGCCCGCGCAGACTTTTGATCAGTTCGTCAACGTCGCCGACCGCATCCACACCCAGCACGCTGGCCATCTGGCGCGCGCGGCCGCGGATCGTGTCGGGCACGTCGTCATCCATGGCAATCTCGCCGAACAGCTTGCCGGCGCGTTCCTTATCGCCGCCTTCGAGATAGGCCATCGCAAGGATCTCGCCCGCGCTGCCGTAATAAGGCTGGTCCGGCTGGGCCAACGGCGTGAGGCGGCGGATCACCTCGGCAGGCTCCATCGAGTCATAGCCGGCGACGACCGCGCGCAGTTCTGCAAGATCGCGGATCGACTCGGGCACGTCGTCGTCGGCGGCGACCTGGCTGAACAGTTCGGCGGCTTCCTTCGCCCGGCCCTGCTCCAGCGCGATGCCCGCGCGCAGCATCTGCGCCTGCGTCTTGCCCCCGCCCCGGCCATCCTCGGCCAACGGTGCCAGCGCCTCGTCGGCCTGATCCAGATTGCCCGCCTCGACCTGGTCGAGCGCGGTCACCAGCGTTTCGGATTCGGATTCGCGGTTGCCTTCGCTCTGCCCGCTGAAGAACAGCACCGCAGCGAAAGCGAGCAGCCCCAGCAGCACAACGCCGATGATGTAGATGCCGTAACGGGTCCAGACATGGCGGTACTGATCGGTGCGGACGGCATCGTCCACCTCGCGCAGCAGCGCTTCGTCCTGTGCGGCCTGGGTTTTGGCCTTGCGGTCGGCCGCCTTTGCGCTGTCGCGATTGGGTAACAGGGCCACGCCTGGGGGACTTTCCTTGAAAACTGCCGGGAACGGGGCGGTTCTTTAAACCATGACGCCGTCAATTCAATAGCCACCGGTTGAACAGCAGCGCGGGTGAATGGGCGCTGAAAGCACGCCCGGCTGCCGGTCAGCGGATCACTCCGGCGCCCAGCGCGCTGTCGTAAAGCCGGCGGTAGGCCGCAACCATGTCCGCCGCGTCGAAGTGCTTGCGCGCCTTCGCCCGGTTGGCTTCCCCGATCTGCGCCCGCAAATACGGGTCGGTGGCCAGCACCTGCAACGCCTCGCCCAGCGCAGTCTCGTCGTTCGGGCGCACGATGAAGGGCTCATTTTGCTGCGCCACCATCGCCGCGATATCCCCCACGGCGGGCGCGGCCACGGGCAGCGCGGCAGCCATCGCCTCGACCACCGAGAGCGGGAACTGTTCGGACCGGGAAGACAGTGCGAAGATGTCGAACAGTCCGATATAGCTTGCCGGGTTGGCGACGAAGCCGGGCAGATGGACGCGATGGGCGATCCCCGCCGCTTCCGCAGCATCGCGGATCGAGTCACGCTGCGGCCCTTCGCCAACAATCACCAGCTGCCAGCCCTCGGGCAAGTGGGCGACCGCGCGCACCAGAGCGGTGAGATTTTTCACAGGGCGCAGGCCTGCCAGCGCGCCGATCCACTGCTCGCCCTCGTGCTTGATGACCCCGCGCAGCGCATCGGGCGGCGGGCTGGCGGAGAACTTCGCAGTGTCGATCCCGTTCGAGATGTGCTTCACGCGGCCGATGGGCTGCTGCCAGGCATGCAGCGCAATCCCCTCCAGCACCTCTGACGGGACGACCAGCCCGCTGGTCTTGCCCAGCGCGATCCGCCGATACCAGTTGCGGCTGGTTTTCAACCGCTCCTGCTCATCCTCGTTGAAGCCATCCTCGTGATGGATAAGCGGTGGCAGACCCATCGCATCGGTGAACAACGTATGCGCCATCACCGCGTCCATCGCGCCCCAGTTGTAGGTCAGCACCAGATCGTATGGCTGCATCGCGCGGGCGAGTTTCTGGAGCCGCCGCGGCAAAGGCTTGCCCTGTAACGAGGGGAAATCGCGCGGGTAGCGGACCTCCACCCCTTGCTTGATATGCTCTGCGGCACCGTACTGGCCCGGATCGGCAGAGACGATCGCATGGCGCAGCGATTCGCCGAAGGCGTTGATCAGCTGCACGCTGCGCAGCTCCTTGCCCCCGGCCGCGAAGGTGGAGTGGAGATGGAGGACGCGCGGTGCCCCTTCGCGCGCGGAGCCCGCCATCAAACGGTTTCCCGGGTGCGGACCTTCGCCAGCAGCGCGTCGATCGCGGCGACCGCCTCCGGCTCGTCGAGCATCGGCGCGTGGCCGGTATCGGGCACGAGGACGACCTCCATCCCCGGGTTGCGGACCTTCATCTGCCGCACGGTTTCTTCCGACAACAGGTTGGACAGAGCACCGCGCACCAGCAGCAGCGGTGTGTTGCCGAGCGATTCGAACGCCAGCCACAGGTTGGCAGGCGGGGCACCGCCGCTGTCCGGCGTCTCGCGCGCATTTTACACAACAGCAGAGAGGGCGGCAAGCCGCTTGACGGAGTTTATTTTGCCGTAGAGGCAACCTTGAGCCGCCTAACTGGTTAGCTAGGAGGTTGATACCCCGTACTTCCGGCCCGCTTCAGCGCCATTAAAGCCTCTTCCCGGCTTAGCAAGATAGTGATCTTGTGGTCCTTCTCGACGCCGGCTGCCCGCACCGCGTTCGTGATCGCGGCCATGGTCTCGTTGTCCGGAAATTCAGCAATTGTCACCAGATGATACTCGCCCAAGCTGT
>ENA-ORDG01001269-ORDG01001269.1-marine-metagenome-genome-assembly--contig:-NODE-1269-length-10445-cov-4.668113_pt1 | contig 10445 bp, 7 predicted proteins | sample MGYA00248629_ERZ508524 | MGnify/ENA primary metagenome ERZ508524 (study PRJEB26194, sample SAMN05421901) | marine metagenome | isolation source: East of Rio de Janeiro, Brazil, South Atlantic Ocean...
CGGGTATTTAATTCATTACCCATTACCACCGCATCAGCAAAAAGCCTTCTCAGGATTTTCACATTTGTCATTCCCCATCACAGAGAAAATTCATCGGGAAGTGGTGAGTATTCCTATGAGTCCAATGATGGAAAAAGAGGAGGTCGATCGAGTGATCTCGGTATTAAATGCGTATTGATTGAAAATTCCTGAAAAAATACGTGCCAACTTGTTGCTGAAAATGACTTCTCTAAACGGAGTGGTGATAGCTATTCGATTGTTATTTTCAATTTTTATTCAACGTTTATTAGCCCAAATGTTAGGTGAAACAGGAGTTTCAAAAATAGGTCAGTTTAGAAACTTAACAAACATGCTAGTTTCTTTTTCTTCTTTAGGTATTTTTAATGGTGTAGTGAAATATGTTGCTGAATATAAAGAAGATCAAAAACAACTTCAACGATTATTTTCTACTTCATTTTTATTTGTTTTAATTGGTAGTCTATGCTCTTTTGTAATTCTTTTTTGTGGAGCATCAATCATAAGTGAATATTTATTTGCCACAACTAACTTCACTTATGTTATAAAAATACTTTCCATATGTATTCCTTTTATAGGTATTCAGCGTGTTTTTAATGGGGTAATTAACGGTCTTTCAGCTTATAAAAGATTAGCGAAAATTGAGCTGATAAGTTATTTGCTAAGCAGTTTATTAACTGTGATTTTTCTATATTTATATAATATAGATGGAGTTTTGGTCGCTATTGCTATTGCACCTATAATCCAATTGATAACATTGCTTTTTGTTTTTTTTAAAGTTTTAAAAGAGTATATGAGTTTTTCTACCTTAAAACTCAGCAGAGTTTTTTCTAAAAACTTATTTGGTTTTGTATTGATGTCGTTTTGTTCTACGATTTTATTGAATTATGTAGAAATAGGAATTAGATCTACCTTAATTCAACAAATATCAGAACATGATGCTGGAGTTTGGACGGCAATGACCAACATATCTAAAAATTATATGGTTTTTTCCGGGGCCATTTTCTCAATGTATGTGTTGCCAAAATTTTCTAGTATTAAACTCAAAAAGGATTTTAAAAAAGAACTAATCTATATTTATAAAACCTTATTACCACTTTTTGCCATAGGAATGCTATTAGTTTATTTATGTAGAGAGTGGATTGTGAACTTAATTTATCCGAATTTTGAAGGTCTTGAAACACTTTTTAAATGGCAATTAATGGGTGATTTTATGAAACTCGCCTCTGTAGTTCTTGCTCATCAATTTTTAGCCAAAAAATTAGTAGCTAATTTTATAATCACAGAAATATTATCTTTAGTACTCTTTTATGGATTTTCATATTATTTAATACCGATTTTTGGAATTAAAGGGGTGGTAATTTCTCATTTAATAAGGTACATAATTTATGGATTGGTGGTTTTCCTGATGGTGAATAGGTATTTTGATAAAGATTAGCAGAAGTAGCTGAAAAATTAATAAGTTTACCTATTTCTTTTTGATAATAAGATGTGCTTATGAAAACGAGCTTAAATGATATTCATTTTATAGAAATACCTAAAATATCAGACCCTGATGGAAGAGGTAATCTCTCTGTGATTGAAAAAAATATACTTCCTTATAAGGTTGAAAGAATTTATTATTTGTACGATGTTCCTAGCGATTCTACTCGAGGAGGTCACGCGCATATAAAGCTTCAGCAATCATTAATAGCGCTTAGCGGAAGTTTTGATGTAGTGTTAGACGATGGTAAAAAACGAAAAATCGTTACCCTAAATAAGCCTAATAAAGCATTATATATTGCTCCGGGAATTTGGCGAGAAATAGAGAATTTTTCTTCAGGTGCTGTTTGCCTAGCAATAGTTTCTGAGGTTTATAAAGAAGAAGATTATATACGGGATTATCAAGAATTTTTAAATTTCAAATCAGATCGTCAGCACTAAGCAGTAAAAGAGTTTGCAGTATAACATATAGAGTATTTAGTATAGCGTTTTTTTTACAGTATACATTATACGATTTACAACTTACAGATTACAATACTTAAATATAAAATTAAACCTAATCTCAATCATCAACTCAAAAACTCACTAACTAATCTCTCCAAACCTCAAAATACTGTTGTGCTACTTTTCGATAATCGTGATGTTCTTCAATAAATTTGCGGGCGTTTTTTCCTATTTCTTCAATTTTTGAAGGATTTTCAATAAGCCAAGATAATTTTTCGACGAGGTAATCTACATCAGGTAAGGCGTTAATACAAACTTCATCTTCAGCTAAATTGTAATACTCCAAAAATTCTCTTTCAGCTCCGGTAAAAACAACTTTACCTTTAGCCATGGCTTCTAAAGCATTGTAACCTTGATCATAAGCATAAACCATATCTAAAAAGATATGAGCGGTATTGTAAGATTCGATATAGGTTTGATAGGGGACATTTTCTGTAACCTTGATTTCTACTTTATGCTGAAATTTTTCAGCAATAATTTCTAAGGCTTTTTTAAAAAAATCATTCCCTTTTTTATAGAAATTTTGTCGATTAATTCCGTGAAAAATCACAACCTTATCTGTAATTCGGTTTTCTATAAATTCTATTTTTTCTAAGTTGATCGGGTTGGGGATGAGTCCGAGATATTTAGAGTGATCAAGCATTGGTAAATGATAATCGATATCACTAGCCACAACACCTTCAATATGATTAAAAATAAATTGATGATGTGCTAAATAATCGGGTTGAAGTGGTTTTAAAACATGCTGAAATTTCTTTGCTGAAATTTTACCTTCAAAATACGGAGTTAGTACAGAATAGCGGTACTTTTTATCGTGAGCATAGGTGATACTTAGGTAATCGGTGCCGCAGCAAAGAAGAAATAATTTTTTGTTATGCTTTTTTAAAAACTGAACGATAGCTCGCTCGTAAGGTAAAGCAACACCAATTGGTTTTTCATTAATTAGCTGAACGATATCGTAATTTTTTAAACTATCGGCGTGATTAAAAAATTGCCTTTTTAAATCGTAAGAAGTAATATCGAAACCGGTTAGAAGATGAATACCGATTTTTATTTTTCTGGAAAAGCCGCTATCAAACCTTCGTTTTAATTTTAGATCTGCAGGAAAGTTTTTAAAAAAATCTCCAGCAGCGATCAACGTAACTTCGTGACCTAAGGCTACTAAACCTTCTTTTAAAGAATTATGAAGTCGGCTATATTCGCCTACCAATAATATTTTCATAAATAAACTTACCTTTACTTCTTCGTTTCAAAAGTACGATAATTATGAGCTTAAAAGCCAAGAAAATCTGTATAGTAGGAATTTCACTCGCGCGCGGTGGTGCAGAGCGAGCTATGGCTTTACAATCAAAAATTTTTACAGATTTAGGCTACGAGGTACATATTATAATTTTGAATGATGATATCGATTATCCGTTTGCCGGAACAATTTTCAACTTAGGGAAAACCAAAACAGGAAAAGATAATTTTTTGAAGCGTTTTTGGCGAATGCATCAAATTAGAAAATACGTTATTCAACATAACTTTGATTTTCTTGTAGATCATCGTCCTAAAGATGAATATTTTAAAGAACTACTTTATGCAAAATATGCTTATCAACATCTAAAGAATAGAATTTATGTAGTTCACAGTGCTCGTAAAGAAACCTATTTAACCGATAAGCCTTATAAAATAAGTTCTATTTATAATAAAAATTATGCGACAGTTGCGGTTTCTAATTTTATAAAAACTGAACTTTTGCCTGAATACGGAATTAAAAAAACTACACAGATCTACAATCCTTTCTATGAGGTGAAAGAAAATGCGATGGGAGAATTCCCCGAAATGCTGAAAGATAAAAAATATATACTTTCGTACGGAAGATTAGTCGATGCGACTAAAGACTTTCGGTTTTTAATTCGTTCCTTCGAAGCTTCAAGATTATGGCAACATCATATTCATTTGGTCATTATGGGAAAAGGACCCGATTTACAAATGCTGAAAGATTACGCGCAACAAACGCAGGCAAGAGATAAGATTCTTTTTCTTCCATTTCAAAAAGAACCCTTTTTGATCATCAAAAATAGCAGATTTGTTACGCTTACGAGTAATTACGAAGGATTTCCGATGGTTTTACTTGAAAGTTTATCATTAGGAACGCCGGTAGTAAGTTTAGATATAAAATCTGGACCGTCAGAAATTATTCAGCATCAAAAAAATGGTTTGTTGGTTAAAAATAGAGATGAAAAAGACTTTGCTAAGGCTATGAAGTTACTATGGAACGATGAAGCATTTTATGCTGAAATTAAAAAGAATACAAGCTTGTCACTGAATAAATTTTCACTGGAAAAAATTACTTCACAATGGGAAGGATTATTTGAAAATACATCTGTTTAAATGAAAAAGTTAATCAGTAAGGTGAATAGCTTTCTAAGTAAACTTTCAGCAAAAAATCTAACTTTATTAGAATTATTTCTCAAAAGAAAGAACTATTAGAGATGCTCAATACTTTTCTTAAACTTTATCACTTAAAATGCTTTAGGAAAAAGGTGTTTTTATAAGCTATTTCTCGAAGAGAGTTTAAATACTGTAGAAGTTGAACGGGTAATTTTAATAAGACTTTTTGTTTACGGCTTAAGTTATTAAAATCTATAAAGTTTTTAGCTCGACGATAAGTAATCGTGTTTCTGTTGACTTTAGAACGCAAAGCAATTCCGTATCTTTTAAAATCCATATATTTTCTAAAATACAGGTTTTGTTTTTCCTCTTCCAAATAAGAAGTGAATAGTTGAAGTCTTATTTCTTCATATTTATTTTTAGACAAACTATCAGAAATTCCTTTGTGATAGCGCATCGTAATTTCAGGATGAAAAACAATTTCATAAGAAAGCACATAGCGAATCCATAGATCTAAATCTTGCCCGGTTAAGTATTCTTCATTAAAACCGCCTAATTCTAAAAACGATTTTTTTGTAAAACAAACGGCAGAAGTCCACACTAAATTATCTGCCAAACTATGCTTAAAGTAGTTTTTAATTTTAATAGCAGTTTTAGGTAAACTGAAGTGAGAAAATCTAGCAGGTTTTATAATGTTTTCATTATATTTTATAAGATAATTTGTGGTGAACAAAGCAGCTTCAGGAAACTTTTCTATCGATTCTTTTAATGTTGAAAGATGATTTTCTTTCCACTCATCATCGGCATCAATTAGCGCAATATATTTAGCCTTTGCTTTTTCAATTCCGAAATTTCTAGCGGCTGCCGCTCCTTTATTTTTTTGATGAAATAACTTAATTCGCTCATCAGAGAAACTTTCAACTACCTTCACGCTATTGTCGGTAGAACCATCATTTATAATGATCACTTCAAAATCTGAAAAATTTTGTTTCAGAACTAAATCTAACGTTCTTTTAAAGTGAGTTTCTTTATTATAAAGTGGTATGACAACAGAAAAATAAGGCATATTACGAATTAAATTCTTTACTTAAATAATTGGCGATCGTTTTTGCTGCCGGTAAATTTCTATCGGTAATATAACCTTCAAGTAAGTGATTTTTAAAAAGATGAAATAAATAATTGACGCGTTTAGTTTCGTCAATTTTATACTGAAGCGCTTCTTTTAAAAGCTCCTTTAAATCTTCTTTCTTATTTAATTTTAAACAAATTCCGCTAGCATCATAATAAGAATTTGCGAGCGTAATCACCGTTTTTTTATGGACGATCGCTTCTAAACCAACGGTTGAATTATTAACGATAACCACATCAGAAGCTTGAAGACATTTATTAAAATCTGAATTGGTATCTAAAATAATGTTTTCGTGAGTTTTTAAATATTCATAAAATTTAGCACTGTATTTTCCTTTATAAACCGGATGCTCTCTAATAATCAATTTACTTTTCTCCGGTAAATTTTTATGAACGTCAAGCAAAATTTGATAGTGGTTGCTGTAAAACGGACTATGATGCGTCATATTCACATCAAAAGGAACTTGGCAAATTAGCAAGAAAGTTTGTTGGTATGTTGAAGTTTCACTTGGAGAAATTGAATTTACCTTTCTTTTACCAAAGATCGAATAATCAATTTTTAGATCTGGCGGCAAAAAAGGAGTTTTGTTCAACAAAGCTTCTAAAAGATAATCAATACCTCTGTAAATAGGAGAACGATTATATTTTTGATTTTTTTTACGTTGAACAAAATATTGAATAAACTCTTCCTTTTCAACTAAATTAGTTTCATCACTCGAGTTGAAAAACCTAACGGAAGCATTTGCATTCACCCCTTTTTGATCAAAAAAAGTAGTTTGGTAAGGACCTTGCTCTATATAATAAGTCGAAATATTATTTTGTTGAGCGAACTTTCTGGCGATCTCAAACGGAAGTCTTAAATCACCGATCAACAAGAGGTAATCAATATTTTTTATTTTTTTTTCTAGCAGATCAATATAAGCAAGCGCTTGTAATTGTATAACAGTTTTATTGTCTTGATGGTAATAATTTTTGGTAAGCGCTTCAATAGAAAAACCTTTGTAGCTTGAATGTTCGCTAAGAATTTTCTTGTACTTTCTTCGCTGAAGAAAACTCTTTGTTAAGGCTCGATAACTAATAAATGAGGAAGGAATAAACCTTAGTAAGGCATAAAAGTACCCACTAAAATAAATATTTAAAATCCTGAATTGTACCTGAGGATGCTTAGTGGTTAATTGTTTTTTTATTCCGATAAAAAATCGAGCAAACTTATCGTAATAACCAATACAAACCACTTTCATAAGCAGACTTCTTAAGCACTCTTTTGTACCACTTCAAACACTTTTTGTCCGTCACATTTTAAAGTTTTAGAAGGGTATTTTAGCAATAGTGCATAATCATGAGTTGCCATTAAAATAGTACGACCGTTTTTATTGATCTCTTTAAGAACTTCCATCACTTCAACCGAAGTTTGCGGGTCTAAGTTCCCTGTCGGTTCATCGGCTAAAATAAGTTCTGGATCGTTAAGCAAAGCTCTGGCAATGGCAACACGTTGCTGCTCACCACCCGAAAGTTGATAAGGGTATTTAAAGTTTTTGGTTTTCATCCCAACCTTTTCCAGCACTTCATCAATTTTGCTTTCCATCGCGCGTTTCTCTTTCCAGCCGGTCGCTTTAAGTACAAATAATAAATTGTCTTTTACCGTACGATCATTCAGCAATTTAAAATCCTGAAAAACCACGCCTAATTTTCTACGCAGGTGAGGGATTTGTTTTTGTTTCAACTTACGTAAATCAAAACCTACAATACTACCTTCACCTTCGCTAAGGGGTAAATCGCCGTAAAGTGTTTTCATAAAACTACTTTTACCGGTACCGGTTTTACCAATTAGGTAAACAAAATCACCTTTGTTAATTTCGACATCAACATTCGATAAAATTAAATTTTCACGTTGGTAAATCGCCGCATTGCGAAGTTCTAGAATAGCGTTAGACATAAATTGTACTTTAGGCTTTAAAGGTAAATTTTTCTATAAAATAAAACTCAAAATTCTGTAAAAAAGTATCGAGGCCTATTTCAGCAATAAATTTTGTTTTAACATTAACATAATTAAAGCATTTTTTATACGTTTTAACAATAGAGTTTCATTTATATTTGACTTTGTAGTTAACAAAAAACTTCATCTGAATGCATTACAAATCATTTCTTAGTATTTTAATGATTATAGCCGCAAGTTTTATCGGTTTTTCACAGCAATCTGCCGTGTATACCAACGATTTTGCCGACTATAATAAAGCCTTAGATCTTTACAATAACCATCAATATAAAGCAGCACAAACCTTGTTTAAAGAGGTGAAGTCGAATGCGAAAACGACTTCTTTAGAATCAGATTGTGCTTATTATGTAGCCAATTGTGCCGTGCGATTAAATCAATCGAATGCCGACGAATTGATGGAAGATTTTGTTCAAAATTATCCGTCGAGTACCAAAAGAAATTCAGCCTACATCAACGTGGCGAATTATTATTTTGAAAACGGTCAATACAACTACGCAAGAAAGTGGTTCGATGAGGTAGATGAAAGCAGCCTTTCTAAAAGTGAATTGCAAGAATTTTATTTCAACAATGGTTACGCGTATTTTAAAGCCGGTAGAAAAGGCGAAGCAAAAAAGTACTTAAATCGTGTTCGCGATTCTAAAGAATATGGTTCGCAAGCCAAATATTATTTAGGGTTTATGGCTTATGAAGGTGATGATTACGAAGAAGCAAACGAAATGTTCGATCAGGTAAAAGATGAAAACCGTTACAATCGTAACCTTTCTTATTTTCAGGCCGATATGAATTTTAAATTAGGGAAATTTCAAGAAGCCATCAACTTAGGAAAAGAGCAGTTAGAAAATTCTAATGCCTTAGAACGTTCAGAATTAAACAAGATCATCGGTGAGAGTTATTTCAACTTAAAGCAATACGATCAAGCCATTCCGTATTTACAAGAATACCGTGGTAAACGTGGTAAGTGGAACAACACCGATTATTACCAATTAGGTTACGCTTATTACAAGCAAGGCGATTACCAAAAAGCCGTTTCAGAATTCAACAAAATCATCGACGGTCAAAATCACGTGGCGCAAAATGCGTATTATCATTTAGCTGAATCTTATATTGAATTAGGCAAAAAACAGGAAGCGTTAAATGCGTTTAAAAATGCTTCGGAAATGGATTTTGATAAAAAAATTCAGGAAGATGCGGCTTTAAATTATGCGAAGTTGAGTTACGAGATCGGAAATAACTACAAAAGTATCCCGGAAGTGTTGACCGAATTTATCGAAAAGTATCCTGAATCTCGCGAGCGTGAAGAAATTGAAGAGCTATTGGTCGATTCTTATATCACTTCAAAAAACTACGAAAAAGCCTTAAATCTTTTAGAAAGCAGTAACGACTACGACGATAAAGTAGTTTACCAGAAAGTAGCTTATTACCGCGGAACCGAATTATACATCGACGGCAATTATAGCGAAGCTTTAGTGTTATTCAACAAATCTTTAGCCGAGCGTAACAATCAAACGTTTACTGCAAAAGCAACGTATTGGAAGGCAGAATGTGACTATAACTTAGAAAACTTTAGTGAAGCTTTAATTGGTTATAAAGAATTTAAAGGAATGGCAGCCGCTAAAAACACTGCCGAATACGAAAACATAGACTATAATATAGCATACACCTATTTCAAAAGAAAAGAATACGCAACGGCAATTGATGCGTTTAAAAATTATGCTGAAAAGTCGAACATCCCGAAAACACAGAAAAACGATGCTTATTTAAGATTAGGGGATAGTTATTTTGTAACTAGCGATTACTGGTCGGCTATGGAAGCTTACAATAATGCGATTGCCATGAAAGGTATCGATAGCGATTATGCCTATTTTCAGAAAGCGATCAGCTATGGTTTTGTAGATAAAAACGATCGTAAGATTGAAGATCTAGAAGCCTTTTTAAGCAAATACAACAAGTCAATTTATCGTGACGATGCTTATTACGAATTAGGTAACACGTATGTGGCAACCGGCAATACGCAAAAAGCAATTCAGTCGTATAATAAATTGATCAACGAGCAATCTTCCAGTTCTTTTGTATCGAAAGCTTTATTAAAGCAAGGACTTATTTATTACAACAACGACCAAGGCGCAGAAGCTTTACAGAAATTTAAAAAAGTAGTTCAAGATTATCCGGGCACCGAAGAAGCCAATCAAGCAGTAAAAACCGCACGTGTGGTTTATGTAGATTTAGGTAGAACCGATGAATATGCTTCTTGGGTAAGCACCTTAGATTTTGTTGAAGTTTCAGACTCAGATATTGATAATGCTACTTACGAAGCAGCAGAAAATCAATTTATCGAAAATAATACGACGGCTGCCAAAAAAGGATTCAAAAAATACCTAAACGATTTTCCTAACGGTTTACACGCACTTTCGGCGCATTTCTATTTAGGTCAGTTACAGTTTAGAGATGAAGAAAAAGATCAAGCCATTCCGCATTACAAATATGTGGTTGAACAATCGAGAAGTGAATTTACCGAGCAGGCGTTAGCACGTTTATCACAATTATACTTAGAAAATAAAAACTATCAAGCGGCGATCCCGGTTTTGAAGCGTTTAGAACAAGAAGCAGACTTTCCGCAGAATATCACTTTCGCACAATCTAATTTGATGAAAGCTTATTATCAATTAGAAAATTATGAAAACACTGTTCAGTATGCTGAAAAAGTATTGCAAGACACTAAGATCGAAAATAACGTGAAGAGTGATGCGCAGGTATTTATTGCACGTTCTGCTATAAAAACAGGAGATGAAGCAAGAGCAAAAACCGCTTATCAAGAAGTAAAGAAAATCGCCACCGGAAGTTTAGCAGCAGAAGCTCAATATTATGATGCTTATTTCAAAAGAAAAGAAGACAGCTTTGAAGCTTCCAACGAAGCAGCACAAATTTTAGCTCGTGATTATTCTGG